>Ga0209026_1001375_pt1 | contig 10861 bp, 9 predicted proteins | sample AraplaCL_Col_mCL_FD_184262 | JGI IMG/M metagenome (GOLD analysis project Ga0209026, IMG submission 184262) | Arabidopsis root microbial communities from the University of North Carolina, USA - plate scrape CL_Col_mCL (SPAdes) (version 2) | ecosystem: Host-associated > Plants > Roots >... | reverse complement strand
ACCCGCATCTCGGCGCGCGTGGTGCAGTTGCGGCTTAAGGCGCACGCCCAGGCGATCGGCATCCCGGCCGACGTGCATCCGCACGTGCTGCGTCATTCGTTCGCCTCGCACGTGCTGCAATCTTCCGGCGATTTGCGCGCCGTGCAGGAAATGCTGGGCCACGCCTCGATCGCGGCAACCCAGGTGTATACGTCGCTGGACTTCCAGCGCCTGGCGCAGGTGTACGACGCGGCGCATCCGCGAGCCAAGAAGTCGGGGAAATCATGAATTCGAACTGATGAGGACGGCGCCATTTCGACCCGCACGCTGCATGTGTTCGATCGCGTCGATGAACCTGGCCAGGTCGTAGTCGGCCTCGACGTCAAACTGTTCGGGTGCGGCAAGGCCGATTTCGATGGCCTCCGCCACATCCGCGCGGCGCTGTTCGGCCGATGTGTTCTGCAGCCAGCGCGAAGACGACACGCCCTTGAACTTGATCTCGTTATACGCCAGCCCGATCGAGGGAAACACGATGGATTCCGCTGCAAGGCCGCCGTAAAACAGTATGGCGCCTTCGCTCCCGAGCAGCCCTGCGAGATCACGCACTATCGCGCCGCCTATCGGATCCATGATGACCTGCAGCGGCCGCTCGCCGGCGGCCCGGCGGACTTCGTCGAGCCAATACGAGCCGGCCGTCGAAAACACGGGTACGTCGGGGAACCTTGAAGACAGTGCCTTTACGCCCGCAGCGCTGCGAACCACGCCGATGGTCTTCATGCCGCGCCGGCGCGCAGCCACAATGACGATACGCGCCACGGCCGATCCGGCGGCGGTCAACAGGATTGGTATGTCATTTCCGGCGTTCGGCGCCTCACGCTGCGCTGCGCGCAGCAACAAGAGAGCGGTTACCGTATTGAGGGGCAATTGCGCGGCGATGGCGTCGGACAGAACGTCGGGTATCGGTGTCACTAGGTCGGCGCGCGTCTTGAGCAGTTCCGACCAGGCGCCAGGGGTGGAGCTGAAGATCACCTTCGCCCCCGGCTTCAAGCCCTTCGCTGCACCGGCCCCCACGGCTTCAACGACGCCAACGCCGTCATCGCCAGGAACCAGGCCGCCGGCCGGAAGCGGAATATTGAACCGGCCGCGTATCATGGACAGGTTACCGGGATGAAGCTGGCGCTTGGTTACACGAACCACGACTTCGCCAGGGCCAGGTGGTTGAGGGTCCGGTAGGGTCTTCAATTCGAGAACCTCGTCCGGTTCGCCGAACCGTGTGGCTACGATGGATTTCATGCGTTCGCTCCAGGTTGAGAAGTATGGAGCGATGTTAGGCGTCGTACTACATCTTGATTAGCGGGTATTATCTTGTTTTACTTTCAAGCGATCGTTGAAGATAATCCAACATATGGAGACGCTGGCGAACCTCGAATCCTTCATGCGGGCGGCAGAAGGCGGCAGCTTTTCTGAGGCGGGACGCAGGCTGGGACTCACTGCGGCTGCGGTCAGCCGAAACGTGGCAATGTTGGAGCGCAACCTCGGTGTCAGGCTGTTTCAACGCTCGACACGCAAGCTCACGCTCACGGAAGCGGGCGAGCGGTTCCTGGTTTCGATCGGCGGCAATCTCGATGCGCTCCAGGCCGCGATCGCCGAGGCCGCGTCCCACAACAGCGTTCCCGCAGGTATCCTGAAAGTCAGCATGAGCCCATCGATTGGCTACAAGCATATCTTGCCCATGCTGCCGCCTTTTCTGGAAAAGTACCCGCAAATCAGGCCGGAGTGGCACTTCGAGAACCGGCCCGTGGATTTGATCGCAGAGGGTTACGATGCCGCCATCGGCGGAGGCTTCGAACTTGCTCCCGGTTTCGTATCGCGTACGCTGGCCCCCGTGCATGTTGTAGCCGTGGCTTCGCCAGCCTATATTTCCGGGCGCACGCCGCCAACCGATCCGTCGGAACTCGCCAATTTTGATGGCATCGTTATGCGCACGCTCCACACGGGACGGATTCGCCACTGGATGCTTCGACATTCGAATGGGATCGAGATGGCAGGGACACTGAACGAAAGCATTGTAGTGAATGATCCCGCGGCGATGCGTGAGGCGGCTTGTCTTGGTTTGGGCGTATCAATGATCGCGCTGTTCGATGTGCTGCCTGAATTGGCGAGTGGAGATCTGATTCGGCTACTACCGGACTGGTACGCGGATGCCGGGGCAATCTCGCTCTACTACGCGTCACGGAGGCTCATTTCCGCAAAGACGCGTGTTTTTGCCGATTTCGTCGTCGACACCTTCAGAAGGGAGCGATTGGAAGTCGCATTCTCTGCGAATCGTCGGTGACAGCTAAAGCCATCCATTTCCGTCCATCTCCGTCCATTGGTTTCCGGCGAAATCGGCTACAGCCGCTAATCTCATTTATTTGCCGTTTTGCTCAACTTTTCCGAGAGCCTACAATTGATCGGGAATCCGCCCTTGGAATTTGGCCGGACCGCCACAATATAGTTAGATAATCGATTATCCAACGCTTTTCACGAAACCTTCGCCATGGCATTGATTCCTACCACCATCCTGACCGGCTTTCTCGGCGCCGGGAAGTCGACCCTGCTCAACCGCATCCTGCAGGAGCCGCATGGCTACAAGATTGCCGTAATCGAGAATGAATTCGGCCAGGAAAACATCGACAACGAAATCCTGGTCCAGGATGGCGACGAGCATATTGTTGAAATGAACAATGGCTGCATTTGCTGCACCGTGCGCGGCGATTTGATCGTTGCGCTGACCGGGCTGGCGCAGAAACGCGAAGCCGGCCTGCTCAACTTCGATCGCGTCGTGATTGAAACCACCGGATTGGCAAATCCAGGCCCCGTGGCACAAACCTTCTTCGTCGACGAAGAAGTGGGCGCACACTTTATACTGGATGCCGTGATCACGGTGGTCGATGCCAAGCACGCCATGCAACAGCTTGATCACTATGAAGAATCGCAACGGCAGGTCGGTTTTGCCGACAAGCTGCTGCTGTCGAAGACCGACTTGGTCGACGCAGCAGAACTCGATGCCCTGACGCACAGGCTGCATCGTATCAACCCGCGTGCGGCGCTGGTCAAGGCGGATTTCGGCAAAGTCGCGATTTCGGAAGTGCTCGATCTGCGCGGCTTCAATCTGAACGAAAAACTGGAGATCGACCCGGATTTTCTTGCCGCGGAAGAGGCCGAACAAGAACGCGCCGAACGCCACGCCCACGGCGACCATAGCCATTGCGACCATCATGACGGCGACGAACATGATCATCATGAACATGGGCACGGGCATGGCCATCATACCGACGACATCGCTGCCTTCGCCTTCAAGAGCGACAAACCTTTCGACACGGCGCGGCTGGACGAATTTCTCGGCGGCTTGATCCAGGTCTATGGCCCACGGATGTTGCGCTACAAGGGTATATTATGGATGAAAGATGCCGATCGGAAAGTAATCTTCCAGGGCGTGCACCAGATCATGGGCAGCGACATTGGCGCAAAATGGCCGGAAAATCAGCCTCGCGGCAGCAAAATGGTGTTTATCGGCAAGAATCTGCCGAAAGATATTTTTATTCGCGGACTGGAACAGTGTTTGGTATAAACTAACGTGGTTTTAAATTCGGGTGGCGCATGACTGAAAGGAAAGGATTGATGCCTTTCCCCATGACGAATAGAATCGAAGGGAGCATTTTCAAGATAGGACGAATTCGGGCAAATTGTTGCGGTGAGGTCTGGCCTGACGATGGTGGAAGATTAGGGTGGAACCAACAGAAGAGGCTCCTATGAACAAGTCCAAATCGGCGCCGCCGGCGAAAACTGCATCAACCGCCGCGTCGAAAACCACATCTGATAGCAAACCAGATAACGCCGTTGTAAAAAAGACAGCCCCGGTTGCTGCAAAAGCCGGCAATGACGACACTGAGCCGACGCAGGATTTACCTGCAAAATCCAGATCGCGCTCCGCCAGTGGCGCCGAAAACAAGCAAGATTCCCGGTCGGCCAAGAGTGTCGCAGCAACAAGCGATGATCATGCCGGCAATGTTGAAAAATCCGCAGTCTCGAAAGTAAGCGAAGTGGCAACCAAAACAACCAAATCAACTTCTTCCGTCTCCAGCGACGGCGCATTATTGTCGGAAGCGCAAATCCTCAAGATGAGCGACAAAGACTATATGAATGCGGCACAGTTAGCCTTCTTCAAGGCGCGTTTGCAACAACTTGAAAAAGACTTGCTGAAAAACGCTGGCGAAACGACCGAACACTTGCGTGAAACCGTGCTCGTTCCCGATCCTGCCGACCGTGCCACGATCGAAGAAGAGCATGCGCTGGAACTCCGCACCCGCGATCGCGAGCGCAAATTGCTGAAGAAAGTCCAGCAATCGATCGCTTCGATTGATGCTGGCGATTACGGCTGGTGCGAAGAAACCGGGGAGCCGATCGGCATTCCTCGCCTGCTCGCGCGGCCGACGGCAACCTTGTCGCTCGAAGCGCAACAGCGTCGCGAACTGAAGCAGAAATTGTACGGCGACTGAAACGGATCGACATCGACTATCGGCCCCGGTTTCCAGGGCCGTCAGTCGTCGATCCGGACGCCTCGCCTGTGCAGCGCATGTGCGCCATATCGCTAACGCAGGAATATACTGACAAATACCAGCCTGTATTTCGCTTGGTCACACGCAGATTTGCTGCATGATATTTTCGCAGCCGGTTGCAACCTAGCGTTAGCCATGCACGATTTTGTTGGTCACAGGCCACAAATCAATATCACGGGGTCATGCTTGCATGGCCCGTTTTTTGCCGGCAATCACCAAGATTTGCCATTATGAGGCTATAATTTGGCATCCCCTACCACGGGGATTATTGCGAATTGCGATCATAGTCAGGAGTTTTGTGGGGATTTTTTCGCTTTTTGGTGGTGGCAAGAAAGAACGACAGTTGCCCGATGCGCCGGACGACAAGGTTGTTGCGCGCAAAAAACGCGATGAGGCGGCAGCACGCTCCGAATCTTCCAGCACCAGCGAAAGCAAAAACGTCCAACGCAAGGCCGCTCACGCGACGGCGATGAAAATCGACGCGATCGAATCGGAAATGTCTTCCGAATTCGTCAGGCCGCTACCCGCATCCGGGGCCACGTTGCCTGGCCCGGCGACACGTCCCGGCGAGCCTCCCTCTGCGCAAAAACCATCGTTGATCAACCCGAAGAAATCCGACGCCTGGTCGCCGGTCACTTTCCAGCCGACCCTGCCGGCGATGGGGTCAACAACCGAATTCCTGCTCAGCACGGAAACAGGCGGCGCGGTGGCAATGTCCGCATCGGAAGCGGCGCCGGTCATTGAAGAAGCCGCCATCCTGTTCGCCAACGACCAGACGGAGATGGTGGAGCATGTCCTGCAGGCCGCGATCCATGAGGATTCGCTCGGAAGCGCCACGATCATCGTCTGGCGCATGCTGTTCGATCTTTATCAGATCACCGGCAATCAGGAACAATTCGACCACTTGTCGATTGAATACGCCAACAAGTTTGAAACCTCTCCGCCTGCGTGGCTGGAGATGGATACAACAGAAAAGCAGGCGGCATCCGCACCCGCCGGGGTGACGCCAACTGTGTCGTTCTCCGCCGCGCTGGATGCGGGCATCGTCAAGCAACTCGAAAAAGCGCAAAACCTGGCCGAGAAAAGCCGGGTATTGCGCCTGGAATTCGCCAAAGTGGTCAGCGTCGACCCGATCGGCTGCGGCCTGCTGCTCAGCATCCTGAAGAAACTGCAAAAGTCGGGGCACGATCTCATTCTGGTGGGTGCTCTTGAATTGGCGAGCAAAATCCGCGCGATTCTCGAAGTCGGCCGGCGCGACGAGACTGAAGCGCCGTGGCTTTTGCTGCTCGAAATATTGCGCCTGCTGAACATGGAGAAGGATTTCGAAGAGGCCAGTATCGACTACTGCGTCACCTTTGAAGTATCGCCACCAGCTTTCGTTGCACCAAAGAACAAAGTCATCACCGCATTCGAGGATATCTCCAGCCCGGCCCCATCGACGGACAGCTTCCCCATGCCGCCAGTGATCGCCGATGGCGTCGACCGCCTGATCGTCGGCATCGCCAATTATGCCAACGAGCACAACCCGGCAGTCATCGACTGCATGCCGTTGAAGCGTGTCGATTTCGGTGCCGCAGGACAATTATTGACCGGCCTGGCGCCATTGGCCGCAAAGGGCATCAACCTGGAATTTCATAACGTCAACCATCTGGTTGCCGCGCTATTCAGCATCATGGGCTTGAAGGATATCGTCGAGATTCTGCCGCGCAAGACCTGATGTTTGCATTGCTGTTTCGCCCATAATCGGCTCTAATTCCCTTGTAAAAAGCTTCGCCCGCCCCAACCTCCCTTTGCATGCTTGCTGGCCACCCACGATCGGCCGGCATTCTCATTCGAGGTTAACATGGAACAATTTCACGGCACCACCATACTCACCGTCCGGCGCGGCGAACACGTCGCATTGGGCGGCGACGGACAAGTAACCCTGGGCAATATTGTCATGAAGGGCACCGCGCGCAAGGTGCGCAAGCTCTATCAGGGCCGCGTGCTCGCCGGCTTCGCGGGCGGCACGGCCGATGCCTTTACGCTGCTGGAACGCTTCGAAGGCAAACTGGAAAAACACCAGGGCAACCTGATGCGCGCCTCGGTGGAGCTCGCCAAGGATTGGCGCACCGACCGCATCCTGCGCCGCCTGGAGGCCATGTTGCTGGTGGCCGACCGCGAATCGACCCTGATCATCACCGGCAATGGCGACGTGCTGGAGCCGGAAAACGGCATCGGCGCAATCGGATCAGGCGGCACCTACGCGCAATCCGCCGCCAAGGCATTGCAGGAAAATACCGATCTCTCCCCCATCGACATCGTGAAGAAATCGCTGACCATTGCCGGTGAACTGTGCATCTACACCAATCTGTCGCACACGATCGAAACTTTGGAATAAATTGATCATGAACATGACACCGGAACAAATCGTCGCCGAACTCGACAAACACGTGGTCGGCCAGGCGCGCGCCAAGCGCGCCGTCGCCATCGCCTTGCGCAATCGCTGGCGCCGGCAGCAGGTGGCCGAACCGCTGCGCCATGAAATCACTCCGAAAAACATCCTGATGATCGGCCCGACCGGGGTCGGCAAGACCGAGATCGCCCGGCGCCTGGCCAAGCTGGCCGACGCGCCCTTCATCAAGATCGAGGCAACCAAGTTCACCGAAGTCGGCTATGTCGGACGCGACGTCGACACCATCGTGCGCGACCTGATCGACATCGGCATCAAGCAGACGCGCGAAGCCGCCATGCGCCAGGTGCGCGTGCAGGCCGGCGAAGCCGCCGAGGAACGTATCCTCGATATCCTGGTGCCGCCGCCGCGCGACTTCGGCTTCGGCAGCGCCGCCAATCATGATAGCGAAGAGAAAAGCGGCAACACGGCGCGCCAGGTGTTTCGCAAGCGCCTGCGCGAGGGTTCGCTCGATCAGCAGGAGGTTGAAATCGAGGTGGCGGAAAACACACCGCAAATGGAGATCATGGCGCCACCCGGCATGGAAGAAATGACCGAGCAGATCAAGTCGATGTTCTCCGGCATCGGCAGCGGGCGCAAGAAAAAGCGCAAGCTGAAGATCAACGAAGCCTTGCGCATCCTGGTCGAGGAAGAGGCTGCCAAGCTGGTCAATGAAGAAGAATTGAAGCAAAAGGCCATCGCCAACGTCGAGCAGAACGGCATCGTTTTCCTCGACGAAATCGACAAGATCGCCACGCGCTCCGAGGTTGGCGGCGCCGACGTGTCGCGCGCGGGTGTGCAGCGCGACCTGCTGCCATTGGTCGAGGGCACCACCGTCAACACCAAGTACGGCATGATCCGCACCGATCACATCCTGTTCATCGCATCCGGCGCGTTCCATCTGGCCAAGCCGTCAGACCTGATACCGGAATTGCAGGGGCGCTTTCCGATCCGCGTCGAACTCGACTCGCTGTCGATCGCCGATTTCGAGCGCATCCTGACCGGCACCGACGCCTGCCTGACCAAGCAGTATGAAGCGCTGCTGGCAACGGAAAACATACAGGTGGCGTTTGCCCGGGACGGCATCACGCGGCTGGCCGAGATTGCGTTCTCGGTCAATGAAAAAACCGAAAATATCGGCGCGCGCCGCCTGTATACGGTGATGGAAAAGCTGCTTGAAGACGAGTCGTTCTCGGCCGGCGGCGAGGCCTTGCGGATCGTCACGATCGATGCCGCCTACGTCGATACCCGTCTAGGCGAATTGGCGGTGAACGAAGACCTGTCGCGCTACGTGCTGTGATGCATCCCCGGTCTTCCAGCGGAGACAGGGCTCGCCGGACATCAATTTCTCTTAATTGTTGAGGTTGTTGCGGACGCGCCCCGCCGACCGCCCGATGCGGCTCGCCGCGGGATCTGGCGGTGGCGGCTGGTTTTGCTCGCCTTCGGGCGGCGCGCCATTTGGCGGGGGCGCAAAATTCTGCGGCGGCACGCCGGGCGGGAGCATGCCGGTCTGCAGCGGCTGAGGTGGGCCTTGCTGCGGCATGTTCGGCGCGGCCATGGCTGCCGGCGGCGGCTGGATGCCGATATTTGCGTCGCCGTGGCCGGCGGCCACCGGCAGCTCGACGCGCTTGACGACGCCATTCTCCGACAGCAGCACATATTGGGAATGGACTTCCTTGACCGTCACGCCGGGTACGATTTCCGCATTCATCCGTACCGCCTCGGCCGGCTTGCCGTCGGCGGCGAGTATCGCCACGCTTTCCGCCTCGTTCTTCGATACCACCACACCCTTGAGCTGAAAATTGCTGGCCGCAGCGACGGACAAATGCCCGCCGAACAAACCCATCGCGGCTTCCGGATCGACTTCGCTCTTTGGCTGCGCTTTCGGCATGGCCACGACGCGCGTCTCCGGCTTGATGAATTGCATGACCCAATAAGTGGCGGACATGCACAGGCCCAGGAACAACAGGAAACTCATGATTATCGGCCAGCGCTTCATACCATCTCTTCTCGCTTATTGGACTAACTTATTGGGCAAACTTATTGGGCAAACTTAATGGACTAACTGGTTGATCTCGATGATGGGCATCAAGACGGCCAGCACGATCAACAGCACCACCACGCCCATGAACAGGATCAGGGCAGGTTCAAGCAGGCTGGCAATGGTCATGGCGCGCCGCTCCAGGTCTTGCTCCTGGGCGCTGGCGGCGCGGTCGAGCATGGCCGGCAACTCGCCGGTCACTTCGCCGGCACGGATCATGTGAATCAGCATGGGCGGAAAATACTTGTGCGCCGACAGCGCGCGCGCCAGGCTCACGCCCTCGCGCACGCTGGTGGTCGCTTCCTCGACCTGCTCGCGCATCGCCACATTGGACAGGGTGTCGCGGCTGGTCTGCAACGCCCGCAGTATCGGCACGCCGGAGCCGGTGGTAATGGCCAGGGTGCTGGCAAAACGCGACGTGTTCAGGCTGCGCTCGAACTTGCCGTATAACGGCGCGCGCAACAGCCATGAATGGAAACGATATTTGAAGGCCGGATTCTGCATGGCCTTGCGCCAGGCAAAGCCGGCGAATATCGCCAAGGCCAGCACGTACAAACCGTCCGCCCGCACGAAGTCCGATACGGCCAGCATCATGACCGTCAGCAGCGGCAGCTTTTGCTTGGTGCTGGCGAACACCGAGACGATTTGCGGCACCACGTAGGTCAGCAGGAAAATGACGATGGCGAACGCGACCACGGTCACGATGGCTGGATACGTGAAGGCCAGCTTGACCTTTTGCACCAGCGCATTGCGCCGCTCGATGAAGTCGGCCAGGCGCGACAACACCTTGGCAAGCTGGCCGATCTGTTCGCCCGAGGCGATCAGCGCGCGGTAGATATCGGTGAAATCGCGCGGATGCTGCGCCAGCGCGTCCGACAGCGAAGACCCGCCCATCAGCTCGGCGCGGATCGAGGCGATCAGGTCGCGCAGATAGGGCCGCTCGGATTGTTCCAGCAAGGCGGTGAACGCTTGCTCAAGCGGCAGGCTCGCTTCCAGCAGGCTGGCTAGCTGGCGCGTAAACAGCGCCAATTCGGACGTCGACAAGCCATCGCCGAACGAGCGCGAGCGGGCCTGGCCGCTGGCATCGACCTGGCTCGCGATCGGGTCCACCACGACCGGCGCCAAGTCGCGCGCGCGCAGATCGGCCCGCGCTGCGCGCAGGCTGTCGGCATTGACCACGCCTTTCCTGGTCACGCCGGCGGCGTCGACTGCCTCATAGCGAAATGCCGGCATGGTCTAGCCTCCGTGCGCGGTCGAACAACTCGCGCTCATTTTGTATTTTCCTTAGTAACGCGCAACAGCTCGGCTTGCGTAGTAACACCTTCGGTAAGCCAGCGTTCGCCATCTTCGCGCATGGTGCGCATGCCGTCCTTCTGCGCAGCGGCACGAATCTCCGCCTCGGAAGCCTGGTTGTGGATCTGCGCGTTGATCGCTTCGGTGGTCTGCAGCAATTCGTAGACCCCGACCCGGCCGTGGTAGCCGGTCTGGCCGCAATGCTCGCAACCGACCGCCACCCAGCCGTTGCCATCATGCACCTTGCAATGGCTGCACAATTTGCGCACCAGCCGCTGCGCGACGACGCCCAGCAGCGACGAGGACAGCAGGAATGGCTCGATGCCCATGTCGAGCAGGCGCGTCACCGCCGCCGCCGAATCGTTGGTGTGCAGCGTGGCCAGCACAAGGTGGCCGGTCAGCGATGCCTGCACCGCAATCTGCGCGGTTTCCAGGTCGCGGATTTCACCGATCATGATGACGTCCGGGTCTTGCCGCAAGATAGCGCGCAGGGCCTTGGCAAAGGTCATTTCGATG
>Ga0209026_1001368_pt1 | contig 10885 bp, 7 predicted proteins | sample AraplaCL_Col_mCL_FD_184262 | JGI IMG/M metagenome (GOLD analysis project Ga0209026, IMG submission 184262) | Arabidopsis root microbial communities from the University of North Carolina, USA - plate scrape CL_Col_mCL (SPAdes) (version 2) | ecosystem: Host-associated > Plants > Roots >... | reverse complement strand
CATTCTTGATAAAGCCGAAGCGGTGATTGAGAAGGGTGATAAGATCGCTTTGATCGGTGCCAATGGTAAGGGTAAATCAACCTTGCTGCGCATTATTGCCGGTGCCGATCATGAGTTTAGCGGCAAAAGCACAACCGGCCATAACGTTACGCAGACTTTCTTTGCACAGCACCAGTTAGAAGCCCTGCATTTAGAGAATAACATTCTGCAGGAGCTGCAATCCTTCGCACCAAAACATAATGAGGTGGAGCTGCGTACCATTTTGGGTTCGTTCTTGTTTACCGGTGATGACGTGTTCAAAAAGATCAAGGTGCTATCGGGTGGCGAGAAATCGCGCGTGGCGTTAGCAAAAGCATTAACTGCCGATGCCAACTTCCTGGTGCTGGATGAGCCCACTAACCACCTTGACATGCAGTCGGTTAATATTTTGATACAGGCTTTGCAGCAGTACGAGGGTACTTTCATCGTGGTATCGCACGACCGTTTCTTCCTGGATCATATCGCCAACAAGATCTGGTTCATCGAAAACCAAAAGATAAAAGAATACCCAGGCACTTACCAGGAGTATGAGCAGTGGGCCGCTAAGCGCAAGGTGGAAGAGAAATCTGCCCCTGCACCTCAGCCTAAAAAAGAAGAGAAAAAGCCCGAGCCGGTTAAAAGCGAAAGCGATAATAAATCGCAGCAGCTAAAAAAGCTAAACCAGGACCTGCAAAAAATGGAGCAGCGCATCGGTGAGTTAGATAAGCAGGTAAAAGACCTGGAGAACCAATTGGCCGACGAGAAATTATACAGCGACGCTAACAAGCTGAAAGAAACTAACGCCAATTACGCTAACAAGCAATCTGAACTAAAACAGGTGCAGCGCAATTGGGAAGCTTTGGCTGAACAGATTTTGGAACTGGAGGCGTAATACCGCAAGATGAAAGCCCAACACACATGTCATTGCGAGGAGCAGCAGAGCCTGTGCGTTGGGGCGACGTGGCAATCTCGTTGCTCGTTTAAGCAGGCGACGAGATTGCTTCGCCGCGCATGGCCATCACTCTGTCCGCTCGCAATGACATGGGTGTTTGTGTTTGTTACATTTGCCTCCTTCGCTCAAACTCCTTACTACGATTACAATTACAACCAGGCTATAAAAAGCGTCGAGTTTTACAATGTATCAAAGCAAGGCTCCTTCCCAATGATGGGTTTAGGTGCCAAACAACAGTTGCAGTTGGCTTTTGATGATCTGCGTGGGGGAAACAGGAACTATTACTACACCATTCAGCATTGCGACGAAAACTGGTATCCAACCAATATATCTTCCATAGAATATTTGCAGGGAATACCGGATGATCGCATTGTCGACTACGTTTATTCATCGGGCACTAACCAAAAATATACGCACTACGAGCTCAAATTCCCTACCGATAACCTGGTGCCGAAGATATCTGGCAACTATGTGTTAAAGGTTTTTGAAGATGAGGATCAGACTAAAATGGTCCTGGTTCGTAAGTTTTACGTGGTAGGCAGCAAGGTTACACTGTTGGCCAATATTGTGCCGAGCGTTAACGCGCGTGCCACTAATCAGAAAGTTAATTTCCAGGTAAACTACGGTAACCTGCCGGTTCAGAATCCTGCCGGCGATTTGAAAATATTCGTTATGCAAAATGGTCGCCCGGAAACCGGGATGGCTAACGTTCAGCCTACTTACATTCGCGGTAACCAGTTAATCTTTGATGACCCGGGCATTAATGACTTCCCGGGGCGAAATGAGTTCAGACACGTGGATACGCGGAGCCTGAAATTAAATTCGGACCGTATTGGGCACATTTATCACGATACGGCTTACACCGTAATGTTGCTGAACGACTACACCCGCAACCTGCCCAACTATTCGTTTTTGTATGATAATAACGGCAGCTTCTTTATCCTGAATTCGGACGGTGCGGGCGACCCGAAACGCGACGCCGATTACGCGCACATGTACTTCACCTTTGCTACTACTAAAACGCCTGCCGAGGGCACACCTTACCTAGTAGGCAAGTTTAACAACTATATGTTAGACGAGCATAGTAAGCTGGCCTACGAGCCGGTTAAGGGTCGGTTTGTGACTGATCTGTTTTTGAAGCAAGGCGTTTACGATTACCAATACGTTTGGGTAGACGCTAAAACCGGTCGCCCCGATGATATTGCGCTGGAAGGAAGTTATTTCGATACGGAGAACGATTACCAGATATTGGTTTACTACCGCCCAAGCAATGCCCGCTGGACAGAGTTGGTGGGCTTTCGCCAATTAAACAATACCGACGGCAATACTAACCGCAGGAAATAGATATATTGGTTTTTCTTTAAGTATTTGGTATTTTTGTGTATGAAGACGTTTGAAATAGAAGTTTTAAACCCTAAGGCTGTTAAATTGCTTAAAGATTTAGCCGATTTAAAACTAATAGCGTTTAAGAAAAATGAAAAACCAACTTGGGAGAACCTGCTGAAAAGAACGCGTAGAAATGCTGATACTGCTCCATCCTTAGAGGAAATTACCGAAGAGGTTGAATTAGTAAGGGCCGAAAGATATGCGCGGCAAAACCCTTAAGATTGTTATTGATACTAACCTTTGGATAAGTTTCCTTATTTCAAAGGATTTTTCCAAACTAGGGAATGTTCTTTTCTCGAAAAGAGTCACATTGCTTTTTAGCGACGAACTGGAAAGTGAGTTGCTTGAGGTCGCGGGCAGGCCAAAATTCCAAAGATATTTTTCTTCCGACGATATCCAACTTCTGTTTGACATCCTTCAGAAAAATGCGGTATTTATCAAAGTTACATCCGTTGAGAATATCTGCCGTGATCCTAAAGATAATTTCTTGCTTGCGTTGGCTGTTGACGGGGAGGCCAATTTCCTAATCACTGGAGATGCTGATTTATTAACATTAGTAAATCACAAAGGTACGCGGATAATGACAATCGCAGATTTCATGACAATAAATCCTTCATGACCCCACTCGCCACAAAATACAGAAACTGGTTATATGCCTTCATAGGCATGGCCGCGTTGGTGAATTTGAGCGGGTTATTTGTGCCCATCATCGGTCCGGATGGTACCTTGTATGCCAGCATTGCCAAAAGCATGGTGGTGCGCAACGACTATGTGAATCTTTTTTCTTCCGGCGCCGACTGGCTCGATAAACCCCATTTCCCGTTTTGGGTAACCGCTGTTTTCTTTAAACTTTTCGGGTTTAAAACCTGGGCGTATAAGCTGCCGGGCATTTTGTTCCTGTTTATGGGGGCTGCATATACTTATCATTTCGCCAAAAGATTGTATAATGAAACGATCGCGCTATGGTCGGTTTTGTTATTGTTGACAGCGCAGCATATTTTATTGTCAAGTAACGATGTCAGGGCAGAGCCTTATCTCACGGGCTTGATCATCGCAGCGGTTTATCATTTCTATAGAAACTTAACTACCCAAAGCTTTTGGCACTTATTTGCGGCCTGCGTGTTTACCGCTTGCGCCATCATGACCAAAGGTTTGTTTGCCATTGTGCCTATCGGCGGAGCGATCTTCAGCCATCTCATTATCACCAAACAATGGAACCCAGTTTTCCATTGGCGGTGGTTAGTAGCTTTGGTACTAACTTGTTTGTTTATCCTGCCGGAGATTTATTGCCTGTACCAACAGTTCGATCTGCATCCCGAAAAGGTGATCTTCGGGCAGACGCATGTATCGGGGATCAAATTCTTTATTTGGGATAGTCAGTTCGGGCGGTTCTTTAACACCGGCCCCATCAAAGGCCACGGCGATCCAACCTTCTTCATTCATACGGCGCTATGGGCATTTTTACCTTGGTCGCTATTGTTATTCGCTGCTATTTATCAATTCATCAAAAAAGGAATAAAACAAGTAAACCAGGTCGAGTGGTATTGTATTTGCGGATCTATGTTAACGTTTTTATTATTCTCTGCCTCTAAATTCCAACTGCCGCATTATCTCAATATCGTGTTTCCGTTCTTCGCCATTATTACCGCACAATTTGTTAATGGGTTGAAGGCGCCTAAGAGTGTAAAGGCAGTAAAAATAGTGCAACTGGTAGTGACGATACTGATGCTGTTGGTTATCGGTGTGTTGCAATACTTTTTTCAGCCGGACGATTTGACAATTGGCGTGATAGCACTATTGACGGTAGTTTTTGTGGCAGTCCTGATGTTGCCGCAGTTGATCACAAGGGATCAGTTACCTTCCATTATGCTGCGCACTGCTTTAGTTTCGTTTTTCGTGAATTTATATTTAACTCAAGCTTTTTATCCTTCGTTGATGAAATACCAGGGAGGCAGCACGGTTGGCATGTGGCTAAACGCAAATAATCCGCAGCATTTACCTGTGGTGCAAACCGGCGATGATAATGTTTGGTCCTTAGAATTTTATAGTGACGCCCCGGTTGTATCTATGAATCCGGATGGAAGCGGCAATTTGCCTGTTGGTCCGTTTTTATTGTATACGCCTTTAGATATTGCGGATGGTTTAAAAGCCAAAGGTTGGCAGTTGGATACAGTGAAAACATTCCCACGTTATTGGGTGAGTAGGTTGAAAGGCTCCTTCCTCGACAAAGATACTCGCGATAAAGAATTAACTACTGTTGCCGTAGTGCGGGTGGATAAACATTAGCTTACTCTTCCTGTCATGCTGAGCCATAGCGAAGCATCTTGAACTACTAGCAGGGTGGATATGCCTTCCGGTTAAGATACTTCGCTATCGCTCAGTATGACAACCGATATTTAATCAAGTTCTCTCGGCACAAATAATTACCCTACTTTTGCCGCAATGAATACCGAACTAAAAAACAAATTCGACAGCGTAATATTTGATCTGGACGGCACCCTTTGGGATAGCACTGCTAACGTCGCCAAAGCCTGGCAAAAAGCAAAGGAAGAGGTGGATTATGTAAAGGACGATTTTACCCAAGAGGTAATACGTTCCATTACCGGGATGACCTACAAAGCCATTTTCGAAAAACTGGTGCCTTACCTGGATGAAGAGCGCCGTGAAGAATTTAAAAGCATTGCCGCTAAATATGAATTAGAGATCCTGCACACCGAAGGCGGGGAACTATATCCCGAATTAGAAGCGACTTTAAAATATCTTCAACCTAAGTATAAGTTGTTCATCGTAAGCAACTGCCAAAGCGGCTATATCGAAACCTTTTTTAACGTAACGGGCTTTGAGCATTATTTTCAGGGACACCAATGCTATGGCACTAAAAGCCAACCTAAATGGGAAAACATTCGCGATATCGTAAATGACCACGACCTGAAAGCACCGGTTTATGTTGGCGATACCCAAGGCGATCATGACGCTGCGGGAAAAGCGGGCGTTCCGTTTATTTTGGCAACGTATGGTTTTGGTAAGGTAGATGGGGACCAGATTGCTAATATCCAACAGTTTAGCGATTTGACAAACATCTTATAACAAAGTGCTTTGTGGGTTGTTAGAGATCAGTGATTAGAGATTAGTAATTAATGTGTGAAGCGCGGATTAAATTTGACAATACAACTAATCTCCAATCACTGATTAACTAATCACTAGAACATGAATATCACCAAGTACATTCATTCTTGTCTTGTTTTTGAGCAAGACGGTTATAAAATATTGTTCGATCCCGGTAACATGACCTTCGCCGAAGGCAAAGTAAAACCCGAAGAGCTGGCCGGTGCGCAGGCAATGGTGATCACTCATATTCATCCCGACCATTACTTTGTCGAAAATATCAGGCAGATATTGGACATCAACACCATGACGATATACACCACCGAAGAAGTTAGCAAAGCACTTCACAAAGAAGGTATAAAGAGCACCGTTTGGCAGGCCGGGCAACACTACCTTGGTCCGTTTAAATTGCATGCGCTGGAAGTTGTGCATGAACCACTACTGGATAGCCCGATACCGCAAATGCTGGGATTTGTGATCAACGATAAGGTGTTTCATCCGGTAGATTCTATGGAAGATGCTTTGTTAAAATACGCGGGCATCGAATTGTTGATTATGGTGACTATGGCACCGTTCGCCAATGAACTACGCATTGCCGGTTTCGCCGATAAATTACAGCCAAAACAAATACTCCCGGTGCATGATGGTTATTGTAAAGAATTCTTTATGAAGCAACGATATGCCAATTATACCAATCATTTTAAAAAGCAGGGTATTATTTATCACGAAGCATATCAGCCACGCTATACGATAAGTATCTGATTGGGATTTAGCTTGTAATCCTGACAAAATCGTCTTGATTTATTTTTAATTATCTCACTCAAAAAGTGAAATGGCTTGCTTTTGTTTAAATTTACTTACTTACAGGTCATATTTTCTTGATAATGTTGTTACAACGTACATTCAAATTATTCTTTAAAATTTTATATTATATTTTTGGAGTATAATAATCCTTGTTAATGTTCAATAAACTCATTAAACAGGCAGTTTTTATTGTCTTGTTTGCTTTTTGCATGTGCCGGGCGCAGGCACAGCAAAAAATACTGACGCTAAAAGATGCAGAACAGATTGCGTTGGCTAACTACGGCACCATAAAAGCCAAAGCCAACCAGCTTAATGCATCAAAATCTTACTTAAAAGAAACGCATACAGAGCAGTTGCCGGATATTAACGTGTCGGCGCAACAGGATTACGGTACTATAAACGGCCAGAATGGTCCGCTGTATGGTTACCGTGGCTTTAGCGTGGCGTCTTCTGGTCCGGCGTTGGGTCAGCAAAACTGGAATGCCGCTTTCGGCGCATTATATTTAACCAATGTAAGCTGGGATTTTTTTTCGTTTGGTAAAGTACGCGAGCGTATTAAAGTACAAAACCAAATTGTTACCCGCGATGCCAGCGATCTGGAACAGGAAAAATTTCAACATCAAATCCGTGTAGCCAGCACCTATCTGAACTTATTAGCCGCGCAGCAATTGGCCAAAGCGCAGCAGGATAACCTGAACCGCACGCTGGATATTCAAAAAGTGGTAGTCGCCCGTGTAAAGAATGGTTTAAACCCGGGGGTAGACTCTTCATTAGCTAACGCAGAAGTATCTAATGCCCGCATTGCCTTTACCAATGCGCAACAAACCGTTGCCGACCAAAACAGCCTGTTGGTACAATATTTAGGCGTTAATCCGCAGGATTTTTTGTTGGACAGCTTGTTCATCAAAAAAGCGCCCAACACACCCGACCCACAACCCACCACCAGTTTTGAAAATCATCCTGAGCTAACCTACCTGCGTAACCGCATCAGCGTAAGCGACGAAACGGCGAGGTACCTGCATACATTTGCTTATCCTACGTTTTCATTTTTCAGTACTTTTCAGGGTCGTGGTTCCGGATTTTCTCCCAGTTATAGCGCCATACCCACCAGCCAGAGTTATACAGGCAGTTATGCTACCGGTGTAGACCCAACCCGCTATAATTATTTGGTAGGTGTGGGTTTGATCTGGAATATCACCCAACCTTTTCGTGTAAAGTACCAGGTAGAATCGCAAAAATATACCTCACTGCAATTGCATGATGAGTATGAGCTGATCAATCAGCAACTGCGCGATCAGGAAGTATTGGCGGTAACGCGTATAAACAATGCTTTAAAAAACTATCGCGAAGCACCTACTGAAGTAAAGGCAGCCAGCGATGCATATATCCAAAAATCAGCGCTATACAAAAACGGTTTGGCAACTATCGTAGACTATACCCAGGCGCTTTTTACCCTTAACCGTGCGGAGGTTGATCTGGATATTACGCTGAATAATGTTTGGCAGGCCGTGCTTTCCAAAGCAGCTGCATCGGGCGATTTTAGCATATTTTTAAATAACTTTTAATATATACTACTTAAAGAAATGGGTTTAATTAAAGGCGCGCTCAGAAGACCGATCACCGTATTGGTTATGGTAGCAGGCTTGTTTTTCTTTGGTATTAATGCTATCCGCAGCATTAAGATCGACATCTTCCCCGATCTTAACCTGCCGGTAATCTATATTTCACACCCTTATGGCGGTTACACTCCCGATCAGATGGAGGCTTATTTTGGTAAGCAATATGTGAACTTACTGTTATATGTATCGGGGGTAAAAAGTATAGAAACGCGCAACATCACCGGCTTAACGCTGATGAAGCTGACGTTTTACGAAGGCACCAATATGGCCCAGGCTGCTGCCGAGGTCACGTCGTACACCAACCGGGCGCAGGCGAGTTTTCCGCCCGGTTCGCAGCCGCCGTTTATTCTCAGGTTTGATGCCAGTACGCTGCCCGTGGGGCAGCTGGTTTTAAGCAGCGCTACCAAAACCAATAATGAGTTGCTGGATCTGGCCAACGTTTATGTGCGCTCTTCATTTACATCCATTCCCGGCCTGGTATCGCCCGCGCCGTTTGGTGGTAATACGCGTACCATCGTAATCAAGGCTGATCCGCAATTATTACGCGCCCATAATCTAACCGCCGATCAGATAGTTGCCGCCATGCGCGATAACAACCAGAATACCCCGGCAGGTAACGTGCGCATTGGCGATTATAACTATTTAACGCCTGCCAATACCTCCATCAAAAAAGTAAGCGACTTTGGGAACATCCCGCTGTATAAAAACGGCATTCAAACCGTGTTTTTGCGCGATGTAGCCACGGTAGAGGACGGTGCCGATATTGCTACGAGTTATGCGCTGGTAAATGGTAAACGCTCCATCTATCTGCCGGTAACCAAATCTGCCGATGCATCTACCTGGGAAGTGGTGCAGAATCTGAAAAAGGCAATACCACGCTTCCAAAGTATTTTGCCCGAGGACGTGAAAATATCCTTCGTTTTTGACCAATCGGTTTATGTAATTAACGCAGTAAAAAGTTTGGCAGAAGAAGGTGCCATTGGCGCTGTGCTTACCGGCTTGATGGTGCTGCTGTTTTTGGGTGACAGGCGCGGTGCACTGATCGTTATTCTTACTATTCCAACCTGTATTATTTCGGGGGTGTTGTTCCTTTACCTGTTCCATCAAACCATCAATATCATGACGTTGAGCGGCTTGTCGCTGGCTATTGGTATCCTGGTGGATGAATCGACGGTGACGATAGAGAACATTCATCAGCACTTTGATATGGGCAAACCAAAGGCTTTGGCTATCTGGGATGCTTGTAAAGAGATCGCTTATCCAAAATTATTGATTCTGTTCTGTATCCTCGCGGTGTTTGCTCCTGCGTTTACCATGAAGGGTATTCCGGGAGCGCTGTTCCTGCCGTTGTCGCTGGCTATCGGGTTCTCGATGATCACATCCTACATGCTGGCGCAAACCTTTGTGCCCATTATGGCTAACTGGGTGATGAAGAACGAGCACGAAGATCACAGCCATAAAGACGGTTACGCCATGGAAGACGAAGGCGACCAGTGGGAACAGAAAGAGTTAGCTATAAAAAACGCCACCAAAGATAAGAATGCCAAGGACCTAACCCGTTTCGATAAATTCAGGATACGATACCTGGGTTGGATGGATAGCATGATGCCTAACCGCCGATTAATTGCGGGCATTTATGTGATTGTGGCACTTGGAGTGGCTTTCCTGCTATTTAATATCATTGGGCGAGACGTATTGCCAAAGGTAAACTCGGGCACATTCCAGGTGCGTTTACGAGCGCCTGATGGCACCCGCTTTGAGCGTACAGAATTGGTGACATTAGATGCGATAAAAGTACTGGAGGGCATTGTCGGTAAGAAAAACATACAGGTGACCTCTGCCATGGTTGGACAGCACCCGGGGCAATTTTCTACCAGTCCCATCTATTTGTTTATGGCTGGTCCGCAGGAGGCTGTGCTGCAGGTTAACCTTGCCGAAGATTATAAAGTTGATCTGGATGAATTGAAGGAGAAATTCCGCGCGGCGATGAAAAGGGCCGAGCCGTCGATAATGATGTCGTTCGAGCCGATTGAACTTACCGATAAGATATTGAGCCAGGGTTCGCCTACGCCGATAGAAGTGGCCATATCCGGCAAAAACAAAAAGCAAAACGTTGTTTATGCATTAAAGGTGCTGGATAAACTGAAACAGATCAAATACCTGCGTGATGTGCAGATAGGACAGTCGTTCCGCTATCCAACTATCGATATCAATATAGACCGTGTTCGTGCGGCAGAACAAGGAGTGAGTGTAAACGAAATATCGCGTTCGCTAACCGCCTCTACCTCGTCATCGCGGTATACTGAAAAGAATGTTTGGCTTGATCAAAAAGTAGGGTTAAGCTACGCGGTACAGGTGGAAGTGCCCGAATATCAAATGGCAAGTGTAAACGATATTCGCAATATCCCGGTAACGGCTAATCAATCGCGCCCGGTATTAAACGATGTTGCCGATATACAACAATCCACCACCAACGGCGAAAACGACGATATTGGCGCGGTGCCAATGATGTCGGTAACGGCAAATCTTAACCAGAAGGATCTGGGTTCGGCGGCTAAAGACGTGCAAAAGGCAATAGAGTCGTTAGGGGCGCCGCCACGCGGTTTAACCATAGCGCCAAAAGGCTTAACCACTACGTTAACCGACACCTTAGACAGCTTGCAAAACGGTTTATTGGTTGCGGTTATCGTCATCTTCCTGATGCTGGCAGCTAACTTCCAGTCGTTCAAAATGTCGCTGGTGGTATTATCAACGGTGCCTGCCGTGTTGGTTGGTTCGCTGTTGCTGGTGAAATTAACCGGCGCCACGCTCAACCTGCAATCATATATGGGTATGATCATGTCGGTAGGGGTATCTATATCCAACGCGGTATTGTTAATTACCAACGCCGAAGAATTGCGCAAGCATAATGGCGATGCCCTAAAATCAGCCCGCGAAGCTGCTGCTTTGCGTTTGCGCCCGATATTAATGACCAGTTTGGCCATGATCGTTGGTATGATCC
>Ga0209026_1001367_pt1 | contig 10890 bp, 8 predicted proteins | sample AraplaCL_Col_mCL_FD_184262 | JGI IMG/M metagenome (GOLD analysis project Ga0209026, IMG submission 184262) | Arabidopsis root microbial communities from the University of North Carolina, USA - plate scrape CL_Col_mCL (SPAdes) (version 2) | ecosystem: Host-associated > Plants > Roots >... | reverse complement strand
ACGCCGGCTTCGTCGCCCGCAACCTGAACGTCATGCTGCTCGGTGCGCCGTTCCCCGAAATTCACCTGGCCCTGCCGCTGGGCATCTCGTTCTTCACCTTCCAGCTGATCAGCTACGTGGCGGACGTCTACTGGCGGCGGGTCGAGGCCGAGCCCAGCCTGACGCGCTTCGCCGCCTACATCCTGATGTTCCCGCATCTAATCGCCGGCCCGATCGTGCGCTTCGCCAACATCGCCGCAGAACTGCATTCCGACCGGCGCAACTCGGGTCGGATCGGCCTGGGCGTGCAGTATTTCATCGTCGGCCTGTGCCAGAAGGTGCTGGTGGCCAACAGCGTGGCGCCGCTGGCGGACCATGCCTTCGGCCTACCTGCAGGATCGCTGGACATCGCCACCGCCTGGCTGGGCGCCCTGGCCTATTCGCTGCAGATCTACTTCGACTTCTGCGGCTATTCGAACATGGCGATCGGTCTGGCCTTCATGCTGGGCTTCACCTTCCCCAAGAACTTCGACCACCCCTACGCCAGCCGGTCCATCACCGAGTTCTGGCGGCGCTGGCACATCTCGCTGTCGTCGTGGTTCCGCGACTACGTCTACATTCCGCTGGGCGGGAACCGTGGGGGGCGGCTGAAGACGGTTCGTAACCTGCTGGTGGTCTTCCTGCTCACCGGTGTCTGGCACGGCGCGGCATGGACCTTCGTCGCCTGGGGCCTCTATCACGGCGCCTTCCTGCTGATCGAACGCTTCGGCGTCGGCCGGCTGCTGGCGGTCGCGCCGCGCGCGGTCGGGCATGCCTACACGCTGCTGGCAGTGCTGGTCGGCTGGGTGTTGTTCCGGGCGAACGGCATGCGTCAGGCGCTGGACTATCTGACGGCCATGGTCGGCGCGAATGGCCTGGCCCCCTTGCCCCTCGACACCCGCCTGCTGCTGAACGCCCAGTCGCTCGGCGCGATCGCGGCCGGTCTGGTGTTCGCCGTGCCGACCTTGCCGTGGCTGCTGGACCGCTGGCGCGCGCCGCGCCTCGACGCCGCGCCATGGCTGGAGCCGCGCCTCGACACCCAGGGCGTCCACGTCCTGGCCACGCCCGTCCTGGTGGTCGGCCTCGTCGTCAGCATTGCCCTGCTGGCCGGCTCGACCCTCAACCCCTTCCTCTATTTCCGGTTCTGATGACCCCGGCCCAAAACGCACATTGGAAGCGGTTGATCGGCGCGGTTCTGGGCGTGCTGGCGGGAGCCTATGCGTTGCCCCACCTGCTCGACCCGCCGGAGCTTCAGGAAAACCGCACGCTCGCCGACCTGCCGGCATGGCCCACGACGCTGGGTGGACTCACCGCTTACCGCCAGGCGATGGACGCCTATGTGGCCGATCATTTCCCGCCGCGGACCCATCTGATCGGCTACCTCAACGCCCTGCGCGCCGCGGTGGGCGTCAGTGGATCGCCGCGCGTCATCGTCGGTCACCGCGGCTGGCTGTTCAGCGACAACGGGAGCCACCTGGGCGCCGCGCGCGGCGACCACACGCTCACCAACGCCCAGGCGCGCGACTGGCTGTATGGTCTGGCCGCCCGCACAGAGGCGCTCCGCGCCGAAGGCCGGACCTATATCGTGCTGTCCCCGCCGGTGAAGGAAGCGATCTATCCGGGAAACGCGCCGGACTGGTTCGACCTGGATTTCAACCGCGACGCGGCGACCTTGCAGCGGCTGGCGTCGGCGTCGGACGCCGGCGCGCTGGTCTATCCCAACGAGGCGATCGCACGGCCGGCGCGCTGGGGGCTTCACGTCTACGACCGCTATGACAGTCACTGGACGGGCCTGGGCGCCTACCATGGCTACGCCGCCTTCATGCAGGCCCTGCAACGCCTGGGCGTCGCCGAGGGGCCGCGCCCGATCGAGAGTTTCATGGACGTGGCGCCTGACGAACGGGCCAACGAGCCGCGCGACCTGGCGCTGATGCTGGGCATCTCCAGCTTCGGCGATGTGAACTATCCGCGCCTCGACGACCCGGGCGCCGCCCCGACGCTTCGGATCATCTATCCGGATGGCGGCGAGACCTGGCGGGATCTGCGGGTGATCGACACCGGCCAGGCGGGCAAGCCGGTTCTGCTCATGACGGTGGACTCGTTTTCCAACGCCCTGATGCCGTTCCTGTACGGGCACTTCAGCCGCATCGTCACCGTGCACAACGAGCGCGGCGTCTGGCGGCGCGACCTGATCGACCGCTTCCAGCCCGACATCGTGGCCCTGGAGGTCCTGGAGAGCGGCCTGGACATCGCAATGAAGGACGCGCCAAGGCCCACGGCGGATGTCCAGGCGCGGATCGTCACGGCGGTCGCGGAGCGCCGCCAGCATGCCATCCTGCCGCCGACCTCCGCCTACCGCGGCAAGCGCCGCGAGATCGAGGGGACGGCCGGCAACGACCGCCTGCGCGGTTCGCGCCGCGCCGAGACGATCCAGGGACGGCCGGGCGACGATACGATCGACGGCCTGGGCGGGGACGACGTGCTGCGCGGCGGCCGCGGGCGCGACGTGGTCAACGGCGGCGCCGGCCGCGACTGGGTGTCGGGTGGGCGCGACGACGACACCCTGAGCGGCGGGCGCGACGCCGACGTCTTCGACATCTTTCCGGACGCTGGCACGGACGCGGTGCTGGACTTCCGGCCGGAGGAGGGTGACCGGGTCGAGATCGAGCGTGGCGCGGCCTTCACCGTGCGCCAGGTCGGGCCCGATGTGGTGATCGAACTGCGCAATGCGCGGCTGGTCCTGCGCAATGTCCAGCAGATCGACATACCGCCCGACGCCATCCGAAACCGCTAGCCGGCTGGCGCACCGCGCGCCGAGGCCCTATGTCGGCGGTGCCGTAATCCAAGGAACGCCCGCATGTCCCTGAAGGTCGCCGTCCAGATGGACCCCATCGAAGGGATCAACATCGAGGGCGATACGACCTTCCTGATGATGGAGACGGCCCAGGCGCGCGGCCATTCGCTGTTCGTCTACCTGACCGACACGCTGTCGATGGAAGACGGCCGAGTCTTCGCCCGCGGCCGCGACGTCACGGTCCAACGGGTGAAAGGCGATCACGCGACGCTCGGCGAATTCCGCAAGGTAGAGCTCAGCGACTTCGACGTGGTGCTGATGCGCCAGGATCCGCCCTTCGACATGCGCTACATCGACGCCACGTTCTTCCTGGAGGCGATCCATCCGAAGACGCTGGTGGTCAACAATCCCGCCGAGGTGCGCAGCGCGCCCGAGAAGATCTTCGTCACCAGGTTCCCGCACCTGCAGCCGCCGACCCTTATCACCTGGGACCGAGAGGCGATCCGGGAATTCCGCGCCAAGCATGGGGATGTGGTGCTGAAGCCGCTGAACGGCCGGGGCGGTTCGGGCGTGACACGGCACCTGACGGATGACCCCAACCTGGACGCCCTGCTGGAGATCCACGCCGAGCTCTCCCCCGAGCCGGTGATCGTCCAGAAATTCCTGCCCTCGGTGACGAAGGGCGACAAGCGGATCCTGATCGTCGACGGCGAGCCCGTGGGCGCCATCAACCGCGTTCCGGCCAAGGGCCAGATCCGCTCGAACATGGCCGTCGGCGGCCAGCCCGAGCCGATCGAACTGTCGGCGCGCGACCGCGAGATCTGCGCCGCCATCGGCCCGGAACTGAAGGCGCGGGGTCTGATTTTCGTCGGCATCGACGTCATCGGAGAGTCGCTGACCGAGATCAATGTGACCTCACCGACCGGCGCTGTGGCCCTCAAACGCTTCACTGGAATCGATGCCACGGACGTTATGTGGCAGCGGATTGAGGCCCTGCGCGCATAGGTTTAGGCTGTCGTCTAAGAGATGTCCGGAAGTTACGGAATCGTCTTACTTTCCCCATAAGTTCGTTTTTTGTTCTTGATCCGAACCGGCGGTCATGCTGGGTTGTGGATAACTTTGGACGCAGCGGCAGGGGCCAGGAATGTCAGCGCGCGTGGTGACCCTGGCGTTCCGGGGGGTCGAGGCTGTGCCCGTCGACGTGCAGGTCCAGTTCACCAGCGGCGAGAAGAAGTTCTTTCTGGTCGGCATGGGCGACAAGGCCGTCTCCGAGAGCCGGGAGCGGGTCCGCGCAGCCTTCCAGGGCATGGGTCTTGCCCTGCCGGCGCGCCGCATCATCGCCAACCTGGCGCCGGCCGACCTGCCCAAGGAGGGCAGTCACTACGACCTGCCCATCGCCCTGGCGATCATGGCGGCCATGGGCATCATCCCGCCCGACGCGCTGGAGGACTGGGCGGCGGTGGGCGAGCTGGCGCTGGATGGCCGGATCACGCCGGTGGCCGGCGCCTTGCCCGCCGCGGTCGCGGCGGGGGGCCTGGGTCTGGGCCTGATCTGCCCCGAGGCCTGTGGGCCTGAGGCGGCGTGGGCGGGTGAGACGCGGGTGTTGGCGGCGCCCTCGCTGATCGCTCTGGTGAACCATTTCCGCGGGACCCAGATCCTCTCGCAGCCCAAGGCTGGCGACATGCTGGACGGCGAGCGTGTGCCTGACCTGCGCGACGTGAAGGGCCAGGAGAACGCCAAGCGGGCGCTGGAGATCGCCGCGGCCGGCGGCCACAATCTCTGCTTCGTCGGGCCGCCCGGATCCGGCAAGTCGATGATGGCGGCGCGCCTGCCGGGTCTGCTGCCGCCGCTGACGCCGGCCGAGCTGCTGGAAACCTCCATGGTCCATTCGGTGGCGGGCCTGATCGCCAAGGGACAACTGAGCCGCGCCCGGCCCTTCCGCACGCCGCACCATTCGGCCAGCATGGCGGCGCTGACGGGGGGCGGACTGAAGGCCAAGCCCGGCGAGGTCAGCCTGGCGCACAACGGCGTGCTGTTCCTGGACGAGCTGCCCGAGTTCAGCGCCCAGGCCCTGGATTCCCTTCGCCAGCCGCTGGAGACGGGTGAGGTGGTGGTGGCCCGCGCCAACGCCCACATCCGCTATCCGGCGCGCTTCCAGCTGGTCGCCGCCATGAACCCCTGTCGATGCGGTCATGGTGGCCCGGGGCGTGGAGCTTGCGGGCGCGCCCCGCGCTGCCAGACCGACTACCAGGCCCGGATCTCAGGACCGCTGATGGACCGCATCGACCTGCAGGTCGAGGTTCCGCCGGTCACCGCCGCCGACCTCGCCCTGCCGGCGCCGGCCGAGGGGACCGCCGAAGCCTCGGCCCGTGTCCTGACGGCGCGGGCCATGCAGGCCGATCGCGCCGCGGGAACCGGCGGGGCGCCGCTGAACGCCCAGGCCGAGGGGGATTTCCTGGAGGGTATCGCCGACCTGGACCCGCCGGCCCGCGCTCTGCTTGCGAAGGCCGCGGAACAGGGCGGGCTGTCGGCCCGCGGCTGGACCCGCACGCTGCGCCTGGCGCGCACGATCGCGGACCTGGAGGGCTCGGGGCCCGTTCGCCGCGTCCACATCGCCGAGGCGCTGATCTACCGCCGCGTGGCCCCGGGGACGTCGTTGGGCTCCATCTCGTCGATCTCGGCGTAGCGGCGGGGCGCAGTCCAGGCCCCGTAGGCGATGCTGATGAGCACGAGATAGGCCCACACCAGTTGCGCGGTGAGATAGGCCCAGCCGCTGATGCGCGGGTCTATCAGGTGTCCAACGTGCGTGATGATCACCAGCAGCTGGAATCCCCCCGCAAAGAGCGGCCAATAGCGGCGCGTGCGAAGGGCGATCCAGAAGTAGAGACCCGTAAGGACCGCATCGAACAGGAAGACGGCCCACTGGATGTCGTTGCTGCGGGCCTTGAACACGACCATGCTCAGCGCCCAGTTCGCCAGGATGCCGGCCGCGGCCAGGCGCTCCTCGTCGCGGCCGCGCCAAACGGCGAGGACACACACCGTCATCAGGGCGACGGGCCATACCCAGGGCGGAAGTTGATACAGTTGCGGCCCCCGGTTGGTCCGAGGGCCGCACTTTGTCAGACGAGTCGCTCGCGCGAAACTGTTAGGACGCAATCCGCAGCGCGCGGCCTCGCATGCGGACCTGCGTCGTTGCCGCGCCCTGCGGCGCGGGCTTTTCTCCCATGTCGCCCTCCATCTTCACCGCACCCAGGCCGATCTGGGTCTGGACGACGCTGAGTTCCTTGTGGGTCTCGACGATGGCGCGGCGGGCTTCGGCCAGGGCCATGATGGCCTGGCTGGCCCGTTCCACGGCGTCCTGGCCGATCAGGGCCGAGGCGCCGGCCGCCTTGCGGAGGCTGGGCATGACCCCGGCGAGTTGGGCGGTCTTCGCCAGGGCGGCGTCGATCGCGGTTTCGGCCTCGAAAAGCGCGCCTGCGACTTGCTCGGCGGCCATACGGCGTTCTTTGAGCATAAGTTCTCTCCTGCGCGACGTGGCTCACGACGCGCTCTCATTGTTTGCGGTTCAGGGTTTCTTGGCCGTTCAGGCCTTTAGTAAACTGGCCGCCAGATCGTTGAGGTAGTGGAGCCCGGCCAGCATCCCTCCGAACGCGAGGGCCGTGACCATGGCGATCCCGACGATCGCGCCGATCCTGAGCGCGGGGCTCAGGTCATTTCTGCGGCTCCATCCTCCGGCTCGCCCTTGAAGTTCTCGTCGAGGAGAACCCACGTCAGGCAGAGGATTTCGCGAAGCACCATTTCCGGCGGCTTGAACGGCGCCAGTTTCCGGGTCGCGGAAACCAGGTGCCGGGCCATATCCGCCTGCGTCGGCGTCGCCGAGAGATCGACGAGCTGCCGCTCGAGCTGCGTCCATGAGAAGCCGGGAAGAAGCTCCTCCCTCTTCGCCAAGGCCGGCCAACGCGCTTCGAAGTCGTCGATCTCCCGGCGAAGGCGGAGCGCCCTCCCAATCACCGCTCGGTTCTCGAAGTTCGGTTGCTGACCCATGGTCGTACGCCCCATCTGTTGCCGGCTCATCCGGCCAGTGTTGGGGCGGGGTGTCTGTCCTGATCGTGTCGTGTCCTGATGCAATCAGGACAGGATTCACCTCGACGTCGCGGAGAAGCTTCGCCGCCTTGAAGCGGTCGTCGACGCCCAGTTTGCGGCGCGCACGGTCACAGTAGGTGTCGACCGACGTCTTCGACATCCCGAGTTCACGGGCGATCTGCTTGGAGCTGAGGTGTTGGTCCACGAGACGCAGGCAATCGCGCTCGCGCTGCGTCAAAAGCTCGACAGGGTTCATGACGCCCCCCCAAAGCGCACTACGGACCTTGGTCACCAGTAAACGACGGGTTTGGCTCCACGTCTACTTTACGGCGCAGATAACATCGGTTCGCGTTGTTTTGTAGCGACCGAGGCCCCGCGCTTGACTCACCGTTAAGTCGTTGCCCGTAAGCGTTGCCGGCGATGCGAAGAACGTCTCGTCCCTTGTCGGAGCGCCGGCCGACCCGTGCCCAGATCAGCGCGGAACAGCTGGCCTCGCTCAGCCATGAGTTCCGCACGCCCCTGAACGGCGTGCTGGGCATGGCGCGCCTGCTCGAAGGCACAAAGCTCACAGCAGAGCAGAAGGCCTATGTCTCCGCGCTCCACGACAGCGGCCAGCACCTGCTGACCCTGGTCAACGACGTGCTGGACTACGCCAAGCTGGGCGCCGGCCGCGTCGAACTGCATCCCGCTCCCATGGAAATCGAGGGCGTGCTGCGCGGCGTCGCCGAGCTGCTGTCGCCGCGGGCCCGGGAAAAAGGCATCGAGATCGCGTGGGCCGCGCCCGCCGCGCCCGCCTCGGTTCAGGCCGACGAAGGTCGCCTGCGCCAGATCCTGCTGAACTTCGCTGGCAACGCGGTGAAGTTCACCGAGGCCGGCGGTGTGTTGATCGCCGTTTCGGCGCCGACCCCTGGCCGCCTGCGGTTCCGCGTCGAGGACACGGGTCCAGGCGTCTCGCAGGGCGACCGTGAGCGCATCTTCGAGGAATTCGCCCAGGCTGACGCTTCCCATGCCGATCTCGGTGGGGCGGGTCTGGGCCTGGCCATCGCCCGCCGGCTGGCGCGCGCCATGGGCGGCGAGGTCGGGGTCGACACCGCGCCCAGCGGCGGGGCCTGCTTCTGGTTCGAAGCCGCCTTCCCGACCGTGCCGGCCGTTGTCCCGACCCAGGCCCTGACGGGCCGCACCATCGGGATCGCCTCGCCCAACCCCGTGGTGCGCGAGGCCGCGCAACTGCAGATCGAGGCCTGCGGCGGCTCGGTCGTCGCGACCGAGGCCTTGCCTGAAGCCATCGCCCGCACGCGACCCGGCGATGTGGTCCTGGTCGACGCCAGCCTGGCCTCGCCCAGCGGCGTGCTGCGACCGCCCCTGCAGCGCCAGGCCATTGTCCTGCTGGCGCCTGACGAACGCGACCGGATCGCCCGCTATCGCCGCGCCGGGTTCGCCGGCTACCTGATCAAGCCACTGCGCCGCGCCTCACTAGCCGAACGCGTGCTGATCGCGGCCGGCGCCGTCGCCGACCCGAGCCAGCCTGCCCAGGTGGACGAGCGGGCCACGACGGCCGCCGCCCCCGGCGCCCGCATCCTGCTGGTCGAGGACAACCCCATCAACGCCCTGCTGGCGCGCGCCCTGCTGGGCCGCGAAGGCTGCGAGGTCGAGCACGCCATCGGCGGCGCCGAGGCCCTGGCCGCGGCCGAGGTCGGCCAGTACGACCTGATCCTGATGGACATGCGCATGCCGGGCCTGTCGGGTGAGGAGACCGCCCGCAAGCTGCGCGAGAACGGCGTGAAGACCCCGATCGTCGCCCTGACGGCCAACGCGTTCGAAGACGACCGCCACGCATGCCTGGCCGCCGGCATGAACGACTTCCTGGTCAAGCCGCTGTCGCCCGACGCCCTGCGCGCCGCCCTGACGCGCTGGACCAGCCCCGCCTTTACGAAGCCCGCGGCGCGCGCCAAGTTCGGCTGAGAACGGCGCCACAGGGGGCGCGTCCAGCCGAGCGCCGCCATGACCTCAGCGACCACGTCCGAACCGCGCCGCAAGCGCACGGCGATGGAGGTGGTCCGCTCGATCCGCCAGCCCAAGGTGGCGGTGACGCTGGGCCTGGGCTTCGCCTCGGGCCTGCCCTTCCTGCTGACGCAGAACACCCTCGGCTACTGGCTGCGCGACGAGGGCACCAGCCTCAAGGTCATCGGCTTCATCTCCTGGGTCGGCATGGCCTATGTGCTGAAGCCCTTCTGGGCGCCGATCGTGGATCGGGTGGACGTGCCGCTGCTGGGCCGGCTGGGCCGGCGGCGCGGCTGGATGCTGCTGGCGCAGTTGATCGTCGCCGCGGGGCTGATCGGTATGGCCGTGGTCGGACCGGGCGGCGGGCTGACGGCGATCGGGGCCTTCGCCATCGTGGTGGCCTTCGCCTCCGCGACCCAGGACATCGCCGTCGACGCCTGGCGCATCGAGGCGGCCTCGGGCGCTGACGAGATGGGCTTGCTGTCGTCGGCCGCCCAGCTCGGATACCGCATCGCCATTCTCATCGCCGACGCGGCGATCATCGCGGGGGCCGCCCACTATGGGTGGCCGGCGTCCTACGTCGCCATGGCGGTGCTGATGGGCATCGGGGTCGCAGCCACCATCTTCGGCTTCGAGCCCGCCCGTGCGGATGCGGTCATGCACGAGAAGGCGCCGCTGTGGACGCCGCGGGGCTTCTTCGACGCCATCGTCGGCCCGTTCATCGACTTCTTCGCGACGCACAAGGGTCTGGGCCTGCTGATGCTGGCGGCCATCGCCGCCTATCGGCTGCCCGACTTCCTGATGGGGCCGATGTACAACCCCTTCTACCATGACCTGGGCCTGTCCAAGGACACTGTGGCCGTGGTGCGCGCGGCCACGGGATTGCCCGGCGCCTTCATCGGGATCGCCGTCTCCGGGATCTGCGCCGTGCGCTTTGGCCTGTTCCCGACGCTCATCGTCGGCTCGGTCCTGCAGGGCCTGGGCACGGCGGCTTTCGCGCTGCTCACCTTGTCGCCGGACGTTGGATTGTTCACGGCCGTCATGGCGCTGGACAACTTCGCGCAGGCCTTCGCGGGGGTCGCCCTGGTGGCCTACATGTCGAGCCTTACCGGCCTGGGCTACACGGCGACCCAGTACGCGCTGCTGTCCTCGACCTATGCCTTCCTGGGCAAGTTCCTGAAGGGCTTCTCTGGGGCCGTCGTCGAGGGCCTGGCGCAGACGCAGGGGCTTATGGGAGCCTATGCGACGGCCTGGATCGGCACGGGCCTCACCGCCATCCCGCCCATCCTGCTGGTGTTGCTGCTGGCGAAGCGCTCGCGGGCCGCGGAACAACGCGCCGCCTAGCTGTCCAGGCAGACCACCTGGGCCACCTGCAGCTCGCGGCGCAGGTCATCGGCGACATAGAAGTAGTTCTGCGGCGTGATCGGCTCGCCCGGGGCGCTGGCGTCGGCGCGGCGGTTGCTGGCGGCCAGGGTCGCGCGGACGACCTCGGGCGCGGTGGTGTAGATCCGGCCCCGGCGCGGGCTCTCGGCAATGGTCACGCCCAGCACCCGGCCCTGGGCGTCCAGCGCCGGCGCGCCCGACAGGCCGCCCAGCGTACCTTCCAGACCCTCGGTCCGGCCGGTCTCGGCCCAGACCAGCACGGGCTCGGTCCGGGCGCCGTGGCCGCGCACCACCAGGTTCTCGCGGCCCAGCAGGCGCGAACTGGCCTCGCCCGGTTCGCCTTGAGGGAAGCCGGGGTGGAAGGCGCGCTGGCCGCGGCGTAGCGGCCCCGCCAGGCCCAGCGGCAGGGGCGCCGAGCCACCCTCGGTGAACAGCAGCGCCGCTTCGCCCCGAGGATCGACCCGCACATTGACGGCCACGCCGGTCCCCGGCCCGACCACGATCGCCGCGCGCCGGCAGCCGTCAACCACATGGCGCGCGGTCAGCCAGACCCCGGCCCGAGCGATGGAGAAGGCGGTGCCTGCCGCAGGGCCAGCCTTGTCCGGCACAGA
>Ga0209026_1001366_pt1 | contig 10894 bp, 11 predicted proteins | sample AraplaCL_Col_mCL_FD_184262 | JGI IMG/M metagenome (GOLD analysis project Ga0209026, IMG submission 184262) | Arabidopsis root microbial communities from the University of North Carolina, USA - plate scrape CL_Col_mCL (SPAdes) (version 2) | ecosystem: Host-associated > Plants > Roots >... | reverse complement strand
GGCAAAAGAAGCCGAGGAGGAATCGCATAAACATGTGGAAAGCCATAATATCCTCGCCCGGTCGGTAACGCTATTTCAGATCTCTATCGCCATATCGGCTATAGCCATCTTAGTCAAAAAACGAATATTCTGGTTTGTGAGTTTGGGTTTCGCTGCGTTTGCAGCCTTCTTTTTTATAATGGAGGTAATGGGGTAACAGCACGTCTCAAATATCAACAGGCAGCATTCTGTATCACGCGAAAGTATCTATCGGTAAAGATTTTCGTCGCTACGCTCGCTCAAAATGACAACTTAAAAAGTAGTTATACCATTTACGGCGTTACCTTCTCCGGTGCAGCTACAAACTTTAATCCGATAATCCCTACAACGATCATCATGATAAAACCAAACTCAGCGATGGATATCTTCTGCTTAAAATAGAGTAATTCGATCAGTTTGAGCACAACGATGGTCATAGCTGTCCAAACCGAATAAGCGGTGGCGTTGGTAAGCGATTTTAGCGACATGGAGAAAAAAAAGATATTACCTACTCCAAAAAGTATATAACCTATTAATGGCAGCAAAGCCGGGAGGCTACCGTCCATCCTGTAAAAATTATCAAATCTTACTGTTTTTAACCCGCTAACGGTTAAATACTTCACCGAATAGGTCCACAGAGCTTCAAATAGCGAAGCAATAAATAAAAATAACCAGCGCAATATGTGTAGATATTAGTTAATAAATGGGTTAATTAAAAGTTACCAAGATACTAAATATTTAAACATCCAAAAGCTCGGGCTTCACGCCGATCTCATTTTGTTCAATTGGGTTAACATCATTACCGGGGAATGGTTTTGATTGGGCTGACTTTTTAAACAAATTCATAAAGTTTGGTCGCAGGTTATAGTACCAGGTTAACCATTTTGATCTTGCTACCACTTCTTCTTCGTTAAAACGCTTTACCGAGAATAGGTGTTGGGCAAAATAATCTTTAGGGTAGTCATAATACAACCCCCAATTCTCACGCTTGTCCCCGGGCTTATGATCCGGAAAATAAACGGTACCAAACAGGTAATCCCAGATGGCAAACTTGGTAGAAAAGTTGGCGTGAAAAACTTCCTGGTAATTAGCATGGTGCCATAAGTGCAACTCGGGGCTGTTGATCAGGTATTTTAGCTTGCCTAACTTAACATTGATGTTGGCATGGATAAACATACCCAGTGTAGCATCCAGCATCGCCTTGATAGGGATAACCGGCGAAAGTGGCCCGAGCAACAAGATAATAGGTCCAAACTCGATGGTTTGGTTAATAATAATCTCCAGGGCATGCGAGCGCGATCCGGCCATAAAATCTACCTGCTTACCCGAATGGTGAGCCTCATGCGTGCGCCAAAAAAACTTACTCGAATGTTGAAAGCGGTGAAACAGGTAAATGTACAGATCGTGGGTAACTACAAAAAAGCTTACCTGTGCCCATAAAGGCCAGTCGGCCATAAAGCTAATGCCTTTCCAACTAAAGTGCGCTTCAATAGGGCCAATGATATATTCAAATATCAATATCTTTAAAAAGAAACTTTGTATCAGCGTGTACCACACCAGATCAACCCAAAAGCCTTCCCTAAAAAAGGGTAAGCCTTTACGATAAGGTGAGATACGTTCCCAGGTTATCATAAAGGCTATCCAGCAAAACAGGATAATGGTGGTAATTAAGGAAACGTGATTAAATGTTTCTTGTTCGGTCATTACCTTATTATTATTATGTTATTTACTTTTTACTTCGGGTTGGTTAATATTTACCCTTAAACGCTTCATCGGGCCAATTTCTGATTCGTAAACTTTCTTTATTCCGTCGCCCATAGCCGTTTCCACATCGCGGATGTCGCGTACCAAACGCTGGAAGCCTCCGGGTTCAACAGAAGCTGCGTGATCAGACCCCCACATGGCGCGGTCTAAAGTGAAGTGGCGTTCAACAAAGGTTGCCCCTATTGCCGATGCAGCTACCGTAGTTGCCAAGCCTGTTTCGTGGCCAGAGTAACCGATAGGCGCTTCAGGATATTTAGCTGCCAATGTTGGGATCATTTTTAGGTTCAATTCTTCTGGTTTACATGGGTATGCCGAGGTAGAATGAGCCATCAATACCGGATAGTTAGGGTTAAAATCGTATACCAATTTCATGGCGTCTTCAATTTCCTGCATGGTCGACATACCTGACGATAACATTAACGGCCTGCCAGTATGCAATATTTTTTCGATCAGTGGGAAATCAGTTAACGACGCAGAGGCCAGTTTGTAAACCGGAGTATCAAATTGCTCCATAAAATCAACCGAATCCACATCCCATACCGATACAAACCAATCAATGCCATGTTCTTTGCAGTACGCATCAATAGCGGCATACTCAACTGCACCAAACTCGGTTTTACGTTTGTAATCAATGTAGCTCATACGGCCCCAGGGGGTATCGCGCATAATTTCCCATTGGTCTTTTGGTACGCAAATTTCGGGGGTACGCTTCTGAAACTTTACAGCATCAACTTTAGCTGCAACGGCTTCGTCGATCAGTTTTTTAGCGATGTCAAGCGAACCATTGTGGTTAATGCCTATTTCCGCAATAATGTAACAAGGTTCACCATTGCCGATATTACGTCCGGTATTTAATTTGATAATTTGAGACATTTTTTTCTCTTTTTAATTTAATTATTTTACCGAAATAAGCAATTCGGCAAATTCTCTGAAACATCCTTCGCCACCTTTCGACTGGCAAATATAATTAACTTTCTCTTTAACAAAGCCCATTGCATCGCCAGGGCAGGCTGTAAAACCCACTAAAGCCATAATTTCCAGGTCGTTACAATCGTCGCCTATATAGGCTATTTGCGATGGATCGATCCGTAGTTCGGCAATTATTTTACGCAACACGGCAGGTTTATCTTTCGAACCTAAGTGCAGCTGGGTTATCTTTAATTTTTCGGCACGATTAGCTACCGAAGGCGACATTTCGCCGGTAATAATCCCGGTTTCGATACCTGCCAGGTTGCGTAAGCGCTCTACTCCCATCCCATCACGGATGTTGAATTTTTTGAGCACTTCTCCGTTCTCGCCATAGTAAACACCGCCATCGGTTAAAACACCGTCACAATCGGTTAGTAATAGTTTAATTGGTAAAGCTTTCGCCTTGATATCTTCGGTTAGTCCGTTCATTATTTAATTAGTACGCTGGCACTATTTTTTTGACTTTTTACTTTTAACTTTTGACTTTAAATAGCTGTCCAGCCTCCGTCTACCACTAAATTCGCCCCCGTCATATAAGCCGACGCATCGCTCGCCAAAAACACTACAGCGCCCTGATAATCGTCGGATTTTGCCATACGGCCTAAAAGCGTTTTAGCTGAGTAATTCTGTACAAAAAACTCGTTCTGGCTGTTTTCAACGCCACCGGGCGAAAGTGTGTTTACTCTCACTCCCTTCTCGCCCCAATAAGCAGCTAAAAAGCGGGTAAAATTGATGATCGCGCCTTTGGTAACCGGGTAAGCTGCCGATTTGTAAAACGTTTGCTCACCGCACTCGTTGCGGTAAATACTTTGATCTGGCCCAACCATACCATAGGTTGAAGCCACGTTGATAATGCTGCCGCTGCCCTGGTTAGCCATAACGGTACCAAAAACCTGCGAGCATAAAAACACGCCGGTAACATTAACATCTAATGATTTTTGGAAGGCATCCAAAGGATAGTTTTCGAATGCCGAAAGATCTTTGGCCATTGCCGGGTTCTCAAACATATCGTTGATGGCGGCATTATTTACCAAAATATCTATACTACCGTATTTGGCTAAGATGACATCCTTTGCGGCTTTTAGCGATGCTTCGCTGGTTACATCTACACCTAAACCCAGGTGGTTGCCGTCTAAACTTGCCGCAAACTCTTCGGATTTAACCGCGTTAACGTCTGCAACCACTACATTGGCACCAGCGTTAGCTAATGCCTCACAATGCTTTTTACCTATCAGGCCCAAAGCGCCTGTAACTATAGCCGTTCTGCTTTTTAATGAGAAAATGTCCACGGGCTTATACAGTTGCTTTTTTAGGTTTGATATTATAGTCGCTCACCTTACGGAAAACAGCTTCTAAAACTTCACCCTTCAGGTACGATTTTACGTTTTTGCTTTCGATAGCCTCTTTTAACAAAGGCATTACATCGCGGTAAGCCTTTAATGTATAAGCAATATCTTCGTCGCTGTGGCTGTAGCACATGTTGTGGAAACCGGCCCAAAGCACACCGCGTTTGATCATTTCTTGTTGTAAAAAAGCTTTTACTTCCAAACCGTTACCGGCTTCGGGAGTAAAGGTCACCATTGAACGGCAGTTGTAACCAACACATTTGGTGTATTGGTCTACGCCGAATTCAACAGCTATTTGGTTGTAACCATCTTTTAACAAAGCACCTTTTTTATCTAGATATTGTGGTACATTTTTATCACGTAACTCATTGATCGTGGCAATTGACGCTACTAACGATAAAGTTTCGCCGCCAAAAGTGGTATAGCTAAATACTTCGCTGTTAAATAAGTCCATCACATCGGCACGGCCGGTTAGCATGGCTATTGGCATACCGTTGGCACATGCTTTTGAGTAAACTGCCAGATCGGGTTTAACATCAAAATACTCCTGAGCACCACCGATAGCTATGCGGAAACCTGTCCACATCTCATCAAATATCAACAGCGTGCCATTGTCTTTACAAACCTGTGCCAGTTCTTTTAAAAAACCTGGTTTTGGCGCTTCAAAAATAAATGGTTCCAATATTAAAGCGGCAACGGTATCATCCAATGCTTCCTTAATCGATTCGATATTGTTGTAATCGAAAGTATAGGTCATATTTTGGATAGCCTCCGGGATACCTGCATTACGGCTGGTAACACCAATGTACCAATCGTGCCAGCCATGGTAACCACAGCAAAATACGGTTTCGCGGCCTGTGAAGGCACGTGCAACACGGATAGCTGCCGAACAAACGTCGGCACCGGTTTTTGATATTTTAACACGCTCGGCATTCGGAATAACTTCCTGGATCAGTTCAGAAAACTCAACCTCTAAAGGGCTCATTAACGAGAAAGTGATCCCCTCGTCAAGTTGCTTTTTTATTGCCTCATCTACCTTCGGATAAGCATAGCCTAAAGAAATCGGGCCGATAGCCGCGTTATAATCGATGTATTCGTTACCGTCGACATCCCACACGTGCGAGCCTTTTGCTTTTTGGATATATTTTGGTGCTACGCCTTTAGTCCACTGGCCTGGGCCTTTAGCTAAGGTTTGTGTGACCGGCGATTGTACCTTGATGGCACGTTCGTATAGCTCATTGGATTTCTCGATAACCGGGTAATCCTCGTTGAATTTTACTGTATTTGGCATTATTTTAAGTTAAAAGTCAAAATTAAAAAGTCAAAAAGCCTGTCTCTTACTTAGAGCGGGTTTAGTTCTGTTTATTACTCTGCAAACTCAGGAGTTGCGATAATTGGTTGAACCGCGTTGGTAGTATAGCCCAATATCTTTTCGGCAATTTGCTTGCCGGTAAAGCCTTCGTAAGCCAACACTTCAGGCAGCAAAGCCGGTTTAAACCATTTATCCAAACCATAAGGCATTACTTTAGCCATGGTGTTGTGTTTCAACAACGTTTCAGCAACGATACTGTATAAACCGCCGGTGTTAAAGTGATCTTCCAGCGTAACCAATAGTTTTGATGATCCGGCAACTTTCAATATTGCCTGCTCATCTACCGGTTTAAGGCTGCGCATGTTTAACAAACCAACGCTTAGGCCCTGGTCTTTCAATATCTGTGTCGCGATCAACGCCTGCTCAAATAATAGGCCATAGGTAAGGATGGTTACATCCGCCCCTTCGCTGATTATTTCGGCTTTGCCTATTTCAAACGGTGTATGCTGGTAATCGGTTTTACGGGTATTGATACGCAGGTAAGCCGGGTTTGGAGAGTTCCAGATGGTCTCGATCATCCCAACCAGATCCTGCTCATCTGCCGCAGCGAAAACAGTTACGTTGGGTATGCCGCGCATGATAGATACGTCTTCAATAGCCTGATGTGTTGCACCATTACCGTCCGACAAAAAGCCGGGGATAAACGCGCTCAGTTTAACAGGCAAATTTGGGATACCGGCATCAGTACGTACAAACTCAAAAGCACGCATGCTTAAAAACGAGGCCAGAGCATGTAAAACCGGGATACGTCCGCGTAAGGCTAAACCTGCCGCAGCGCCGACCATGGTTTGTTCGGTGATGCCTGTATCAACAAAACGCTTACCTAATTTAGCAGGCAGGTTGCGTATCAAAGCACGGTTCTCGGCCGTCATCACAATAAAACGCTCGTCGTTAACAGCTAATTCGGTCAATAATTCTTCGTACGACATATTATCTTACTACTAATGTTTCTGATGTTAATTCGGTTGTCTGGTCGCCGCCTAATTCTTTTAAAAGCGATTCTACTTCTTCATGGGTAAAGTTACAGAACCAGCGGTCGGCACGTGCCGATATGCTTGGTAAGCCTTTGCCGCGAACGGTATCGGCTATAACCACGTTTAATTTACCTTCCTGGAACGGATAGGCTGAGAACGCATCATGCAAAGCATCAAAGCTATGACCATCTATACGTTTAACCGCTGCACCAAATGCGGTAAATTTATCGTGCAATGGTTCTAATGGGATCAGGTCCTCGGTAGCCATGTTGGCCTGGAACTGGTTACGGTCGACCACGAAGATCAGATTATCCAGTTTGTAAGCATTAGCTACTAAAACGGCTTCCCAGCAGGTGCCTTCGTTCAGCTCGCCATCGCCCAAAATGCAAACCACTTTATTTTTGCCGCCGCGCATTTTGATATCGAGCGCCACGCCTAAAGCTACTGATGGTAAATGCCCCAGTGAGCCCGAGTGAAACTCGATGCCCGGTATTTTGGTGTTAGGGTGCCAGTAAATGTTATCGTTTACCGACAGGTGGTTTTTCAGCCTTTCGACATCCATCAATCCTATTTCAGCAAACGTGCCGTAAAGAGCGGGAACATCGTGTCCTTTGGAAAGGAAAAGATAATCACGATCCGGATCGTCCAGATTATCTTTATTAATGTTTAAAAAACTGGTGTACAGGTATACGATCAGATCGGTTGCTGATAAAGATGCGCCTACAAAACATCCTCCATCGGTCGACATGCGGATGATATGCTGACGAACTTTAAAAGCTATATTCTCTAATTCATTCATATATAGATACTTGCGTAATTATTTGTTAATTTATCAAGGCTGGTAAATATAACAATAATGTTAAACTTGCCTATCAGTTAATGTTCTTGTTTGCTTTTCGCTGACAGTCTTTAACTCGTCAAGGTGGTTGCGGTACCAGTTTACACCTGCGTATTTGGCGTTTATCTGGTATATTTCGGGTTGTTCATCCAACAGTTTCAGGATATCGTAGCAGGAAAAATCGGCTTTAAGCGGATGCAGCTCTTCGTATACTCTGTTGATAAACAGATAGTCTTCCGGATAGTCGATAGTAAACCTGTGCGACATGGAATAATCCAGTTCTGCCGGCCAGGTAACATTCCCTATTCTGAATTTATCCGGGTTTTCCCATATATACGGTGTGGTATGTTCTAACTCAAGCGGACGGCTGGCTTCTTTCCAGGCTTTTTCGATACAGGCCATCGTCATGATCTCCACATCGTTCCCATCGGGCCAGGTTGCCGGGTGCAAATTGCTTACAAAATCGTAGTCACCTTCGTGCTCAAAATAGAAATCCAACACCTGATCAATAACGTGCGGATCGATCAACGGGCAGTCGGACGGTATTTTGATCATCAAATCCGCATCATAGGCTTTACCGGCGTGATAATGCCTGTCGAGACAGTTATTTAAGCTTCCGCGAAAGCAAGGTACTTCGATAACATTCGCTTCTGTTTCTATAATATCGTCCTGTTCAGCATCCGATGTCGCGATCACGATAGTCGCCTCGTGGCGGATCATCTGCAAACGTTCTATCATGCGATTGAGCAGGCTTTTGCCCAAAATTGGTTTCAATACCTTTCCGGGAAAGCGGGTAGACGACATACGCGCCTGAACTACGATAACTATCTTTTGTGGATTTTGACCCATGATGTGGACTTAGGCAGAAACTGCATCCAAAATGCGTTTGCCTTCTGCATATTTAAACAATGCCGGCCTGTATTTAAAGCTTTGCATAAAGTCTTCTTTCGGGCCTTTAAATTCGATAAAATTACGGCAAACATTCGCAATATTGCGTGATGAGGTCCCGCCGTTCTGTATGGGAGTTAACTTGTGTAGTTGTTCGAGATCAAAATATGAATGAACTTTTTTACCTAACGCGATACCTGTATAAACCACGGTTGAATACTGTGTGATCAGCTCATCACAATTAGCAATCATCTCATTGGTATTTCCTGCCTGGAACACAAGTGTGCCCTGCGGGGCATATTTTTCTATTTCGCGTTTAGCTCGCTCAAATTTTTCGTTAGGATGTAATTTGAACAGCATGGGGCGCCCATTGGCTATTTTAACGGCGCGTTTTATAAATGCTGGTCGGTTTTCAAAACGATAAGTTTCGCGCACATCAGTGGTGGCAACCATTACGTAGTTATGATACGGAAAATCGTTGTTTACAAATTGTTCAAGGTTGTCATAATTAGGCATACCTGTTACCAGTATTTTTTCGTTATCGGTACCCGATTCGGCAAAATAGTTTTTATATCCCGGTGAAGCCGTACAGTAAATATCGCAAATGTTTGATGAGCCGTTAAGCGAGGTATCGCAGCTCAACCAGCGTGGTAAACCCAACGCTTTAACCAACATGCTTTTAACATTAAACTTGTCAACCATCCCCTCCTGTATCCAAAGCGTTTTGGTGGCCATCATTCGTTTGGGGATGATCATATCCGAACAAAAAACAACCAGGTCGTAATCGTTCTTTTCGGCACGGTAATCTATTTGCAGGTTATGGCTGCGCAGGTAACATTCGGATTTTTGTTTGAAATTGTTGCCTAAAGCACTGCCATCAATAATGGAGGTGTGCTTTAAAGCGGTATTGATGATAGGCGAATCGGTAAATAAATGACTAAACCAACAATCGTACTCCGATAACTCTCTGGCTATCTGGTGCATTTGAATCGTTTGATTCATTGAACCAGTAGTAAATAATATCTTCCTTCCCATTTCTACACTTAGGTTTTATCAATTAGTTTATAAACTTATAAAATCGTGTGCCAACTTTTGCAATAAGTACCTATAATTAATAAAAATTTCATGTTAAATTAATCATGTTTAATCAATATTTCGGATACTCAATTAAGGTAGTAGGTCGGTTGTGAAATTTCACAAATTAAGCAAAGGTAATAATTATGATACATAACCTGTACAATTGGTTATCAACAATTAACGCTTTATTGACGAACAGCGATACCTGGCCAACATAAAAAAGTTAACAATTTAGAGTTTCTCAGCCTCTAACACCACGATTTCCTGTTTTTGGCAAATAATTAACACGGTATAACATCAGAAAACCTATTGACGCCGCTGCACACAAAATACCCATCAACCACCACAACGCCTGGTAATTAATGTGTTCAATAACCATACTACCCAAAAGTGGCGCTATGATCTGAGCTGCGGACCATGTCATGGTGAACAATCCCGCGTATTGCCCACGGTTTGATGCCGTGGTGCGCACTATCCAGAACGAACTCATAAAAGGCATGCTCATCATTTCGCCAATGGTTATAATACCCATCACCAATATGCCCGAAAAAGCTGCCGCGGGTAAAATATTGAGCAGGGTATAGCTGCATCCAACAACTAGTACGCCAATAGCTGTATACTGTAACGGGTGGCGCTTGCCATCCAGATTGTGCACCAATATCATTTCCATTACAGTAATCATAATACCGCTAAAGGCCATCAAACCGCCGATAAAACGCTCGCTGTAGTGCCATTGTGTTTTATAAAACACCGGCTGCATGGTAAATATCTGGAAGAAGCAAACCGCAAAAATGAGCTGAAACAGTAAAAATAGCAGGTATACCTTATCCTTATATGCCGATGCTGACGCTTCCGTTGAAACTTCGACAGTACTTTTGGCACCAGTAAAATTAGCCCGCGGCAATAGCATTAACAGCATTATACCGGCCACAATATTGGTGCAACCATCAACCCAAAATAACGAATGGTAATTGATTGATGCCAAAAAACCACCTATGGCTCCGCCGAATGCCCAACCCAGGTTAACCGCCAGGCGATTAAGCGAGTACGAACGAGTCCTGTTATCATCGTTACTATAATGTGCTATCGCGGTACTGTTTGCCGGCCTGAAAGCATCATTGCAAAAACTCAAAATAAACGACACCACACCGACCCCCCAAAATGTTTGTTGCTGACCTAGCAACATGAATAACAACCCGCCGCTAAACAAGGCCGCGATCTGCACATCGTAAAAACCAAATTTATCGGTTATGCGTCCGCCAACATACGCGCCGACAACAGAGCCACATCCAAAAAACATCATGGTTAGTCCGGCTTGTGCAATACTGAAATGCAATTGCTGCGTACAATAAATGGTCATGAAAGGTATAACCATAGTGCCGCTCCGGTTGATCAACATTACCAGGCACAGGTACCAGCTGTTACGGGAAAGACCGCTGTATGCTTGTTTGTAAAGTTGAATTAACATTTAGAATGGAGATGGTGAAAACGCGCAAATTACAAAATCTGACGCTTGACGAGTAATAATGTTACAAACTGCTTTGGGCCGGTTTAAAAACACGTTCGGTTTTAGTCCATTTAATGGCCGGAAAGTTTTTGTCCAAATGATCTTTCGACGGGTGCCTTACTTTGCTTACCTTTCCTTCGG
>Ga0209026_1001364_pt1 | contig 10900 bp, 8 predicted proteins | sample AraplaCL_Col_mCL_FD_184262 | JGI IMG/M metagenome (GOLD analysis project Ga0209026, IMG submission 184262) | Arabidopsis root microbial communities from the University of North Carolina, USA - plate scrape CL_Col_mCL (SPAdes) (version 2) | ecosystem: Host-associated > Plants > Roots >... | reverse complement strand
GTCGCTTGCCGCGTTGCGGCTCCTTGCCGTAGCACCGCTACGTCGCGTCGCCGCGCCTTGCATTCGACCGGTTTGCGGGGCTGCGGGCATATCAAATAGATCATGAACAGGCTCAAGGCGCTATTCTATCGCGGCTGCGCGTTGGCCGCCTTGGCTGAATTGTCGGCGAACAACATGGAGCAAGGTTGCGCAGACTGCCGCCGGCAACCACACGCAACGCAATTCGGACCACAGCACGGCAAGGCCGCGCGGGTCCGAAAATACATGCAGGCCGAAAGGGGCCACTTCGATCGTCCGCCAGGGGAAAAACAGACGCCTGTCGGTAAATGGCCACAAAAAGGCAACACCGAGCCCCCCGTTGGTCAGCATATCGAGCAATCCATGCGACGCCGCACTGGCGGAAACGAACAGGAACGCCGAGAGCCGGTTGGCCTGCAAGTATTTCGCCGCCGACATGGCGAAGACGCCCAGCAGCAAGGCAAACATCAGCGAATGGCTGGCGCCACGGTGCCCGAAGGTGTCGGCATAGGCAACGTGCCAATGAAATCCGAGCACATCGATATCCGGCGCCATGGAGGCAAGAACACCGGCGGCGACAAGGCGAGCGCTTGCCGCGCGCCGGCCCAAGCCCAGACCCAGGCCAAGTGCGAGCGGTACTGCGGCATGTGTGATGATAGTTGGCATTGTGCAAGTATGGCGATGTCAATTCATGAAGCGCCCGGCCAGTTCGCCGGAACTGCCGGGAAGCCATGCCAATTCAACCTCGTTTTGCGGCATGATCCACTCAGGCATCGTGCGCGCAATCCGATTGCTGCGCGCGCACAAAAAGCCAAAACATGCACCTGTCACATTTGACATATCTTTGCCAAATCAATCAGAATAAAATACACGATTATAAGGTTTGACAGGGTTCAATGAGCCACCGTCCGATCGTTGCCGACAACGGCTTCCATTCTTAAGGCTGTAACATGACGCGAGATGAATGCCTGGGTGCCGCGAGCGCCGCATTTGGCGGGGCGTTTGCATGGGCAAAGCGAGGATATTGGCAGATCAAGATCGAAACCACGCCCTTGCGCACGCTGGTCTTGTCGAAGGATTTTGTGCAAAAGAACATCTTCGAAGATTATATGTGCGCCGAAGAATTCGTGCGCATGCTGCAAACCATCCCCACGGAACACTGGTCGATCGACGAAGAGGGGTGCCTGCTTTACCTCATGCGTTGATGTGCTGATGCCGGTAACCCAATGTTTGCCTTTCCGTCCGGCAAACCAATAAATAGTCTTCATCGGCAAACGCTGCCGCTCCGGCCCGTCCCGCCGCAATCATAGGCCCATCACGACGCGATTGATGATCGCGCCGCCGATGATCAGCCAGGCGAACAGGATCGCGCCGAGCAGCAAAGGCTTCAATCCCGCCTGCCGCAGCGCCGACACCCGCGTCGTCAAACCCAGGGCGGCCATGGCCGTGGCCAACAAGATGGTATCGATATTTTGCAGCACGCCATACCAGGCAACCGGCAGCGTCACGAGCGAATTGAGCGCCACCACCAGCATGAAGAGGAACGCGAACCAGGGAACGTTCAATGATGCCTTTCGATCGCGCTGCTCCGGCTGTGCGGCATCGTTGCGCGCCACGTAGGCGGCAAGCAGGAAGAGAAAAGGCGCCAGCATCATCACGCGAACCAATTTTGCAATCACGGCGACGTCGGCCACCTGGGCGTTGATCGACCCTGCCGCCGCCACCACTTGCGCAACTTCATGGATGGTCGACCCGGCGTAGATGCCGAAATGCACCGGAAAAGCGCCGCCGAACGGCCCCAGTCCGCCGAGACGAAACAACAAGGGATACACGAAGATGGCCAGGGTGCCGAATACCACGACCGTGGAGACGGCCACAACGACTTGCTCCGCCTTGGCCCGTGCCACCGGCGCGGCCGCCATCACCGCCGCCGCGCCGCAGATCGAGCTGCCGGCGCCAATCAGCAAAACCGTCGCCCGGTCGAGTTTGAGCAAACGCACGCCGACAAACAGGGCAAGCAGGAAGGTCGTGCAGAGAACCAGCGCATCGACCGCCACGCCGCCCCACCCTACCCGCGCGACATCGTGAAACGTCAACCGCAGGCCGTACAACACAATTCCCGCGCGCAATAGGATCTGCTTGGAAAATTCCACGCCTCGCGCGGTGTGGATGCCATGGACCGAGAATGGCGCAGGCAGGCCGTTGCCGATTGCGATTCCAAGCAGGATGGCCAGCGTGAGGGCACTCATGCCATGCGCCTGTAGCCAGGGAAAGCGCCCAAGAGCCATAGAGAACAAGGCAATGGCGAGGCAGACGGCAAACCCCGCCAGCGATGCGCCGCGCAGGAGGATGGTGGCATCGGCGCCGGAAATTGCGGCGGTGCCGATTTGGGCATGAATGCCGCGCCAAGTGAACGAACGCATGTTGGAACTCCGATGATTGTTGCAATGCCGGGCAGTCTACCGAGGCCGGATAAATAAATAAAACAACTTGTTTATGTATAATCAAGCTGTTAATTAAGTTAATTTTAGCGAACGACATCATGTCCATCAGCCTGAAGCAGTTGCAGGTTTTTGTCGCCATTGTGGAATCCGGCAGCACCGCCGCTGCGGCCCAGCAGGTTTTTCTGTCGCAATCCGCAGCGAGCGCCAGCCTGAACGAGCTGGAGGCGCTCCTGCGCACCAATCTGTTCGATCGAGTCGGCAAACGTCTGGTGTTGAACGACAACGGCCGCACGTTGCTGCCCCAGGCACGCCAGATGATCGACGCCGCCGCCACCATGGCGCGGCAATTCAATACAGGCAATGGCGCCGAGGGCCCCGGCTTGCACCTCGGCGCCAGTACGACGATCGGCAACTATGTATTGCCTGTCATACTTGCCCAAACGGCAAGCCGGGGCACGGTGGGGCGCCCTGTCGTCACGATCGCCAACACGGCGGATATTGCCGACGCGGTGGTCAATTTCAGGCTCGACATGGGCTTGGTCGAGGGACCGTGCCATCAGTCAGATCTGCATGTCGAACCATGGCTCCACGACGAACTCCTGATTGTCGCCGCGCCGGATCACGCAATTTTCCGCGGCGGCGACGCCAGCAGGGTCAAGACTAGCGTCCTGCGCGATGCGAAGTGGCTGTTGCGCGAACCCGGATCAGGCACGCGGGAGGCGGTCGAGCATGCGCTATTGCCGCATTTGCACGAACTGCGCACTGCCGGGGAATTCGGCAGTGCCGAAGCCATCAAGCATGCCGCTGCGGCGGGCATGGGCCTGGCGTGCCTCTCGCGCCTGGTAGTACGTGATCTGCTGACCATGGGCCGGCTGGTAGAATTGCGCACCGCCCTGCCGCCGCTGGGGAGGCATTTTTTTCTCATCCACCATAGGGCAAAGGTATTATCGACCCGGCTGCAAGGTTTTCTGCAAATATGCCGCCAATGGCAGACCTGACCCGTTCATCTTTGATCAAATCGGCAGTACAATGAAACATGCAACCTGCAATATGATGGGCAAACAAGGAACGCGAGCGCCATGTTGTCGCGGGGCCGGATGGAGATCCTGTCCCGGCAGCCTGCGCGACGGGGGCGAGTCGGCTGCACCGGCTTCCTGCTCCCGGCGATGCGCTTATTTGCAGTGACGATTAACGCAACGGCTGCCAACATGCGCCCTTTTTCCTCGACGAGCACTCGCAGCGCCAATTTCTTTCTGGTTGCAGCCTTGACGCTCGCGGTTTGCATTCTGGCTTTTCTCTGGCGCGCCGGCGCTGATCTGGCCGAAGACTATCGCGCGGTCAACCACTCCCATGCCGTGACAGGCAAGCTGGAAGCCTTGATAAGCCACGTCACGGACGGCGAAACAGGCGAGCGCGGCTTTATCATCAGCGGCGACGAGAGTTACCTTGAACCATATCACCGGTTTCTCAGCCACATCGGACCGGACGTCAACGACCTGCAAGGTCTGATCAAAGACGATCCGGCGCAAAAACGTCAGATGGACCTGCTGGTCCCCTTGCTGCAACAGCGCAGCGAGTTGTTCGGCAAGGCAATCGACTTGCGCCGCGCGCACGGTTTCGACACGTTGCGCGACGAACCCGCGCTGATGGCCGGCAAGGTGGTGCACGACCACATCCGCGACATCGTTGAGACGATGATTGCGCACGAGCGCGCCATGATCGCATTGCGCGATAGCCAGGTGGCTGCAGCAGCCGACCTGAGCAGGCGGGCGATGGTCGCCTTGGCCATCGGTGTCGCCTGCCTCGGCATCGCCCTGTTTTTCGCCGCCTGGCGCAACCGCAAGGAGGCCGTCAGGCTTGAAAGCGAAATGCAGGCGGGGAAGGCGGAACGCGAACATCTCCAGCAACAACTCCTGCAAAGCATCGACTTGATGAATCGGATGAGCGAACTGGCGCGCGTCGGGGGCTGGGAATTCGTTCTCGACAAGCGGCAGCTCTCATGGTCGCCCGAGATCTACAAGATCTATGAATTCGATCCGCGCGAAGCCATCGATCTCGAAGCGGCGCTCTCGTGCTATGCGCCCGAGGCCAAACCGTTGATCCAGGCCGCATTCCGCAACGCCGAATTGCATGGGACGTCCTGGGACATCGAATTGCCGTTCATTACGGCAAAGGGCCGCCGCCTTTGGGTTCGCACCATCGGCATGCCTCATCGCGAAGGCGCGCGCACCTGGAAAATCGACGGATCGTTTCAGGACATCACTGCCCGCAAGCAGGCGGAAGAAGCGATACAAGTCGCGAACAACCAGCTTGCGCTCGAGCGCGACCGGGCCGAAGCCGCAAGTCTGGCAAAGAGCCGCTTCGTGGCCAACATGAGCCACGAAATCCGCACGCCGATGAATGCCATACTCGGCATGGTGCAGTTGCTGGGGCAGACTGAACTCACCAGGCGGCAGCAAGACTATGTCAGCAAGACCGAACGCGCCGCCAGGTCGCTGCTGGACATCCTCAACGACATCCTGGATTTTTCCAAAATCGAGGCCGACAAGATGCTGCTCGACGTGCAGCCGTTTTCGCTCGACAAGCTTATGCGCGACCTCGCCGTGATCCTGTCGACCAGCCTTGGCAAGAAAGATATCGAAGCCTTGCTGGATGTGGATATGCGCCTGCCTGCGCATTTGATGGGCGATTCCCTGCGTCTGCAGCAGGTATTGATCAACCTGGTCGCCAACGCGGTGAAATTCACCGAACGCGGTTCCGTGGTTGTGTCGGTGAAGCTGCTGCAGCAAGCTGACCAGCAGGTTGTTATCGAATTCGCCGTTGCCGACACCGGGATCGGTATCTCGCGCGAACACCGGGCCCAGTTGTTCGTCGGCTTTGCCCAGGGCGAAGCATCCACCTCGCGTCGCTTCGGCGGCACCGGCCTCGGCCTCGCGATCAGCAAGCGCCTGGTCGAACTGATGGGCGGCGACCTCAGGGTGGAAAGCGAACTGCATAAGGGTAGTCGCTTCTACTTTGCGCTCCCGTTCGCGACCGCCGAAACGGAAAACACACTGCGGGAAAAATACGAAACCAAGCGGCTGGCGGGTCTCCAGAAAAACCTGAACGTCCTGGTAGTCGACGACAATGCGCTGTCGCGCAACGTATTGCGCGCCATGGCGGAATCATTCGGCTGGCAATGCGACACGGCGGACGGCGGCTATCAGGCCTTGCGCATGATCCAGGCCAACGTCGAGCGCGGTTCCAATTACGACGTCATCTTCATGGACTGGAAGATGCCGGGCATGGATGGATGCCAGGCGACCGAACAAATCCGCCAGGTTTACCCGGCTGCGGCCGCGCCTGTGATCATCATGGTCTCGGCGCATGGACGGGAGGCATTGGCCGAGAAGCTCGAACAAGAACCGATGCAGCTCGACGGTTTCCTGGTCAAGCCCGTGACGGCGTCGATGCTGTTCGATGCGGTCGCCGATGCCAGGTCCGGCGGCGTCGACTCGGTGCGCAGCACGCAGCACCCCGTATCGAACCGATTGCTCGGATTGAATCTCCTGCTGGTGGAAGACAACGCGATGAACCAGCAAGTGGCCTATGAATTGCTGGCCGGCACCGGCGCACAGATCAGCATTGCACATAACGGCAGGCAAGGCATCGATGCCGCATTGGCGGCCGAACCGCCGTTCGATGCCGTACTGATGGACATCCAGATGCCGGAGCTCGACGGCTATGCCGCGACGGCGGAAATCCGGCGTCACGCGCGCCTGCGCGGCATGCCCATCATCGCCATGACTGCCAATGCCATGGCCACGGACAAGGAAGCCTGCCTGGCGGCCGGGATGAACGACCATGTCAGCAAGCCGATCGACCTCGATTCGCTCGTATCGACGATCTTGCGCCATTGCCGGCCGCCGCAAGGTGCGACGGATACGCGGGCATGCGACGCCATTGCATCGCCAGCCAGTCCAGACGACGGCGCCGACTCTGAGCTTGCGGCGTTGGAACAAGCGTTGCAACGGATGGGCGGCAATCGGCAGCTGTACATCGACATGGCGCGCAGTTTCCATCCGACGGCGCAATCCATGGTGGCGCAATTGCAGACTCACATCGAGAATCGGGACGCGGAGGCGGCGCAGCGACTTCTGCATACGCTGAAAGGCATTGCGCGCACAATGGGCGTCAATGAACTTGGCAATCTCGCCGAGCGCGAGGAAAAACGTATTCGGCTATCGGGCGACGTGCAATCCTTGGCCCTCTCGGCGGCAGCGCTGTTGCCGGTCCTGCAACGCTCCTGCAGCGCCGCGGAAGGATTCGCCGCGCGCCTGGGCAACACGCAAGCCGTGCCTGACGAGGTAGTCCCGGCACCGGCACGGCGCGACTTGACTATCATTCTGACAGAATTAATCAGTTTATTGGAAAGCAGGAATATGCGTACAATGGCCGTATTCGCCGAATTGAAGGCACTCTATGGGACCATGTTGGCCGACAAATTGCTTCCTATCGAGCTGGCGATCAATAATCTCGATTTCGCCCAGGCTCGACAGGCAGTGACTTCCCTAAGAGCCTGTTTATGATCTATTTGATATGCCCGCAGTCGGACCGCCGCACCGCCCACAAACCGGTCGAATGCAAGGCGCGGCGACGCGTCGTAACGGTGCTACGGCGAGGAGTCGCAACGCGGCAAGCGACCGGTTTGCGGGGCTGCCCGGAGGGTTCGAGCGAAAAGGGCGAATTGCGGCGTTGCGTCGCTTGCTCAGGGGGCCACCCTGAGCGGCGCGCCGCGCCTTGCACTGCATCCCTTTTCGCTCGAACGGGCATATCAAATAGATCATAAACAGGCTCTAAAGGAAGAACCGCAATGAACAGGTTCAACGATATCATACTGAAGACTGCCGAAGTCCGGCTGGCATCGCGGCCGAAGCTGTTGCTCGTCGATGACCAACCGCTCAATATCCGTCTGCTGCATGAAATATTTCAGTCGGATCATGAGATTTTTGTCGCAACAAGCGGCGCCGACGCACTCGCATTTTGCGCCACGCAACTGCCCGACCTGATCCTGCTCGATGTGATCATGCCGCACATGGATGGACACGAAGTATGCCGTCGCCTGAAGCAAGGCGAAAACACACGCGATATTCCGGTCATATTCGTCACCAGCCATAGCGACGGGCCGGAGGAAGAATTGGGATTGGAAGCCGGCGCAGTCGACTTCATTTCAAAGTCGGCCAGCGCCCGGATCATACGGGCGCGCGTAAGAAGCCAGCTCACGCTGAAGTATCAGGCGGACCTTCTACGCTCGCTCACGCGCATCGATAGCATGACCGGCATGGCCAACCGACGCCATTTTGATGAAATGATGGAAGCTGAATGGCGGCGCTGCGCACGCGACGTGAAACCGCTTTCGGTGCTGATGATCGATATCGACTTCTTCAAGCACTATAACGACCGATATGGACATCAGGCGGGCGACGATTGCCTACAACAGGTCGCCCAATGCCTGCAGGAAGGATTGACCCGGTCACACGACCTGGCGGCCCGTTATGGCGGCGAGGAATTTGTCTGCATTCTTCCTGATACGCCACTCGAAGGCGGACAGGTCAAGGCCACAGATCTGATCAACGCGATCCGCAAGCTGGCCATCACGCACGAGGCGACCGAACTTGCCGGCGGCATCGTCACTGCCAGCATCGGCCTGGCAAGCGTTACGCCGGATCACCAGCATACGATGGAGGACCTCATATCCGCCGCCGACAGCATGCTATACCAAGCCAAGCGGCAAGGCCGCGCGCGCATCTGCGCCATGCAAATCTGATTGAAGCGCCTGCTTTGCAGGTCGCAGCACCACTGCGGCGGGGCATCGCGCCCCGCGCGTGCGGCGATTCACGCAAGCAACCATCGGCCCGCTATTTCTTCTTCGCTATTTCTTCTTCGCTATTTCTTTTTGTATATGCCTGCGCAAATGACGATATCCTGAAAGCGTTCAAAATACATCGACTTCGGCTCGATGTTTTTCGACACCGGATTGACGAAATTATAGTCTTGCCAGCCCTTGCCTTTCGCCTTGACGATTTCAAGACGCTCCCGGATATAGAATTTCCCGTCGTTGTCTTTCAGGTCGTAGAGGTTGACGCCCTGCATGCGCTTGTTCGCGCCATGCGCCAGTTCCAGGCCGTTCAGGTCCATGATGGTGACGTACAGGTCGCGGTCCTTGTATTCCGGATTGAATTGATTGATCTCCGCAATGACGGCGTCTTTACCGTTGGCCTTGATTTTCGCAATCACTTTTTGCACCATCGCGACCGCCTCGTCGGCGCTGGCATGATCTTCGGCGAAAGCCTGCGGCGACTGTGCGGCAAAGCATAGCGTCGCGCATATCATCATCATTCTGATCAGTAATTTCATGAATTTGTCTCCGTATTTTTGCGCCGACTTCGGCGATGGACCCAGCTTCGATGTGACCTTTGACTTCGGTGCGCACGCCCCGCGAAGAAAACATCCCGGAGAGAAAACCACTCCCGCCGTGGGCATACCGGGCGACAAATATGCCTCCAATGCGCAAATCATGAACGAGCGACAACTTTTTTGCCATCCATCCATTGGATTATGCTAATGTCGCCGGTAACCGATTGTCAATGAAATTGCCGACGCCGCACCAGCCAAACAACAAGTCATGAATGACCCGTCCCCATCAGGGAAGCGATGGGCCGATCTGACCAGATATTAGGGACCAAACGATGAAAAAAAACTCGCCGACACGCTTTCCTAACCTGCTCATCGGTTTGCTCGTGAGCCTGTCCATCGCCTTGGCGGCGGGCGCCGGCGCCAAGGAAATGCATGACAACGGCATGACCCGCAATGGTCAGGCAACGGCGCGTTACTACGAAAAGCTGCTTGCCGGCGACGCGCCGCAGCTAGCCGAACTCAACCTGCTGATGAACCTGATGCCCAAGGGCGGCGATTTGCATCATCACTATTCCGGCGCCATCTATGCCGAAACCTATCTCGACTGGCTCGGCAAGGAAGGTTACTGCGTATACCGGCATGACGACCCGGCCAACTGCAGCGACACCTATCCGGCCGCAAAGAATTGCCATGCCGGCTTTCATATCGACACCGCCGCCCCGGGCGGCGAACCGGCCGACCATAACTGCCTGACCGCACAGCAGATACAGGAGGACAATGGCTTTTACCGCGCTTTGCTGATGCATTGGTCCGACAAGGATTTCGCCAACCACGCCCACGAATCGATCCCGCCCGACCAGCAATTTTTCGATACGTTCGGCTTTTTCGGGCCGGCATCGGGTTACTCGCCGGCGACCGGCCTGACCATGCTCAAGCAGCAGGCCAAGGCAGACAACCTGCAATATCTTGAAACCATGCTCAAGGGTGCGCCGGCAACCGAGAATGTCGGCCTCTCGCAGCGATTCAATGAGCTTGCGCCCGACGCCGACAGCGCAAGCATCAGGCAAATCTTGCTGGCCTACGCCGATTTCCTCGATCAAGACCGCGAAGCGCAAAAGAGGATACTCGATTATCGCAACGCCCTTGCCGGATACGCAAAGGGACTCGACGACGGCGAATTTGCACTGCGCTTTCAGTCCTACGTCAGCCGCAACAATCCACCGGGCATGGTCTTCGCCGGCCTGTATTCGGCCTTCGCTGCTGCACACGATAATCACCTGATTGTCGGTGTCAACATCGTCGGCCCGGAAAACGGCGTGGTCGCCATGCGCGACTATCGCCTGCACATGGAAATGTTTCACTTTCTGAAGCAGCGTTTTCCTGATGTGCGTCTCGCCATGCATGCGGGCGAACTCACGCTGGGCATGGTGCCGCCTCCCGGGTTACGCAATCATATCCGCGATGCCATCGACGTCGCCGGCGCCGAACGCGTCGGCCACGGCATCGATCTGACTTATGAAAGCGATCCCGATACGTTGCTGGACGATTTGAAAAAGCGCGATGTCGCCATCGAAATCTGCTTGAGCAGCAATGCCTTCATACTCGGCGTGGAAAAAGAAGCGCATCCCGTCACCGTATATCTGCGCCATCGCGTGCCGATCGTCATCGCAACCGACGACGAAGGAGTATCGCGCAGCAATATCAGCGCCGAATACCTGCTGTTCGTCAGCCGCTACAAACCGTCCTATCGTGAGTTGAAGGAGGTTGTCTACAACAGCTTGCGTTACGCATTTCTGAGTCCCGAGGATAAAAAGTTACAAATCAAGCAACTTGATGCGCGCTTCGGCGCATTTGAGGCGGCGGTGGCAAAACTGGCTAGTACCGTGACCCACAAGTAACGGAGCAAATAAAAGTGCAGGATTTTTGCGCCAGGCTAGACGGATGGCCGCCCCACGCAAACCGCAGCGATAGCTGGACTATCGCGAGGGTGCAGCTGGGGTTTCGGGCAGCATGCTGCCCGCCTGTGGAACGATCTGCGCCTA
>Ga0209026_1001360_pt1 | contig 10913 bp, 15 predicted proteins | sample AraplaCL_Col_mCL_FD_184262 | JGI IMG/M metagenome (GOLD analysis project Ga0209026, IMG submission 184262) | Arabidopsis root microbial communities from the University of North Carolina, USA - plate scrape CL_Col_mCL (SPAdes) (version 2) | ecosystem: Host-associated > Plants > Roots >... | reverse complement strand
CCTCGACCCCGCGCGCCGCCAGATCGGCCAGCGCCGAGGGGTCACGGGCCGTCGCGACGATCTGCGCGGCCGGCGTCGTCTGCAGCAGATGCTCGACCACCAACCGGCCCAGTTGGCCGCTGGCGCCGGTGACGAGGATGCGAGGAGTGGAGGCGGACATGGGAGATGCTTTCGCGGTCTTGTTTCAGTTGAAGGTCTCAAATAGAGACCATATACCAGCCACGTAAGGAGGGAGATTTTCGTGCCCAGGTTACCTGCAGATAACCCCCACGCCGCCGCGATGGCCGAGCGGTTCGCGGGCTGGCAGGCGGAGGGCTTCGACGCCGCGAGCTGCCCCGTGCGCAACGTGCTGGATCAGATCGGCGACAAGTGGACGACGCTGGTGCTGTTTTCCCTGGCCGGCGGCCCGCGCCGGTTCAGCGCCGTGCATCGCGCGACGCCCGACATCTCCAAGCGGATGCTGACCCAGACCCTGCGCAACCTGGAGCGCGACGGGCTGATTACGCGGCAGGTCTATCCGACCAAGCCGCCCAGTGTGGAATACGCCCTGTCGCCGTCGGGACTGTCGGTGCTGGAGCCTCTGGCCGCGCTGGTCGCCTGGGCCGAGGCCCGTTTCCCCGAGATCGAGCGCTCCCGGGCCGCCTTCGACGCGGCGGCTTAGACCCGCAGCGGCATCAGGATGTACTGGACGTCCGCGTCGGCCGGGTCGAGGACCAGGGCCGGGTCGTTCGGGCCGCCGAAGCGCAGCTCCATCGAGCCGCCTGAGATCTGGTCGGTGATGTCCAGCAGGTAGCGGGCGTTGAACGACAGTTCGAAGGGCTCGCCGTCGTAGTCGATCTCGAGCTCCTCCACCGCCTGGCCGGCTTCCATGTTGCGGACGGTCAGAACCACGCGGCCCGACTCGATCGCCATGCGCACCGATCGGCTCTTCTCGGCCGAGATGGTGGCGACGCGGTCCACGGCCTGGGCGAACAGCTTGGCGTCGACCATCACCGTGCGGTTGTTGTCCTTGGGAATGACCCGGCTGTAGTCGGGGAAGTTCCCGTCGATGACCTTGGAGGTCAGGGCCGCACCGCTCATCTCCAGCCGCACCTTCTGGGGGCTGATCTGCAGGCTGACGTTCTCGCCGGCGTCTTCCAGCAGGCGGCGCAGCTCGCCGATGGTCTTGCGCGGCACGATCACGCCGGGGGCGCCGGCGGCGCCTTCAGGGGCGGCCATGTCGGCCAGCGCCAGGCGCGAGCCGTCGGTCGCCACCGCACGCAGACGCGGGCTGCCGTCGATCACCACCGTGTGGACGTAGAGGCCGTTCAGGTAATAGCGCGTCTCTTCGGCCGAGATCGCGAAGCGGGTCTTGTCGATCAGGCGGATGAGGTCGTTCACATCGACCTCCAGCTGGCCTGCGAAGCCCTCGGCCGACATCACCGGGAAGTCGCCCGCCGGCAGGACCGGCAGGTTGAAGCGCGAGCGGCCGGCGGCGACCGTCAGGCGCGGGTCTTCGCCCGTGAAGCTGAGCGAGACGTCGGCGCCCTCGGGCAGCTTGCGGACGATCTCGTAGAGGGTGTGCGCCGGCGCCGTGATCTGGCCGGGCTGGTCCACCTGGGCCAGGGCCTCGTCGATGATCTCGAGGTCGAGGTCGGTGGCGGAGAAGGTCAGCCGGTCGCGCTCGGCCGACAGCAGCACGTTCGACAGGATCGGAATCGTATTCCGGCGCTCGACGGCGCTTTGCACATGTCCCAGCGCGCGGAGCAGCGCGGCGCGTTCAATCGTAAGCTTCATGTCGGTCCCGGCTCGCCTATCGCACACCGCTGGCGAATCGCCCGTGCCGGCATGCGCCCCGAAAAGAGGGGACTTGCGACATTAGCGAAAACCGACGCGCGGGAAAGAGCGCCGCGGCGTCATACGCACAGCAAAACCGCGCCGCCCGCGCCTTAGGCGCGCGTGTCGACCGACGATCCGCCCGACTCGACGTCTTCGCCGGCGCCATACGGGTTGGCGCCGCCCTCGGGCTTGGCGCCGCCGGGCGCCTTCGCCGCCACGACGACCGTCGCGGCGCGGACGAGGCGACCCAGCAGCTCATAGCCCGGCTGCATCAGCTGCAGCACCGCGCCCGGGGCCACGTCGCCTTCGGCCGGCTGTTCCGACATCGCCTGATGCAGATGCGGATCGAACTTGTCGCCCGGCTTCGGAGCGATCTTCTTCAGGCCGTTGCGCTCGAAGGCGGACTGCAGCTCCTTCTCGGTCATCTGAACGCCGACGACGAAGTTCTTCACGACCGGGTCCGCGTGGTCGGCGGGCGCGTGGGCGTTGGCCATGGCGAGGTAGTCGGCGGCGGCCAGCAGGTCCTTGCCGAACTTCTGGATCGCGTACGCGCGGGCGTCGTTCGCCTCGCGCTCGGCGCGGCGCTTCACATTGTCGGCCTCGGCGGCATAGCGGAGAACCTGCTCCTTCAGGCCCTGAATCTCGGCCAGCAGCCTGTCGATGTTGGCGTTGCCTTCGTCGCCGTCCATGTCGACCTCGGGAGGCGTAGTGTCTTCGGACATAGCTCTCGTCAAACCCTTACGTGTTCATCACCTGACCAAGTACGCGGGCGGTATAGTCCACCAACGGAATGATCCGGGCATAGTTCAGACGGGTGGGGCCGATCACGCCGATCGCGCCGACCACCTTCTGGGCGCCCGTCATATAGGGCGCTGCGATCACAGCGGAACCCGAAAGGGAAAAGAGTCGCGTTTCGGCGCCGATGAAGATGCGCACGCCCTCGCCGTCGCGCACGCCATCCAGCAGCTGGATCAGCTGCTCCTTCTGCTCCAGATCCTCGAACAGCGAGCGCACCCGCTCCAGATCCTCGACCGCGCCGGCGTCCTCCAGCAGGTTGGCGCGCCCCCGCACGATCAGCGCGCGCTCTTCCGCCTCGCCGCCGCCCCATGCAGCCAGGCCGTCCTCCACCAGCTTGGCGGCCGTCGCGTCCAGCTCCTGGCGCGCCAGGTCCAGCTCGGCCCGCAGGTCGGTCTTGGTCTCGCTGAGCGTGCGACCCCGCATGCGGGCGTTCAGGAAGTTCGACGCCTGTTGCAGCGCCGAGGGCGTGACGCCGATCGGCAGGCGGATCAGCCGGTTCTCCACCGAGCCGTCGTCGAAGACCATGATCGCCAGGGTGCGGTCACCGGACAGCTGGACGAATTCGACGTGGGTGACGCCCGCGTCGCGCATGGGGGTCACGACCACGCCCGCGCCGCCGGCCAGGCCTGAGAGGATCTTGGACGCCTCGTTCAGCGCGTCCTCGTAGTTGCCGCCGTGGGCCTTGAGCCGCGCCTCGATGTTTCGCCGCTCGTCGTCGCCGACGTCGCCCACCTCCATCAGGCCGTCCACGAACAGGCGCAGGCCCGCATGGGTGGGCAGCCGCCCGGCGCTGACGTGGGGCGCGCCCAGCAGGCCCAACTGGGTCAGGTCCTGCATGGTGTTGCGGATGGAGGCCGGCGATAGCGACAGGCCGCCCTTGGAGAGCGTCCGTGAGCCCACCGGCTCGCCGGTCTCTAGATAGCTCTCGACGATGCGGCGGAAGATCTCCCGGGCGCGGGCGTCCATGTCGGTGAGCGTCGGCCCATGCGAGAACAATGACGGCGGCACGGTGGGTCTGGCGGCTCCTTGTCAGCCATGGACGGCTTGATCGCGATCTAGGATAAGCGCGACCCGAACCGGCGCAAGCGGCGCCCGAGAGACAAAGACCGATGCGCCCCTCTGAACGCACTCCCGAACTGCTCCGTACGATCACTCTGGAGACGGGCGTCACGCGCTACGCCGAGGGCTCGTGCCTGATCACGGCCGGCCACACCAAGGTGCTGGTGACCGCGAGCCTGGAGGAGGGCGTCCCCGGCTTCCTGCGCGGCAAGGGCCAGGGCTGGGTCACGGCGGAATACGGCATGCTGCCCCGCGCCACCCACACCCGCGGTCGCCGCGAGGCGGCCCAGGGCAAGCAGTCGGGTCGCACCCAGGAGATCCAGCGACTGATCGGCCGCTCCATGCGCGCCATCATCGACCTGAAGGCGCTGGGCGAACGGCAGATCACCCTGGACTGCGATGTGCTGCAGGCCGACGGCGGCACCCGCACGGCGTCGATCACCGGCGCCTGGGTCGCCCTGCGGCTGGCGACGAAGTACCTGCTGGACGAGGGGGTCATCACCACCGACCCGATCCTGGACCAGGTGGCGGCGGTGAGCTGCGGGATCTTCAACGACACGCCGGTCCTGGACCTGGACTACGAGGAAGACTCGAACGCCGAGGCCGACGCCAACTTCGTGCTGACCGGCTCGGGCGACATCGTGGAGATCCAGGCCACCGGCGAGAAGCGCGGCTTCAGCCAGGGCGAGTTCGAGGCCCTGTTCTCGCTGGCCCGCAAGGGCATCGGCGAGCTGTGCGAGATGCAGCGGGCCGCGACGGCCTAGGCCCAGAAACGAAAGCGGCGCCGCCGGTGCGAACCGGCGACGCCTGCGATCATGGCTCCCCCGGGCAAAGCCGGGGGCCGACGAACACGTGCTTTAGAAGAACACGTTGAAGCGCATGGCCGAGGCCGGCAGGCGCTCGAGTTCGCGCGCCAGGGGGGCGAACATCGCGTCGAGGAACTTTTCGATCAGGGCGACCATCTGCGTCACTCCATTTTTGTGCATTGCAGCGTAACCGGGCAGATAGGCCTTCGCCTCGGCGATTTCAATGATTTCCTGCCCTGATGAATAAATCTGCGCTGCAATGCCGCATGCTCCGCGCCGCAGTGCAGCGACGGTGAAGCTGTTGCAGCCGGCGCGCAGACCGCCGAGGTTCCGCGCAACCAGAGGGGGATGACATGCCGGCGACCACCAACCGCACCAGCGTCGAGGACCTGAACCGGGCCAACGTCGGCAAGCTGCCGGGCCATATCGGGCTGACGATCACCGAGGTGGACGAAGGTCGCGTCGTCGGGCGGTTCACCGTGCGGCCGGACCTGGTGGCCCATACCGGCTTCCTGCTGGCGGGCGCCGTGCTGTCGGTGGCCGACATCCTCTGCGCCTACGGCGTCTCCACCGCCTGGCCCGAGGGGGCGAGCGGGTTCACCACCGCCGAGGTGAAATGCAACTTCACCGGCACCCTGCGCGAAGGCGAGGCGGTCTGCATCGCCACCCTGCTGCACGGCGGGCGGACGACCCAGGTGTGGGACGCGCGGATGGAGGACGCGGCGACCGGCAAGCTGATGGCCGCCTTCCGCTGCACGCAGGTGATCCTCTACCCGCGGGCCTGAGCCCTACTCGTCGTCGTCGTCGAGGAAGCCGTCGTCGGGTCCGGCCTCGTAGACCAGCAGGTCGCCGGGCTGGCAGTCCAGCTCGCGGCACAGCGCGGCCAGGGTCGAGAAGCGGACGGCGCGCGCCTTGCCGGTCTTGAGGATCGACAGGTTGGCGATGGTCACGCCCACGCGGTCGGCGAGCTCGGTCAGCGACATGCGCCGTTCCAGGAGGACGCGGTCGAGGCTTACGCGGATCGGCATCTTACGGACCTAGATCGTGAGCTCGGCTTCGCGGCGCAGGCGCGCGCCTTCGCGGAACACCTCCGCGAGCACGAAGACGACGAGGACCGAGAACCAGGCCGTGAGGCTCATGCTGGGCTCGATCCGGTTGACGGCCGGCAGCAGCCAGGCGCTGACCGCCCAGAACGCATAGCGGCCCAGTTCCAGGCCGGCCAGCATCAGGCCGATCAGGCGCAGGCGCGCCACGTTGTCGGGATGGAAGGGGTCGCCCGCGGTCAGGGTCGCGAAGATCCTGCGGAGCGATCCGACGATGACCAGGATGCCCGCCAGGTAGAGGCCGGCGGCGAAGAGCCCGCTGGTGATCGAGGGGCCATTTGACGCCAGCTCGCCCAGCGCGCTGTCCCGCGCGACGGCGCCGGGGTCGGCGGCCTTGGTGATGTTGGCGAGAAGGTCGGGATTGAAGCTCAGCAGCAGCGCCGCGAGCGTGATCAGGGAGAGGGCGGCGACGCCGATCCAGAGGGCTGCGAAGACAACATCCAGGATGATCTTCAGAAAGCTCGAAACCGAACCCGGACCCAAGGCGCGCATGCCTGACCAACTCCCCCGTGGTGGTCGTCTTGATCCGCCGCGGCGTGGCCGTTCAGGCCAGGGCCGGGGCGGATCGGACGATCTTCATAAGCTCCGTCGGAGAGTCTTAGAGGAAGGCGGCGCGGGCGGCGATGCTCAGGATCGGCATGGCGGCGAGGACAACGACGAAGGCCATGGCGGCGCGGTCGAGTTGGTTCATGACATTGGCGAACATTTTCAATCTCTTTCGTTATGCTGCACTGCAGCGTTGGGTGGTTCAGGACCCGTCGTCCTGATGTGATTATCGATACGCCCACATCGATTTTCGATCACGTGAATATCGAGTAACGATATTAAACTTTCGCAATGCAACACGACTGGGCGGCGGTAATGTCCGCGCGCGGTGACCATGGAGTTAACGATGCCCCTGAAGCTCGAAGACGGCGCGCGACTGGTTGTCGCGACCCACAATCCGGGGAAGGTCCGCGAGCTGATCGAAATCCTGGACGGGCGGTTCGACCTGGTCTCGGCCGCCGAGCTGAACCTGCCTGAGCCGGACGAGACCGAGACCACCTTCGTGGGCAACGCCCTGCTCAAGGCGCGCGCGGCGGCCGATGCCTCGGGCCTGATTGCGCTGGCGGACGATTCGGGGCTGTCGGTCGCGGCGCTGGACGGCGCGCCCGGCATCTTCTCGGCGCGTTGGGCCGGGCCGGAGAAGGACTTCACCATGGCCATGAAGAAGGTCGAGGAGCGGCTGGAGGAGGTCGGCGCCGACGATTTCTCCGCCTGGTTCACTTCGGCCCTTGCGGTCGCGTGGCCGCATGGGCCGGCCGTGGTGGTCGAGGGCCGGGTGGACGGGACGCTCACCTTCCCGCCGCGCGGCGACAAGGGCTTCGGCTACGATCCCATCTTCGTGCCCGAGGGCCACGACATCACCTTCGGCCAGATGGCGCCCGTCTCGAAGGACGGCATGAGCCACCGGGCGCGGGCCTTCGCAAAGCTCAAGGCCGCCCTGCTTTGACCGACGGCCCAAAGCTGGGTGTCTACGTCCACTGGCCGTACTGCGCGAAGATCTGCCCCTACTGCGACTTCAACGTCTTCAAGGCGAAGGGCCGCGAGGCCGAGGCGGCCGAGCTGGCCCGCGCCATCGTCGCCGACCTGGAGACCCAGCGGGCGCTGACCGGGCCGCGCGACCTGGTCTCGATCTTCTTCGGCGGGGGCACGCCGTCGCTGATGGACCCGGCCTGGGCGGCGGAGATCGTGCAGACGGCGCGGCGGCTCTGGACGCCGGCGGCCGATCTCGAAGTCAGCCTCGAGGCCAACCCCACCGACGCCGAAGCCGACCGCTTCGCCGCCCTGGCCGACGCCGGCGTGACGCGCCTGTCGCTAGGACTGCAGGCCCTGGACGATGCGTCGCTCAAATTCCTGGGCCGCAACCACGACGCCGGTGAGGGGCGGCGGGCGGCGGAGGCCGCGGCGCGCGCCTTTCCGCGCCTGTCGCTGGACCTGATCTACGCCCTGCCCGGCCAATCCGCTCAGGCGTGGGCCGAGGAGTTGCGGGCGGCCGTCGGCCTGGGCGCCGAGCACCTGTCGCCCTACCAGCTGACGATCGAGGAGGGCACGGCCTTCGACCGCGCGGTGCGACGCAAGGTGTTCGCGCCCGCCGACGAAGACCGCGCCGCCGACCTCTACGAGACGACCCAGACGACCCTGGAGGCCGAGGGCTTCCACGCCTACGAGGTCTCGAACCATGCGCGCGGGGAAGCGGCCCGGTCGCGCCACAATCTCGTCTACTGGCGCGGCTGGGACTATGTCGGCGCCGGCCCCGGGGCGCACGGCCGCCTTACGCTGCACGACGTCCGCGAGGCGACCCGCGCCGCCGATCGGCCGGCCGACTACATCCGGCGTGTCGGTGAAACGGGCCTAGGCTTTGCAGAGCGGGAGCGCCTGTCGCCTCTGGAAGCGGCCGAAGAGCGTGTGTTGCTGGGTCTGCGCGTCGCGGACGGCGTTCCGTTCACCGAACTCTCGGCCCTCGGCCTGAGCTCCGCACACCCCACGGTGCGGCGGATGATCGACCTGGCGCTTCTCGAGGACGACGCCAGCCGACTGCGAGCGACGCCGGCGGGCCGCCGCGTCCTCGATAGCCTGACCGCCGAACTGGCCACGGCGGCGGCCGACTAGGCGAACCGCGGCACGCCTCGCGACGGCGAATGCAACCCCAGCGGCATGATCGTGGTTGCGCTTCCGATGGTCGCTGAGCTTGCCTTTGCGCGCCGGAGCGGCGAACCCTCCCGCCATGTCCCGCGCCCTGCCCGTTCCTGCCCTCGACGACGCCCCGCTGGCGCCGGGCCTCTATGTCGTCGCCACGCCCATCGGAAACCTGCGGGACATCACCCTGCGCGCGCTGGATGTGTTGAACCGGGCGGATCTGATCCTGGCCGAGGACACCCGTGTCTCGGGCAAGCTGCTGGCCGCCTTCGGTATCAAGGGCAAGATGGAGCGCCACGACGAGCATGCCGCCGACCGCATCCGGCCCAAGGTGCTGGCCGCCCTTGCCGAAGGGCAGCGGATCGCCATCGTCTCGGATGCCGGCACGCCGCTGATCTCGGACCCCGGCTACCGGCTGGTGCGCGAAGCGGCCGAGGCCGGGCACAAGGTGTTCCCGATCCCCGGCGCGTCGGCGCTGCTGGCCGGCCTGTCGGCGGCGGGCCTGCCGACCGACCGGTTCCTGTTCGTGGGTTTCCCGCCGCCCAAGAGCGCCGCCCGGCGGACGTTCCTGGCCGAGTTCGCCGGCGTGCGGGCCACACTGGTCTTCTTCGAGGGCGGTTCGCGTCTGGCCGACAGCCTGGCCGACATGGCGGCGGTGCTGGGCGACCGCGAGGCGGTGGTTTGTCGCGAGCTGACCAAACTCTACGAGACCTTCTATCGCGGCCCGCTGGCGACCCTGGCCGCCGATCCGAAGCTGGACGCGCCGAAGGGCGAAATCGTCATCCTGGTCGCGCCGGGCCGCGAGACCGAGGCGACGGCGGCCGACGCCGACGCGGCGCTGCTGGACGCCCTCAGCCGCCTGAAGCCGGCCGACGCGGCGGCGGAAGTCTCCAAGGCCCTGGGCCTGCCCCGCCGCGACCTCTACCGGCGGGCGATGGAGCTGCGGCGGTGAATGTCCGCGCGACCCGCGGCGCGACAGCGCGGCTGTCGGGCCGGCGCGCCGAGGCCTGGGCGGCGGCCTGGCTGATGGCCAAGGGCTATCGCATCCTGGGGTTCCGGCTCAAGACGCCCCAGGCCGAGATCGACGTGCTGGCCAAACGCGGACAGGTGTTGGCCGTCGTCGAGGTGAAGCGCCGGGTCAGCTTGGAAGACGCCTTGGAAACCGTGACCTTCGACCAGCGCGACCGTCTTCGCCGGGCGGGCGCGGCCCTGGCGGCCAATCGACCGGCCCTGTCGTCCTGTGTGGTGCGCCTGGATCTTCTGGCACTCGCGCCCGGGAGACTTCCTCGGCATATTCCCGACGCCTGGAACGGGGGCTGAGGCACGGATGAACCGCGAAGAGGCCGAGAGCATCCTGTCGGCGGCAGGGAGCGCCACCGAGGGCGCGTTCCCGCTGCTGGACGCTGCGATCGCCTGCGCGATCCACGAGGACCCCGCGCGCGATCCCGCCCTGTGCCGCGAGATCGCCGCCATCGGGATCGAGCGCCTGACCGAACGGCTGAAGCGCGAAAGCCCCGAAGAAGCGGTCGCCGAGACCATGGCCGGCGACCTGGGCCTCTCCGGCGACCTGTTCACGCCCGAGGACCCCGAGAACGCGGATATCCTGTCGGTCTCGTCACGCCGCAAAGGCCTGGCGGTGACCATCGCGCTTTTCTACCTGCACGCGGCGCGCAAATGCGGCCTGACGTTGCAGGGCGTCGACTTCCCCGGGCACTTCCTGCTGCGGATCGAGACCGACGAGGGTCCGCTGGCGCTGGATCCGTTTTCCGAAGGTCGCGTGGTGCTGCCCTCCGAGCTGACGCGGCGCGCCCTGCATGCCGGCCTGACCCCCAACGTCGCCGACCGGCTGGACCGGTTGATGGCGCCGGTCAGCGACCGGGCGGTGCTGCTTCGGCTGCAGAACATCGTCTACGCCAACGCCAGCGCCTACGGCGACTTCGCCCGCGCCGAGCGTGCGGCCCTGCGGCGGGCCCTGCTGGACCCGACCGATCACCGTCCATGGCTGGACGTCGCCGCCGCCCGCGAGGGGCAGGGCGCCTTGGCCGGCGCGCTGGTGGCCCTGCAGAAGGCGACGGCGCTGGATGGGGGCGCCGCCTTGGCGGCCCGGGCCCAGCGCGAACGGGTCAGGCTGCGGCTCAACTGACGAATTGATCGACCAGCGGCGGTTGCGCGGACGGGTCCCGCGCGCCCAAAGTGCGCCGGCGAGTCGATTGGGGGGCGTTCCGGGCGAAGATGGTCTTCAGTTCGATCATCTTCATCTTCTACTTCCTGCCGGTCTTCCTGCTCGGCTACTACCTGAGCGGCTGGCGTACGGGCGTGCTGCTGGCGGGCAGCGCGGCCTTCTACGTCTGGGGCGAAGGCCCCTACATCCTCCTGCTGGCGGCCTTGATCCTGGCCAACTACGCCGGCTCCCGCGCCCTGGCGGCCAGCCCGCATACAGGGCGGCGACGCGCCTTGCTCGTCGGCCTGATCACCCTGGATCTCGGCGTACTGGCGGTCTTCAAATACGCCGGCTTCGTCGCCCGCAACCTGAACGTCATGCTGCTCGGTGCGCCGTTCCCCGAAATTCACCTGGCCCTGCCGCTGGGCATCTCGTTCTTCACCTTCCAGCTGATCAGCTACGTGGCGGACGAGATGCCCAGCGGCAGGG
>Ga0209026_1001358_pt1 | contig 10915 bp, 8 predicted proteins | sample AraplaCL_Col_mCL_FD_184262 | JGI IMG/M metagenome (GOLD analysis project Ga0209026, IMG submission 184262) | Arabidopsis root microbial communities from the University of North Carolina, USA - plate scrape CL_Col_mCL (SPAdes) (version 2) | ecosystem: Host-associated > Plants > Roots >... | reverse complement strand
AGCTGCAAGCGCAACAGTGTCACGGTGGCGATCCCGGCCTTGCAGGACTATAGCAACAGTACGCGGAAAAGGCGCCGCAGAAACCTGCCAATCTGAACGTCCATTCTGCCATATCACCCATGAACCGAGCAAAAGCGCGGCGCCGATGGTGTAACTCGCCGTTGCCCGCAAATTCGCTGTTGACAAGCCGATGGCAATACGGCTACAGTAAAGCCATGAACTTCTCCCATCTCCGTTCCGCACACCTATCAAGCGCTGCCGCCCTGCTGCTACGCTGATTTCTGCTGTTCCCGTAGTTCGTCCTACCTGTTTTTCTTCTTTCTTCCTGATTCGACAAAAAAAACCGTCATGTGCCGCCAATTGCAAGCTCTCACCACGACCAAAGGCGAATCATTCGTCCGTGCGAGCGTTGCCATGTTCGCCGCCGTACTACTGCTAGGACTACCGATCGGTTGCCTGGCCTCGCGTTAGTGGCAGTCAGGCAGCCTTCCCGCCACATCGGAAAGGATTCCTGACACACACCACAAATTGAGGCAAACCATGATGTTGACCAATCCGGCGAAAAAATATCGCCCCTTCCCTGCTGTTCCCATGAGCAGCCGCACCTGGCCCGACCGCACGATCACCGAGGCCCCGGTCTGGATGAGTACCGACCTGCGCGACGGCAATCAGGCCTTGATCGAACCGATGAGCCCGGCGCGCAAATTGCAGTTCTTCGAGATGCTGGTGAAAGTCGGCTTGAAGGAAATCGAAGTTGCGTTCCCCTCGGCATCGCAGACCGATTTCGATTTCGTGCGCAAGCTTATCGAGGAAGACCGCATTCCCGACGACGTGACCATCGAAGTCCTGACCCAGTCGCGCGAAGACCTGATCCGCCGCACCATCGATTCGGTCCAGGGCGCCAAACGCGCGATCATCCACTTGTACAACCCGATTGCACCGGCGTTCCGCCGCATCGTATTCGGCATGTCGCGCGAGGAAGTGCAGGCGATAGCCGAAAACGGCACGCGCCTGATCAAGCAATTGACCGCCGAACGCCCGGAAACCGAATGGACCTTCGAGTATTCGCCGGAAACCTTCAGCATGGCCGAACTCGATTTCTCCAAGAAGGTGTGCGACGCCGTTTCCGCCATCTGGCAGCCGACGCCGCAGCGCAAGATGATCATCAATCTGCCGTCCACCGTCGAATGCAGCACGCCCAACGTCTATGCCGATCAGATCGAATGGATGCATCGCCACCTGGCGCGGCGCGACAGCATCGTGCTGTCAGTCCACCCGCACAACGACCGCGGCACCGCCGTCGCCTCGGCCGAGCTGGCTGTGATGGCCGGCGCCGACCGTGTCGAAGGCTGCCTGTTCGGCAACGGCGAACGCACCGGCAACGTCGACCTGGTCACGCTCGCGATGAACCTGTACTCGCAAGGCGTCGCGCCGGGCCTCGATTTTTCCGACATCGACGCGGTGCGGCATTGTGTCGAGGAATGCAACCAGTTGCCGGTGCACCCGCGCCATCCCTACGTCGGCGACCTGGTCTTTACCGCCTTTTCCGGCTCGCACCAGGACGCGATCAAGAAAGGCTTTGCCCAGCAAAAACCCGACGCAAAGTGGGAAGTGCCCTACCTGCCGATCGATCCGGCCGATGTGGGCCGCAGCTACGACGCCGTGATCCGCGTCAACAGCCAGTCCGGCAAGGGCGGCATCGCCTACCTCCTTGAGCAGGAATACGGCCTGGAATTGCCGCGCCGCCTGCAAATCGAATTCAGCCGCGCCGTGCAAAAAGTGACCGACGAAACCGGCAAGGAGTCGAATGCGGCCGACCTGTATCGCCTGTTCGAGCATGAGTATTTCGCGCCGGCGCAACCATACACTTACCTCGCCCACCGCATGAGCGGCGGCAAGGCAGGGGTGACACGCGTCGAAGTCGACCTGCTCGACAACGGCCGCCCGGTCACGCTGTGCGGCGGCGGCAATGGACCGATCGACGCCTTCACCCAGGCCTTGGGTCTGGACATCCGCCTGATGGATTTTCACGAACATGCGATCGGCAGCGGCGCCAACGCGCAAGCAGCCAGCTATATCGAATTGCGCCTGAATAACGGCCCAACGCGATTCGGCGCAGGCATCGATGCCAATATCGTGACGGCGTCGTTCAAGGCGATTGTCAGCGGCCTCAATCGGCAGATCGCGAAGGGCGAACGCGGCGAAGGCGTGCGGCCCGAAGGTCTGGCTGCGTAGCCGTTACCGTCATGCAGGGTGGGCACGGACGCCCACCCCTCTACCCGGCAGCTTTTCAGGGGCGACTGTCAAACCAGCTCAAAACCCAACGCGACAAGCGCAATCTCGCAAGCATCCTTGTCCTGCGCGTAATTGCCACCCGAGATACCGAGCCCGCCGATCAACTTGCCGCCCGCCTTGATAGGATAACCGCCACCCGCCGCAACCAGGCGCGGGCGATGCGCCAGTTGCGCGGCATTCTTGTCCGCCAACACATCGACCCATTGGTGCGTCGCGAGACCGAATGTCACTGCTGTCCATGCCTTGTCGATCGCAATATCGGATGCAAGGAACGAACCGCCATCGGTGCGTTCGAATGCCTTGAGGTTTCCGGCGGGATCGACAATGGCAATCGCCACCTCGATGCCGATATCGCGGCACGCCTGGCGCGAAGCCTCGATCAATGCATCTGCCGCGTCGCGAGTAATCGAATGGGTGGAGAAAAATCGTTCGTTGGAAGCTTGGGTCTGCATGGTTGTGGCCGTTTCTTTGGTTTGGGAAATTTCAATAAGTCGCGTCATTCGTTTTGCCTCGGATTCTTGTTCAAAAACCTTCCAGCACAATCTTGCCCTTGGCGCGATTGCTTTCGATCAAGGCATGCGCGCGTTTCAGATTCGCCGCGTTGATCGCACCGAAATGCTCGGCAAACGTGCTCTTGATCGTGCCCGCATCGATCAGGTTCGCAACGCGGTTGAGCAGATGGTGTTGCTTGACCATGTCGTCGGTACCAAAGAAGGAGCGAGTGAACATGAACTCCCAATGCAGCGACACGCTTTTGCGTTTGAGCAGCCTGACGTCGATCATGTCGGGATCGTCGATCAAGGCGATCCTGCCTTGCGGCGCGATCACGGCCGCCATCTGCGCGAAGTGGGCACTGGTCTGGTTCAGGCCGGCGATGAAGTCGACGCCGCCGGCAAAGCCCGATTCGGCCAATTGCGGTTCCAGCGGCTTGCTGTGGTCGATCACGTGATGCGCGCCCAAGCCGCGCACCCAGTCCGCCGTTTCTGCGCGCGAGGCGGTGCCGATCACGGTGAGGCCGGTCAGCCGGCGCGCCAGTTGCGTGAGAATGGAACCGACGCCGCCGGCCGCGCCGATGATCAGCAGGCTCTTGCCTGCGGCAGCGTCATTGTTCAACACTTGCAGACGGTCAAACAGCAATTCCCAGGCGGTAATGGACGTCAGCGGCAATGCCGCCGCCTCGGCAAATCCGAGCGTCGCCGGCATGCGCCCGACGATACGTTCATCGACGGCATGCAATTCGCTATTGGCCCCGGCACGTGCCAGCGAACCGGCATACCAGACCCGGTCACCCGGACGAAACAGGCTCACCTTTTCGCCGACGGCGCGCACGACGCCGGCCACGTCCCAGCCGATCACCTTGGCGGCATCGCCTTCCGGCGCAACGTTGGCGCGGATCTTCACGTCCACCGGATTGACCGAGATCGCCTTCACATCGACCAGCAAATCAAAGTCGCCCGCCAAGGGCTCCGGCAGGTTGACGTCCACCAGCGACTCCGGTTGGTTGATGGGTTGATTACGGTAATAGGCAACGGCTTTCATGGGTTTTCCTCATTCAAAAAGTGAGTGGATGTCGTTAGTCGAAAATCAATGTGCAGATCCTATTCCAATTCTCAGGCAAGAAAAATAGGCTAGAATTCGAATCACTTTCAAAACAAAATTGAAAATCACATGGTCAGGCTGGAAGATCTGCATCTGTTCGTCAGGACTGCCGACCATGGCAGCCTGTCTGCCGCGGCGCGCGACATCGACATCACACCCGCCGTTGCCAGCGCCGCCCTCAAACGGCTCGAAGGCGAACTGAAAACGCGGCTATTCGTGCGCTCTACCCGCAGCCTGCGCCTGACGCCGGATGGCGAACGCTACCTCGACCACGCGCGCGCCGCCCTGCTGGCCGTGCAGGCCGGCAAGGAAAGCATCGACTCCGGCAAGCATGTGGTCGCCGGCAACCTGTCCATCTCCATGCCGTCCGACCTCGGGCGCAACGTGCTGCTCGCCTGGCTCGACGAGTTCCAGTCGCGGCATCCGGCGGTGCGCTTGCAGTTGCACGTGAGCGACCGCGTGGCCGACCTGTTGCGCCAGCCGTTCGACGTCGCCATCCGTTATGGCGCGCCGGAAGATTCCGGCCACGTCGCCCTTCCGCTCGCTCCGGACAACCGGCGCGTGCTGTGCGCCTCGCCGGACTGGATCGCCCGCCACGGCGCGCCGCAAACGCCGCTCGATTTGCGCCGGCACAACTGCCTGCGTTTCATACTGGGCGACACGCTGCATGATCGCTGGCGTTTCAAACGAGATGAGGAAGAAACCATCGTGCGCGTCGAAGGCGACCGCACCACCGGCGACGCAGAGCTGGTCCGGCGCTGGGCAGTGGCCGGCCTCGGCATCGCCTACAAATCGCGCATCGACGTATTGCAGGATTTGCGCGCCGGACGGCTGCAGGCTTTGCTGACCGACCATGAAGGGGAAGCCACGCCGCTATACCTGGTGTGCCCGCATCGGCAGATGCTGTCGCCGGCAGTGACAAGGTTGCGGGACATGCTGGCGGAGAAATTTCGCGCATTGAGTGAATTCGCGTGAACGCCGCCGCTGCGCGTGCCAAATTCGCAAGGCATTCACGTCTCAATACGCCGCCCGTTCGCGGCCTGAAAAATCCACGGCAGCGATGTGTAAGTCGAAGAATATCCCTTGCCATCCCGCGCGTTCGCATTGGAAAATCAAGTCTGGACCGCGACGTGAGCATTTGACATGAGAGAATCCACCAAGGAAAACACAATGGCACTTGACGAAACTGCGCCGACCTCCGGGTTGCCGGATGCAGGTGAAATCCCGAAAGTTTTTGACGATCATTCGCCTTTGTTCCCAGCGATGCAATCAGATGGCGCAGCGGCCATCGTTTTCGAAATACTCGATCAACACGCGGTAACTCTCGATACGCAAAGTCATCCCGCGAGCCTCTACGCGGAATCGCTTCTGTACATGATTTATTGGTTCCATCGCCTGCGCGACCCTGTCCGCAAGAGCAACATCGAAAGTTGCATCGGCAAATATCTGAACGTGGATTCTCAATCCCCGATCGTCGATGCGCTGTTGTCGGATCAGAAGCTTAAAATTCTGGCAAAGCAGCGGATCGATCAGGGCGTCATGGTTCGTAAAACCGTCGATGTGCTTGTCATGCGTGACGGACAACGCGGACGGGAATTCCTGACGTTGGATCGGACATTTTTTCCCGAAGGCATGGCTCTGCCCGGCGGGCTGCTCCACGATGAAGATGACCACAACGAAATCGGAATCCCCGGCAACATTTTTGCAGCACTGCGGGTAACGGGCAACAAAGTGTTCCGATCCGCGACACTGGAATATGGCATCTCGGAACGGGACGGACGTAAATACTATTTGGTCCGGAGCGAAGCAGGAAATGAAGCCCGAATCTATATGGACCGAACCGTTTCCCACGGATATCGGGATCACCTCAAAGACATCGCCGTTCCGTCAGACCCACGCCATATAGTCGACACGGTTGGATTCCTCGTGGAGATCTCCGACACAGACGGGATTGTTGGCAGGTGGATTCCGGAGAGTGTGATTGCCACGCCAAATGCGAAAGAAGGCTCATTTGCCTTCGGACACCACAAACAGATTGTCGCGGCGCTCGTAGCGAAGAATTTCACCAAAACGCAGGGCGTTTCTCATCACGAATGGATACGAGAATCGGTAAAAAATCCATTGGATATTTACCGTGGATTGCGCGCGCGGTTCCAATTGAACAACGACAGCCCGGATACGCCGGTTCCGGAATTACTGCCTGTGGTCGAGTATGTCCGCAGCCAGATGGCGACCGCGCCGATGAACGAGAAGTGCAGCAACAATGTCGCGCTGGCGTCGATGCGCGATCAGTTGCTGCATAAACTGCATCACGTCACGATGCAGAATGGCCCGATGTGCCCGTACGCCCCGACGCTGCGCATTCTGTTCGAAGCGGTAGGTTTTTTTGATGTCGCGTGCCGCACAGAAATGACCTTGAGCACCCATTTCCAAAAGAAATACTGGTACCGGTGCGAGGAGCTGATGCGCCGAATTCCCGATGCGATCATCATTCCGACTTTTGACAATATTTCCGCCACCGATCTCATGAAAATACGCGGTGTGCCGCTGTATTTCATAGGGGTATCGACGGAACCTGTGTATGTTGATGAATTCTGGCAGTCGCCACTGGAGTTCCTGATTCACGACCTTAACCACGCGTGGAAGATGCTGGACATGGACGACAGGTTTTTGCAAAAACGGCCGGAGTTGAGCAGGGTTGAACTGATGAATGAATCCAACAAGTTCATTCAAGAGTACCTTCCGAGTATCGCGATCCTGAAAACGGACTCCGAACAACAGAAAGAAATGAAGAAGCTCAAGAAAATCCTCCTGTTTGAAGTCTGTCATGAAGACGCGAGGCCGCTGTTGCCCGATATCGTCCATGAGGCGCTTCTGGAAGATGAAGGATACGAATTTCCAGATAACGTTGTTCGTTACGATGAGGCCGCCAACCACGCCTACCTGGAAAAGCGCACCATTCCCGGCATCACCGCGCTTTCCTACGTCAGGCACAAACTGCAACACGGATTCTTTGACCAGACCGATTCGCAGAACATCCAGATAGTAGCCCCAAGATATCGAACCGTAGAGTGGATAGTGAGAGCGACGGTAGAATTGCTGGCGGAAATGCGTGCGACCATTCCTCCCGCAGTCGCTACGGAAGGATTGACCGAGTACCTGACGCGGCAGGCATGCTCCCGGGGCCCCACGATTCTTCATTCACCAGAAAACATGGACCCGGTTATCGGTGAATATGGGGATGGAACGATTATCGAGGCGTAAAAAACGCACCGCCTGGCGCGAGCTTGCCGTCGTTCACCGCAGCCAGGTATTCACCGCTTTTCCACAAATTGGTCCGCATGCGGTGATTCGGCAACGTGCTCACGCAAAGCCCGCGCCACGCGTTCAAACACTTCCGGCCAATTGCCCCGCTCGCTTTGACGAAACAGGCGAACGGAAGGGTACCAAGGGCTGTCGGTGCGATCCATCATCCAGATCCAGTGGGGAATCTTTTGCAAAACCGTCCAGACCGGACGGCCAAGCGCGCCGGCAAGATGGCCGATCGCCGTATCGACGGTGATCACCAGATCGAGGCTCATCATCAATGCAGCAGTGTCAATGAAGGCATCCGTTCCCGCATCAAAGTCGGGGCCGAGCGTTTCGACTTGCATGCCGTCAGGCAGGTCGTTCAATTGATCTGTTCCATGCCCCTTTTGCAAACTGATCAATCTCACCCCAGGTATCTTCGACACTGGTTCGAAGCATGCCAGCGGCGCGGAGCGCCCACGCTCGGCCAGCGCTGTCGGGCTGCCTTGCCAGGCGATACCGATCTTGAATCCATCCTTGCCCAGTCGCGCCCTCCATTTGGCCTGCAGATCGGCTTGCGCGTGCAGATAGGGGATGTCGGCAGGTATCGAGGCTATGGTCGTTCCACAAGCATATGGCAGACTCATTAACGGACAGTGCAAGTCAAACTCCGGGAGAGCATCGCCCGTCGCCACAAATTGATCCACACCCTGCAGCCCGGCCAGCAGGCGCAGCAAATGGCGCGGCACTTCAAGGACAACGCGCGCTCCGCGCATCTTGACCACCGTGGCGTAACGGCAGAACTGAATGCTGTCGCCCAATCCCTGCTCCGCATACAGAAGTACCGTCAGTCCTTTGACTTCCTGCCCGATCCATCGGGCTTGTGAATAGCCGCGCGCCCGCAGCTCTTTTGCCCCGCCGCGGTAACGCCACTCGAATTGTCTCAGGCCAACGGCGAAGTCTCCCATCAACAGGCGCGCCAGTGATTCGTTGAAGTGTGCACCGGGGTAATCAGGGTTGATCTCAATCGCCCGTGCGCTGGAGGCCAATGATTCTGCGAATCTGCCGGACTCCCTCAAGGCAACCGCCCGATTGGAATGCGCTTCGGCAAATTCAGGGTTGAGTCGAATCGCAGCGTCGCAGGCAGCGATGGCGTCATCCAACCTGCCCAGATCGAACAAAGGCGCCCCCAGATCGAAGTAACCCTGCGCATGGTCCGGCCTGAGACGGATTGCCTCGGTACAGGCGGCAACGGCTTCTTCTGCCCTTCCCGCCACTTTAAGCGCGAGGCCGAGAAGGGAGTATGCCTCGGCGAAATCGGGTTGAATGCGAATCGCCTCTCGGTAGGCCCCCAGCGCTTCTTCAAGCCTATGCAGGTTCAGCAGGGCATTCCCGAGGTTGATGTAGGCGCCGGGAAAATCCGGCTTGATATTGATCGCGGCACGGCTGGCGCTCAGCGCTTCCTCGTGGCGCGAAAGCTTGTTGAGCACGCTTCCCATATTGGAGTAGGCACTGGCATAACCCGGCTTCAGGCGGACTGCGGTTGAGTACGCCGCCAAAGATTCGTCGCAACGCCCGAGATCATCGAGGACGGCCGCCAGACAAAAATGCGCCTCTGCGGCCAACGGCATAATGCGGATGACCGCGTCAAAGGCCTCGCGGGCCAGGTTTAATTTCCCAAGCGACCGGAGCGCAAGGCCAAGATGGAAATAGGCATTCGAAAAGTTGGGGTCAATGTGAATGGCATTCTTCAAGACGACGACGGCATCTTCAATTCTCCCGATGGCATTCAATGCAATTCCACGAGACAGGTGCGCGCCGACAACATTCGGATTGCGGGAAATGGCTTTATCGCATGCAGCAAGCGCCTCATCAAATCGCGCCATCGCGCCAAGGGCAAGCGCCAGATTGGCGTGATAAGACGCGTCCTTGTCGTTGATTTCAATCGCCGCGCCGATCAAGGCGACCGCCACGTCGTTTTTTCCTGTCTGGTGGGCGATAACGCCAAGGTAATGGATCGCATCCGAATGGCGTGGGTCCAGTGACAATACCTCGCGATAGTGCTTTTCCGCTTCAATCAAATTGCCGGCCTGGTGCAGACCAAGCGCTGTGTTGAACGCCTTTTGAAGCGGCGTTTGTCCTGCATCGTTTTGCATCAAGGTACCTGAAGCGAGAGGGAGTTGCGCCTATTTTAGCAAGCGGATACCAAGCCCAAGGCGAATGCGGCAAATAATCAAATGTTTCGGCAAGACCGACCCAATTCAGCATTTCCGGATTAACGCTAAAATAACTCATCGCAACCACGATCCCGCACATCCATGCTCTTCGCCGTCCGCTTCACCGACAAGCCCGATCAACTTCCGGTACGCCTGCAATACCTGCAAGCCCACATCAATTGGCTGCACGAGGTCAAGGACATCGTCCTGGTGGGCGGCTCATTGAGGGATGATCCGCAAAATGCGCCGATAGGCGGTCTGTGGGTGGTCGAAGCCGAAGGCAAGGAGGCGATCAGGCGATTGATCGAGAGCGATCCGTTCTGGATTCACGGCCTGCGCGAGGGCTATGAAATCCTGCACTGGTCGAAGGCGCATCCGGGGCGCATGGTGCCGATTTGATAAACTTTAGGGCGCCTCTAAAAATCGTAGCGAGCGTCCCAATGTCGGGCCGAGAAGCGCAGCCGTACGACTGTACGGTGAGCATCGCAGGCCTGAGATTGGCCCGCGCAGTAGATTTTTAGAGGTGCCCTTCATTCCAACAACAATCCAGCGGAGTCCAACATGTTAAACAAGTGCGCACCTATCGTACTCGCATTCGCCCTCGCCGCCTCAGCGGCGGCAGCTCCCGACAAACCACAAGACTTGACCCTGAAAGCGGATGACGGCGTGGCGCTGTATGGCCAGTTCTATCGCGCCGAGCATCCGAAAGCGATCATCCTGCTGTTCCATCAGGCCGGCTCCAACTATGCGGAATACGCGGAGATTGCGCCGAAACTGGTGCAGCAGGGATACAGCGCGCTGGCTATCGACCAGCGCGCCGGCGGCGACATGTTCGGACGCGACAACCAGACCGTCAAGCACATGGGCCACAACGGCAAGTATCTTGAGGCGGAAAAGGATCTTGAAGCCGCGCTCGCCTACGCGAAGCAACAGCATCTGCCGATCGCCGTATGGGGCAGCAGCTACTCGTCGTCGCTGGTATTCCTGCTTGCTGCGCAACATCCGGACGACATCAAGGCCCTGCTCTCGTTTTCACCGGGAGAATATCTCGGCGCCAAGGATATGGTGCAGTCGGCGGCAGCCAGGGACAAGCTGCCGATTTACGTGACTTCAGCCAAGGACAAGGAAGAAATAGACAGCGCGACGAAAATCATGTCGGCCTCGCCATCGACCATCAAGGTGCAGTTCATTCCGCAAATTGCCGGAGTGCACGGTTCATCGACACTGTTGACGGCACGCAATCCCAAAGGGGCGGCGGAAAACTGGCAGGCTGTGCTGGCGTTCCTGTCCAAGGTTTTTCCCTAAGAGCCTTCAAAATGCAAACAGGCGGGTGAACCGCCTGTTGGATTGAGGTAGGCAGTGCTCAGCGCACGATCGTGCTTATCCACCGCCTTAGACCAACGCTGAATAAGTGTAGCGAGCGGTTCGAGTTTCCGTCGAGAAGCGCAACCGTACGAAGGTACGGTGAGCATCGCAAACGCAAAATCGAGCCGCGCAGTAACTTATTCAGCGTTGCC
>Ga0209026_1001355_pt1 | contig 10940 bp, 10 predicted proteins | sample AraplaCL_Col_mCL_FD_184262 | JGI IMG/M metagenome (GOLD analysis project Ga0209026, IMG submission 184262) | Arabidopsis root microbial communities from the University of North Carolina, USA - plate scrape CL_Col_mCL (SPAdes) (version 2) | ecosystem: Host-associated > Plants > Roots >... | reverse complement strand
CGGCAGGCACGGCCTGCCGGGTTGGGCAGGCGCACGCGTCGGCGCACTTGCACCGGGCGCCGCAGCGGCAGGGGTTGCACAGGCAGGAGGTCGGGCGCGGGAGGTGGGTCATCGGGGTCTCCGTTTCGATCGGGGTTGATCCATCGGACCCTAGGGAGGTGGTTGTCTGGCGGAAATGTCAGATATGTCGCATATTGCGCCATGGCCCGATCCCCATCCTCCCCGCGCAAGATCGCTCTCGTGGGCTACACCGGCGTCCAGTCCCTCGACCTGTCCGGACCCTTCGAGGTGTTCTCGATGGCCAACCGCTTCGGGGGCGAGACGGCCTACGAGCCGATCCTCGCCTCGCCCGGCGGCGGTGTGATCCACTGCAATTCCGGCCTCCAGCTCAGCGGCGCGACGGCCCTCGCTGACCTGCCCCGGGACCTGGACACCATCCTGGTGGGCGGCGGCGATGAGCCGGGCCTGCTGTCCATGCGCGACCGGGGCGTTCTCGAATGGCTGGCGGCGCGCGCGGTCACCACGCGCCGGCTCGGCAGCGTCTGCTCGGGGGCGTTTGTGCTGGCGGCGGCCGGAGTGCTGGACGGGCGCCGAGCGACCACCCACTGGGAGGTCTGCGACGAGCTGCGGGAATTTCGGCCCGCGGTCCAGGTCGAGCCGGACGCGATCTTCGTCGCCGACCCGCCGTTCTACACCTCCGCCGGGGTGACGGCGGGGATCGACCTGTGCCTGTCGCTGGTCGAGGCCGACTGCGGGCCAGATGTCGCGCTCAAGGTGGCCCGCAACCTCGTGCTGTTCATGCGCCGGCCGGGGGGGCAGACCCAGTACAGTTCGAGCCTGAACGTCCAGGCCGCGGCGACGCCGCGGCTACGCACCCTCATCTCCGAGGTGAACGGCGATCCCGCCGGCGATCTCAGCCTTCCGGCCCTCGCCGACCGCGCCGGCATGACCGAGCGCACCTTCAGCCGGGTGTTCAAGAAGGAGACCGGGGTGTCGCCGGCGGCCTTTGTGGAGATCGCGCGGGTGAACCGCGCCAAGGCCCTTCTCGAGACCTCGGACTGGCCGCTCGCGCGGGTCGCCGAGCGAGCGGGGTTCGGCAGCCTGGATGGCCTGCACCGGGCGTTTCAGAAGCGATGCGGAACCACGCCAGGTGACTACCGCGACCGCTTCGGCCGGTTCCCCGTCGGCGCCTAGGGCGCCGTCCTGCGGACGAGCCCGTCCCGGCGCCATTCGTACTGCATGTAGCGGGCCGTCTCCGTCGCGGCCGTTTCCCCGAGCAGGCGTTCGACAACCTGCAGCGACGCGTCGAGCCCGGCGCTGATGCCCGCCGAGGTGAGGATCCGGCCGTTGTCGACCACCCGGGCCTCGGGCAGGACCTCACCGCAGTCCAGGGCGCGCAGTTCGTCCATCGCGCCCGCGTGGGTCGTGGCGGCCTGGCCGCGCAGCAGGCCGGCGGCGCCCAGCAACAGGGCGCCGGTGCACACCGACAGGGTGAGGGCCGCCGCGCCGTTCAGCCGCCGCACGGCGTCGAGCATCGCCGGATTGCGCATCTCACGTCGCGTGCCGTAGCCGCCCGGGACCACCAGGATGTCGAGGCGCGCGACCTCGCTCGCCGCGCGGCCGGGCAGGACTTGCAGCCCGTTGCGGGCGACGACGACTCCGGAAGCGAGCGCCAGCGTCTCCACGCTGAAGGCGAACTCTCCGGACGCGCCTCGCGTGACGCCGAAGACCTCGAAGGGCCCGGCGAAGTCGAGCACCTCGACATCGTCGAAGATCAGGACCCCGACCGACAGGGGCCCGTCGCCGGCGCCTGGCGGCAGGGCGGACAAGGGGTTCATCGGGACGCCTTTGCGGGTTGCGGAACGTCTTCGTCGAGAGTTCGGAGGAAGGTGATGATCTGCCGACGTTCCAAGCCGGTGAGGTGGAGCGGCCTCAGCTCGGAATGACCGATCGCCGCGGCCGGGGCCTGATTGTAGTGGTCCAGAACCTCCTCCAGGGACCGCAGCTGTCCGGCATGCATGTACGGTGCGCGACGGGCCACGCCGCGGAGCGAGGGGACCTTGAAGGCGCCGTCCAGCTCCGGGCTGTCGCGCACGGCGAATTCCAGTTCATCGCAGCGATCCGGTGGGGCGTCGCTGTAGGCCCCTTGGCAGTTGAACGGGTCGGCGAGCGCCTTGCCAATCCCCGCGACGCGACCGGCGTCCGGCGGGCGGCCGGGTCGCGGCGCCACCCCCGTGTTGGCGAAGCCCCCGTTGGTGAACAACGGGCCGTTGTGACACGTCACGCACTGGGCCTTGCCGATGAACAGGCGCAGGCCCGCAACTTCGTCGGCGGAAAAGCTGGCGCGCGCGGACGTGCCGCCTCCCAGCGTGGCGGCATAGCGGTCAAAGCGGCCGGGGCGAACGCTCAGCGCCCGCTCGTAAGCGGCGATCGCCTTGCCGAAATCGGCGAAGGCGACGTCGACCGCCTGCTGGTCGGACGGGGTCATCCGTGACCACGCCGCCTGGGCGGACGTGTCGCCGAGCGGCGAGGCCCGGCCGGGCAGGCGGCTGGGATCCGGCAACCTGCGTCCGAAGACGCGCCGGTAGGCCGTCCCGTAGTTGGTCGCCAGGACCCGGGCCACTTCGGTGCGCGTAAAGCCGTGCTCAGCGGGATTCTCCACCGGGCCGAGCGCCTGGGCCCACAGGCTGTCGGCGCGTCCGTCCCAGAACTGCCATGGCGAATGCGCCGCCGCGGCGATCGGCATGGTTCGTCGCGCCCCTTCGGCGACGCCGCGCCCGACCGGCAGCGCGTCCGTGAAGCCGTGAGCGGGCTGGTGGCAGCTCGCGCAGGACACCTGGCCGTTTGCGCTGAACCGGGCGTCGGAGAAGAGCGCGCGGCCCAGATCGCGGGCCGCTGCCATGTCGGCGACCCGATTGGACGGGTCGGGTGCGGGCTTCGGCAAGGCGCGGGGCGAAAGCATGCGGATCGTCGTCAGATCCTCGGGTGTCCAGGCCGGAGCCGCCCTTGCGAGAGGCGCGAGCGCGAGCACGGACGCTGCGATCGCGGCGAGCACCGGTTTCACAGGACCAGGTTGAAGGTGACGGTGTCTGACCTTCCGTCGGGAGCCTGCACGGCGAGCTTCAGGACCCACCAACCCGGCATGGAGAACTTCACGCCGTTGATCACATAGTCGCCGGCGACTTCGCTCGCCGCCGCGCGCGGGGCCGTGGGCAGGCCGTGCCGGTGGTCCGGCATGCCGCCATCGACCGCCACCACGGCGCCGCTCACAGGCTTCCCCGTGGGATCGGTGATCCGGAGGGACCACTGATGCACGCGGAAGAGCGGGACGGGGGTGCGGGCGCTTTGCACCGCGACCCTGAAGACGCCGTGGTCGGAGGGCCTGTCCAGGGACCGGTCGAGATCCCTCGGCCGCGCGAAGGCCGGCGCTGTGGCGAATCCCGCGATGGCCGCGAGGATGAGGATCGTGCGGCGAGGGCCGCGCCCTCGTGAGCGTGTCGACTTGGTCATCGCGGTTCCTCTGCAGCTGTCGAAGTTCGACGGCGCATCGAACCACCTATCCGGGGTGGCGGAAATGACAACTCAGTCGCAGATTTCGCCAGGGGGCGTGGAAGGGCGGCGCCGAATGCGGCCCGCAGGGCCTAATTTAGCCCGGATAAAAAGGCGTGCTTTAATCCCCGGATAATATTAAGGGCGGCGTACCTCCGCCCGACGACCGTCGATATTCGCCTTCGTCCCGTCGGGCCGGCCTCCCAAGAAGGATCCTCCGTGCCAAGCGTTCAAGCCAACGGGATAACCCTCGCGTTCGACGCGTTCGGACCGGAAAATGCGGAGCCCATCCTGCTGGTCTCGGGTCTGGGGGTGCAGATGATCCGCTGGGCCGCCCCGTTCTGCGCAATGCTGGCGGCTGAAGGCTTTCGGGTTATCCGGTTCGACAATCGGGACGTCGGCCTCTCCACCCATTTCGATGACGCGCCGGTCCTTGAGATGACCGCCCTGACCCAGGCTCTGGAGAGAGGCGAGCGACCGAACCTGGCCTACACCCTGCGCGATATGGCCGATGACGCGGTCGGCCTCCTGGACGGCCTCGGGATCGACCGCGCCCATGTCGTGGGCCGCTCGATGGGAGGGATGATCGCGCAGTTGATGGCCGCCGAGCATCCCCAGCGCACACTCTCGATGGCCTCGATAATGTCGACCACCGGGAACCCCGAAGTGCCCCCGCCGTCGCCCGAAGCCATGGGCGCGCTGACCAAACCCGCGCCAGATCCGGCGCAGGACGAGGCGGCCTACCTGGCCCATTGCGTCGCGACAGCTCAGGTGATCGCAAGCCCCGGCTTTGCGTTCGATAAGGGCGCTTACCGCGCCCAAGCCCTGGCCGAGCTGCGACGGGCTCACAACCCCGCCGGGTTTAGTCGGCAGATCGCCGCCATGGTCACGGCTGGCGACCGGCGCGGATGGCTCAACACCATCGTCGCGCCAACCTTGGTGGCGCACGGGGCAGCCGATCTGCTGATACCGGTGGCTGGAGGCCGGGACACTGCCGCCAGCATCCAGAACTCCGAACTGATGGTCATTGAGGGAATGGGTCACGATCTGCCGATCGAACTCCATGAAACCTTCGCCCGCGCCATCGCCGCCAACGCCCGACGTGCCGCCGCCTAGCCAGACAAGTTCTACCTTCAAGCCCGTGTGCTGGACGTCGGGTGGGCTGACGTCGCACACGTCCGCCACGGGTCGATAGCTGAAGGAAGGGGAGGACGCTCGAACGTCCGCTTTCCGCTTCGATGCCAATGTCCGGAAGTGGCGCCTTCGGGACGCCCGGGGCGGGATTGCGGATCGAGCCTTCTTGCCGGCAGAAACCGAGACTGATCCCCGCCCAGGCGCGTAGAATGAGGCAAGGCTGGAAGGGCGACCTCGTGGAGGTGGCCATGGCTCAGCCAGACCTATTTCGAACCCCGCGCAAACCTTGGAACGCCGGACGTCTGATCGGCCCAAAGGCGCCGCTCAAGCCCAAGCACATCTGGGCGATACGTCAGCAGTTGAAGATGCTTCGCCGGGTCCGCGATCTTGCGATGTTCAACTGTGCCCTCGATGCAAAGCTTCGGGCCTGCGACCTGGTCAAGCTCCGACTGAGCGACGTGGCGCCGGGTGGCGTTCTTCGCGAGCGCTCGACAGTCATCCAGCAGAAGACCGGTCGGCCGGTTCCGTTCGAGATCACTGAGCCGACCCGAGAGGCGCTGGCTGCGTGGCTGCAACGGCGCGGCCGACGTGCTGATGACTGGCTGTTTCCGAGCCGCAGCCGACGTGGAGATCACATCGGGACGCGCCAATACGCCAGACTCGTGGACCGGTGGGTCGCAATGATCGACCTGCAGCCAGCGGCTTACGGCACACACAGCTTGCGCCGGACCAAGGTTGCGCTCGTCTATAAGAAGACCGGCAACCTCCGAGCCTGCCAGCTACTCCTAGGGCACCGGAAGCTAGAGAGCACCGTGCGCTATCTCGGAATCGAGGTCGACGATGCGCTTGAGCTGTCGGAGCAGCTGGAGATCTGAGGGGCCTGCAGGTGTTGCTGCTACCGGCCCAGTCGCCGAGCTACAGCGAGCTTCTGATCTCATGGCCCGCCAGCAGACGTCGGCAAGGTCACTTCAGGGTGGGTTGCGGTCATCGGGGCGGCTTCCGAAAGTGGACGCTGCCAGAGAGGAAGCGCCTCGATTTCGCCACGTCGGCAACCTTCGATCACATGTTCGGGGGAGTCATCCATGGGCAGTAACTTGAGATTGCCGGCGACCTTGGTCACCGCTGCCTTGGTGCTTTCGGCGTTTGAGGTGCACGCCAGGGATCTCGATGTGCGCGCGATCGCTTCAATGAGGTCCGCCAGCTCCGCCAGCCTCTCGCCGGACGGGGCCCGCGTGGCATACCTGTCCAATGAAAGCGGCTCACCACAGGTCTGGGTCTCGCCCGTGGGTGGCGGTCCGGCGGTCCAAATCACTCGGTCAACTGATCGCGTCCAGGGCGTCCTATGGTCCCCGGCCAGTGATTGGCTCGCCTATGCTGTCAGCCGCGGCGGCGGTGAAGATGTCCAGATCTACATCGTGCGACCTGACGGTACCGAGGCGCGGCTAGTTACTTCGGGCGAGAAAGCCAACAACCGTCTCTACGGCTGGAACCGCGATGGTCGTTGGCTGCGATTTGGGACCGACCGGCATTCGCCCAAAGAAATCGACGCTTTTCTGCTCGATACCCAGACCGGCGACATCCGGCCCGTGGGCTCAGGCACGGGGATCGACACCATCGCTGACGTCAGTCCGGATGGACGCTTCGGCCTTCTCAATCGACTGGCGAGCCGTGGTGACGACAACCTGGTCTTGGTCGATCTTCAAAGCGGCGCGGAAACGCTACTGACACTGCACACGCCGCCCGCCACGTTTTCGAACGCACGGTTCTCCGCTGACGGTCGACGCATCTTCGTCATTTCTAACGTCGACGCTGACATGGCGGCCGTCGGCGTGATCGGATTGGATGATACCGGCCAACCGCATCCGTTCCGGGTGATCGCCGCCCGGTCGGACGCAGAAGCCGAAGCCCTGGCGATGTCGGCGGATCGCCGTGTCCTCTCTATCCGTTGGAATGTGGCGGGTCGCGCCGAGTTGTCGCTTCTCGACGCCCATACCGGCAAGCTGACGCAGGGCCCGAAGCTGCCGGGCGACAGCATTGGCGGGCCACTGTTCTCCCAAGACGGGCGCAAGCTGGTCCTGACGCTCTACAGCGCCGCCGCACCCTCCGACGTTTGGGTGGCCGACATCGCGTCCGGTGCCGTCACGCAGGTCACGCGCAGCACACATGCGGGCGTCGAACTGGGATCGCTCGTGCGGCCGACGCTCATCACTTATCGCGCCCACGATGGCCTACCGCTCTCGGGGTGGCTGTATCGGCCAGCCGGTGTGACGGGACCTGGACCTTTGGTGTTCATCTATCACGGCGGGCCGGAGAGCCAGGCGCGGCCTAGCCTCTCCACCGACGTCCAGGCGCTGGTGTCGCGTGGCATGAGCGTATTTATGCCGAACGTTCGCGGGTCTTCGGGCTTCGGTCGGCGCTTCATGAGCCTCGACAACGGGCCGCTGCGCGCCGACGCGATCCAGGACATTGAGTCCACGACCAAAGCGCTGGTCGCGCAGGGAGTGGCAGACTCCCGCCGCCTCGGAATCATGGGTGATAGCTACGGCGGCTACATGACGCTGGCTGGGATCACTCAGTATCCTGACATGTTCGCTGCGGCCGTAGATCTCTTTGGCATTGTGGACTTTGAGACGTTCTTCGCACGCACGGAGCCCTGGATGGCGGCGGTTTCCAAAGTTGAATACGGGGACCCGGCGACGGACCGCGCGTCGCTACGCGCGCTCTCGCCAATCCACAGGATCGACAAGATCAAGACGCCGCTCATGATCCTGCACGGCGCGAACGACACCAATGCGCCGCTCTTTGAATCCCAGCAGGTGGCGGACCGCTTGCGTGCCCGGGGCCAGCCCGTGGAGTTCGTCGTGTTCCCCGACGAGGGTCACGGCTGGAGCCGCCTAGAGAACCGCGTGGCCTCGACAGTCGGGATCGCGGAGTTCTTTGCAAAGCACCTCGTCGAGGCGCCGATCCAACCCTAGCCAGATATCCACTCGCTTAGCTTACAAGCGGACGTTCTCAGCGTCGTCTAGGGGTCGATTTCGGCCCCTGAGCCCTGCGCCTGAAGCAGACCTTCGCCGATCCGACCACGAGCGGACGTCCTGAACGTCGCTCAAGGGTGGAGAGGCGACCTAAGGAAGGGGCGGGAATTGGATGTTGTCGACGTCGATTTCCCGCCAACGCCCCCAACGGTCACGGCCCGCAAGCAGCGTGCAGATGATCGACAGCAAGCCACAGATAACGAAGACACCGGCCACACAGACGGTCGCTATCAGCCAAGTTCGGAGAGAGGCGAACTCCGAAAGCGGGATCATGAAGGGCAAAGTGATCGCCATGCCGAATGCGCCGACCAGTCCGAGCTTGATGAAATTCTGCAGCATCCGGCGCCTCCCGAAGGTCAGCTTGTCCTTAGCAGCTTTCAGCGGCAAGGGCGTCTGGAAGTCCGCTAAGGGTCGAAAGCGGGTTTTGCAGGGGAGGGCGGTCGAATGTCCGGTCTTCGGCGGCAAGCCAACAACCGCTCCTGGCGCGTTGCGGCCTCAGGCCGCGACGACCCTGCGGGGCGCTACACCTTCTTCGACGCGAGCGAGCCTTCCGTGTAGCCTCGCGAGGTCGAAGCCGGCACGTCGCCGACGATCTTCTTGGCGTCGTCCGACAGATTGACCTTGTCGGTGGGCGAATTGACCTTGAACAGGCTCAGCACGGCTTGGGTCCAGGCGGCCGAGTTGTTGTCCTTGACCTGGGAGAGCTTGGTTGCGGCGGCGAACGTCGGATCTTCCGCGGACTTTGATGCGGCGACGTCGGACTTGAGCACCCCGCCCGCGTCCAGCGCGCCGCTGGACTGCATGTAGCTCAGCATCTGCTGCTGGGCGTTGATGTTGTCGCGCCAACCCTGGACGTCCGCGTAGGGCGTCTTGCCCGTGCGGTCGGCGGCATTGATTCCCGTCTTGAAGAGCACGTTCTGGTCCGAGCTCGACAGCGCGTCGTACGACGAAAGCGCGGCCGAGAGCGCGGCCTTCGCGCCGCCGGCTTGACGCGCGACGTCCACCGACTGGATGTAGGCGGTCTGCAGCTGCTGCGAACGCTTGCCGATGTCGCTGCCCGTGCTGGCGTTCTCGTAGACCTTGCGGTCGTCCTCAGACATCCCCCGGAGCTGACCTGACACGGCCATGGTGTGCAGGTCCTGATAGGCCTGAACGCGCTGCTCTTCGGACAGCTTACCGCTTTGGTCGAGGACCGCGCTGGTCAGTTCCTTGAAGCGGTCCTTGTTGGCGTCGAAGGCGCTCGAAGCAGCCGGCGGCGGCGGCGTCGCAGCGTTGGTCGGGGAAACGTCCATCACAAAACCCTCTCACTCAGGGTATGAGGCCGCAACTCTGCGGATTCAAACCTTAATACTTCCCGTCAAAATAGAGCCTGGAGAGAGGCAAGCCGACCGACCCCGCCATCGCGCAGGGTCCGCTTTCCGGCGCGATGCCAACGTCCGGAACTGGCGCCGTCCTGACGCTCGCTGACCCTTAGAGGTGGAGGGCAGAGTGGCTAATCTACGCGCTCCACGCCAGCCCGCGCGGCAGCTGGGAGTCTTGCAAAGCTTGGCGCCCCATGGCTTCGTCAACGGGATTGGCGAATGGTAGAGAGCGACGTGAAAATCTGGAAGGCCATCGCGCTCCTTGGCGCTGTATTTTCCGCGCTGAGCGCCGCACCGGCGGTCGCAGACGTCGTTGTGGTATCCGAGACCCGGACCATGAGCCCACCGCAGTATTACGAGCACTTCAGCTTCAACCTTCCAGCTCCAGGGATCTACGACGTCCAAGTCACGTCGGAGGAGACGCTCGACCTCAGCGCCTTTTGGCGGTGGACTGAGGTGACGCAAGTCACGATCGACCCGCCGCACCCGGCCGCCGGGTTGCTGGTTTGGCAGGATCTGGACAACAGGACCGGCGGGTACGTCACGGCCAGGACCAGAAGCTACCTTTTCAGCTTCGAAATCCATCAGCCGATCATTTCCCCATTTACCTATTGTCCGATTGTCTGCCCGCCAGAGCTGTCCGACGCCCCGAGCACGGCGACCTTCTCAGCGACCAACCCGTATCTGGAGTTCTTCACCTTTGGCGAGGCAGATCCAGAACCGCTGACTGACCCCTTCCAATACACAGTCGTAATTACACGCCGCGGCTCTACAGTCCCCGAGCCTTCAACCTGGGCGCTGATGATCCTTGGGTTCGGTGCGACGGGGTCAGTTGCACGTCGTCGCCGCAGAGATTGCATAGCGGCCTAGAGCGTCGCTGACCCGTCATTGCCATCTATCCAACAAGCGGACGTTTATCGCCAAGCTGCGAATGTCAGGTTTCGGGAGCGGACCCAAGGTCCGCAACTGGCGCATCTCGGTCCCTGCCGGGCGGTTACGACGAAACCCCGTGATGGGCCCCGGGAGCTGCTATTCCCGGCGCACAACCCTCAGGGGAGTCCGCATTGCCCCGTCATGCAATCACGCGATACTTTCGATTGTCGTCCCCTGTCCCCCGATGAGGGGGCGGCCGTCGGCGCTCCCGGGTGCAGTCTTGGAGCGCCGACCTTCGGGGCTTCCACATCATGCTCGTGCGATCGCCCATGACCTGGGCGAGGTGGGCGGCTATGCTGCTGGCGTGTCCGACAACGAACACATCGTAGACCCGCGCGAGCGGCGGAAGGCGTATGCCGACCTCCGCCGGGCGATAGAGGCCGGGAAGCTCTTAGCGGCGACCCCGAAGGTGACGAAGTCCGCATGCGAGACCTCGCGATCGAGATCGCTGAACTGGATCTGATGATCTCATCTGCGGAGGCGCGCCGGGCCCAAGGGTCCTAGAGGGAGAGCGTCCCGCTGACGCTGTAGGCCTGGCCGTGCAGGGTCGGCAGCGGTTTGAAGACTCGGTTTCGGCACCGGAGCCAATGTCTCCGCATTGCGCTGAGCCGTCGGCCGGCGCGTGGCCTTTGGGATCGAGAGCCTACGAAGCGAATGGCCTCAGTTGAGGCGGGGCTTCCGCAGTAGCGCGGTCCGATCGGCAGAACGGATCTGGACGTCGAAGACGTCGCCCTCGCGCTGAATCGTGAGCGGGATGACGGCGCCGGCGGGGCCCTGGTTCCAGAGCTCGGTATAGAAGGTGGCCAGGTCGGTGATCTTGGCGCCGGCGACCGCCAGGATGATGTCGCCCGGACGGAGTTCGGCCCGGGCGGCGGGACCTCCAGGACTAACGCTGACGACCATGACGTGCCGGCCGTCCTCCCGACCC
>Ga0209026_1001353_pt1 | contig 10945 bp, 6 predicted proteins | sample AraplaCL_Col_mCL_FD_184262 | JGI IMG/M metagenome (GOLD analysis project Ga0209026, IMG submission 184262) | Arabidopsis root microbial communities from the University of North Carolina, USA - plate scrape CL_Col_mCL (SPAdes) (version 2) | ecosystem: Host-associated > Plants > Roots >... | reverse complement strand
CTGACGGCGGACTTCTAGGGCGCGACGACTCCCAAGAGCCCCCCGCTTCTGCCGCGTGGACGGTGGGAGCGGGGAGGCTTCGTCAGTCCTCCGCGATCTCGCTGGCCTGGCGGGTTTCCGGCATCCGAAGGTAGGCGAACAGCGACAGGGCGATCAGGGCGGTGACGTACCAGTAGAAGCCGCGCTCGGCGCCGACGCTCTTGAACCACAGGGCCACGTATTCCGCCGTACCGCCGAAGATCGCGTTGGCCAGGGCGTAGGGCAGGGCGACGCCCAGGGCCCGGATATGCGCGGGAAACAGCTCCGCCTTCACCACGGCGTTGATGGCCGTGTAGCCGGTGACGATCAGCAGGCCGGCCAGGCACAGCAGGAAGGCCGTGAACGAGTCCTGCGCCTGCTCAAGCGCGCGGAACAGCGGATAGGTGCACAGCGCGCCCAGCACGCCGAAGCCGATCAGCAGCGGCTTACGGCCGATGCGGTCGGACAGCCACCCGGCCAGCGGCTGGACCAGCATGAAGACGAAGAGGGCGGCGGCGGTGATCTCGGTGGCCGCCTCGCGGCTGAAGCCCGAGGTGTTGACCAGGAACTTCTGCATGTAGGTGGAGTAGGCATAGAAGGCCAAGGTGCCGCCGGCGGTCAGGGCGATCACCAGCAGGGCCTGGCGCGGATAGTGGCGGAACAGGATCCAGCCGCTGGAGCCCAGGCTGGCCGTGGCCTTCACGTTCTGGAAGCTCTCGGTCTCGACCAGGCCGCGGCGGATGTAGAAGACGGCGATCGCCAGCAGGCCGCCGATGGCGAACGGGATGCGCCAGCCCCAACCCTCCAGCGCCGCCGGCGCCAGGGTCGATTGCAGCAGCAGCAGCACGCACAGCGCCAGGAGCTGGCCCGAGATCAAGGTCACGTACTGGAAGCTGGAGAAGAAGCCGCGCCGGTCGCGGCCGGCCATTTCGGACAGGTAGGTCGCCGAGGCCCCGTACTCGCCCCCGACCGACAGACCCTGCAGCAGGCGGGCGAAGAGCAGGATCAACGGCGCGCCGGCGCCGACCTGGGCATAGGTCGGGGCGACGGCGATGGTGAGCGAGCCCAGGCACATCAGCGTGACCGACAGCGTCAGCCCGGCCTTGCGCCCCTTGCGGTCGGCGTAGACGCCCATCACCCAGGCCCCCAGCGGCCGGACGATGAAGCCCACGGCGAACACCGCGGCGGCGCTCAAGAGCTGGGCGGTCGGATCGTCGGACGGGAAGAACGCCGGCGCAAAATAGAGCGTGAAGGCGGAATAGACGTACCAGTCGTACCACTCGACGAGGTTGCCCGTTGACCCCCCGATGATCGACTTCAGGCGGCGATCGCCTGTCAAAGATCCTGATACCGCCACGCCCGCTCCCCTGAACCGCCAATGCGTCTTCAACGGACCGGCGCCTCACTTTCCGCCATTCCACGCTCATCCGGGAGCACAGGCCCGCAGTCGGGGGACGCCCCAGGGTCAGGACTGGACGCGGCGCAGCAGGCGTGCGCCGATTGTCATATCTATGTCGTGAAGGCGCTGCGGGGGCGCAGGATGAGCGAGCTTCTTGTCCGGCTGGAATGGTTCAAGGCCGTCGTGCTGCCGCACGAAGCGGCGGTGCGCGCGCGGCTGAAGCGCATCTGTCCCGCCGGCTTCGACGTTGAGAACCTGGTGGCCGAGAGCCTCGCGCGCGCCTACCAGGTCCAGGACTTCGCCCGGGTGACGGCGGGGCGGTCGTACCTGTTCACCATCGCACGCAACCTGCTGATCGACGCCCTGCGCCGGGAGACCATCGTGTCCCTCGATTTCGTGGCCGATCTGGATGTCCTGCGTTCGGACGACGCGGCGGTCGAGCGCCAGATCCAGGCCCGGGACGAGCTGCGCTGGTTGCAGGCGGTCGTCGAACGCCTGCCGCCGCAGCCGCGCAAGGTGTTCCTGCTGCGACGCGTGCACGATCTTTCGCTTGCCACCATAGCGGGCCAGATGGGCTTGTCCGTTTCTACGGTCGAGAAGCATCTTGCCAAGGCGCTTCGGCTGGTGGCCGAGGCGCAGGCGGAACGCGAGGATCACGAGCTTGGGCGAGGCGCCCCATCAGAGCAGCGACCGGCAGGCGATCGACGACCAGGCGTCCGCGTTCGTCGCTAAGCTCGCCTGTGGGGTCAGCCCACAGGAGCGCCACGAGATCTATGCCTGGGTGGCGGCCGATGCCCGCCACGCGGTGGCCTTCGCCCGGATGGAAGCGGCGTGGGAAAACTCGGAGCGTCTGCGCGCCGCCCCGCCGCTCCTGGAGACGCCGCCCGCCGCCGCATCGCGCGCGCCGCAACTCAGTCGGCGGCGACTGGCGTTCGGCGCCTTGGCCGCCGCCAGCGCAGCCGTGGTCGCCACCGTCGGATGGCGGTTGCTGGACAACGTCGAGCTGTTCCGCACCAAGGTGGGGGAGCGGCGCGTCGTCGCCCTGAAGGACGGCTCGAAGGTGACGCTGAACACGGCGTCCACCGTCGAGGTGGCGTTCACCGACACCGAGCGGCGTGTGCGGCTGGTGCGCGGTGAGGCGCTGTTCGAGGTGGCGCATGATCCGGCAAAGCCCTTCCTGGTCGATGCGGGCTCGGCGCGGTTCCGCGCGCTGGGCACGGCGTTCAACGTGCGCCTGCGGCCCGACGTGGTGGAGCTCACCGTGACGCAAGGGGTCGTTGGCGTGGCGGCGCGCGAGGGCGAGGTGAGCGTACCGACCGCGGCGCGCATTCCGGCCGGCGGCGGCGCGGTGGTGCGCTCGGGCGCGGTGGCGCCGACGGCGCTGGACGACCAGCATCTGCGCCAGCGTACGGCCTGGCAGGAGGGCGTGCTGGAGTTTGACGGCGAGTCGCTGGCCCAGGTGGTGGGCGAGTTCAACCGCTACCGCGGCCAACCCATCGTCATCGGCGATGCGCGCCTGGAGTCGCTGCGGATCGGCGGTCGGTTCGAGGTGGACGAGGCAGATAAGTTCCTGGCCGCGCTGACCAGCAGCTTCCCGATCCAGGCGATCACGACGACCGACGGCGGCGTGCTGCTGGTCGAAAAGCCCTGAGCGAACTTTTTTCGGCGGCGCCATGGCGGTGCTGTGACGGCCGTCCGTTCGAATGGGTAGCACGACGCACTGGGGGGCCTATGCCGAGCAAATCCGACCTTCTTCTCTGGACCTCGCCGCTGGCGGCGGTTGTCGCTCTCGCCGCCGCGCCGGCGGCTGCGCAGGACACGGTGGCGACCTTCGACATCGCCGCCCAGCCGATGCAGGGCGCGCTGAATGCGCTGTCGGCCCAGTCGGGCGTGCGGCTGCTCTATCCCTACGACCGGGTCACCGGCCTGATGTCGCCGGCTGTCCGGGGCCGCATGGCGACCCGCGACGCCCTGGGCCAGATCATCGCCGGCTCGCCGCTGCGGGTGGCCATGGCGCAAAAGGACCTGATAGCCCTGTCGGCGTCGGCTTCGCAGGCCACGCTGATCCGCACCGCGTCGACCAACCTCGCCTACGTCTCGACCGCGACGGTCGCCGTGCAGGACCAGGGCGGCGGCGGTTCGGCCGCGGCCTCGGAGCCGCAGGACCTCGACACCGTGGTTGTCACGGGTGTCCGCGGCGCGCCGCGCACGATCATCGACAGCCCGACGCCGATCGACTCCTTCACCTCGGCCGACCTCGAGAAGTCCGGCCGCGCCGGCGTCTTCCAGGCGCTGCAGACCCTGACGCCGTCGTTCAACCTGCCGTTCCGCGCCGGCGGCGGCACCTCGACCATCATCGCCACGGGCGGCCTGCGCGGGCTCAATCCCGACCAGACCCTGGTGCTGGTAAACGGCAAGCGGCGGCACAAGACCTCGCTGATCAACGCCGTCTCGTCGCTGTACAACGGCTCGGTTCCCGCCGACCTGGACATGATCCCGACCGCGTCCATCGCGCGGATCGAGGTGCTGCGCGACGGCGCCGCGGCCCAGTACGGCTCGGACGCCATCGCCGGGGTGATCAACATCATCCTGAAGGACAACAGCGACGGCGGCCTGCTCAGCGCCACCTATGGCCTGAACTTCGACCGCAAGGACGGCGACCTCACGCAGTACGCCTTCAACAAGGGCTTCAAGTTCGGCGACACCGGCTTCGTGAACGTGTCGGTGAACTACAAGGACCAGCGGCTGTCGAACCGCGCCTATCCCATCGATCCCAGCGTCCAGCTCTTCCCGCTGGTCGGCGGCGCCCGCGATCCGCGCGAGGCGACCATCGATCGGCTGGTGACGCGAAACTATGGCCAACTGCCGCAGACCAACACGACCATCGGCGTCAACGCCGGCTACGACTTCGGCAAGATCGCGCTGTACGGCTTCGGCACCTGGTCGAAGCGCGAGTCCGACCTGCCGTTCACCTATCGGACGCCCAACAACGTCAACACGACGCCGGCCCTCTATCCCCTGGGCTATCGCCCGAACGAAGTGGTCAATGAGGACGACTTCGAATTCACCGGCGGGATGAAGGGCGACGCTGGCGGCTGGGACTGGGACCTGTCCACCAGCTACGGCAAGAACAAGGCCGCCCTGCACACGTCCAACACCGAGAACGCCAGCCTGGGTCCGGCCAGCCCCACGACCTTCTACGTGGGCACGCTGCAGTCCGACGAGCTGACCAGCAACCTGGACATCACCCGCGGCTTCGACGTCGGCGAGTCCCACCTGCAGGTGTCGTTCGGCGCCCAGTACCGCCGCGAAGGCTACAAGATCACCGCCGGCGAGCCGGCCAGCTACGCCGAGGGCCTGTACCGCGCGCCCGCCGGCCAGCCGTTCGCCGGCGTCGCGCCGCAGACCGGCGCCCAGGCCACGCCGGGCTTCCGCCCTGCCGACGCCAGCACCAGCCACCGCGACTCCGAGGCGCTGTACGGCGAACTGGGTTGGGACGTGACGCCGCGCCTCTTCATCGGCGCCGCCACCCGCTACGAGAACTACAGCGACTCCTCGGGCGACACCCTGACCGGCAAGCTCACGGCACGTTATGAGCTGACCGATTGGCTGTCGGTGCGCGGCGCGATCAGCAACGGCTTCCGCGCGCCGGGCCTGGCCCAGCAGCACTACGCCGCTACCTCCAGCCAGTTCCGGACCGTCAACGGCGTGCCGAACCTGCTGCTGCTGATCAAGACCCTGCCGGTCAGTGCGCCCGAGGCCATCGCCCTGGGGGCCAAGCCGCTGACGCCTGAGAAGTCGACCAACATCAGCGGCGGCTTCACGTTGCAGCCGCTGTCGGGCCTGGACATCACCATCGACGGCTACCAGATCGAGGTCGACGACCGGATCGCCATCACCAGCACCCTGACAGGTACGGCGGTCAGCAACATCCTGATCTCGAAGGGCCTGTCTGGCGACCTGTCGGCCCAATACTACACCAACGCGATCGACACCCGGACCCGCGGCATCGACGTGGTGGCGACCTATCGCTACGACCTGGGCGACTGGGGCCGGCTGCGCGCCAACGCCGGGTTCAACTACGGCAAGACCACGATCCAGAACATCATCCCGAACCCGCCGGAGCTGACGGCGCTGGGGTCCGGCTTCGTGCTGTTCGGGCGTGGCAGCCAGGGCTACCTGACCACCTCGTTCCCCAAGACCAAGCTGGCGCTGGGCCTGAACTGGGACTGGAACAAGTTCAACGTGAACCTGCGCTCCACCCGGTACGGCAAGTACACGGTCATCGCCGACCTGCCGGCCCAGGATCGCAGCTATGGCGCCAAGTGGATCACGGATCTCGAGGTCAGCTACAAGGTGCGGGACGACCTGACCGTCGCCGCCGGCGCCAACAACATCTTCAACGAGTACCCGGACAAGAACGGCATCTACAACGCCGCCACCGGCAGCGGCCAGTTCCCCGGCACCTCGCCGTTCGGGTTCACCGGCGGCTCCTGGTACGCCCGGCTGCAGTACAACTTCTGACGACAGGGTAGGGGAGGGGCGCCATGTATCTGGCCAGGAACTTCATGGTCGCCGCCGCGCTGGCGGCAGGCCTCTCCTCGGTCCCGGTGGCGGCCTCGGCCGCTCCCAAGGGCGAGATCATCTACGACACCTATGGCGTCCCCCACATCTACGGCAAGGACGAGGCCTCGGTGTTCTACGGCTTCGGCTACGCCACGGTGCAGAACCACGGCGACGTCGTCGTGAAGCTGTATGGCCAGGCCCGCGGCCGCGCCGCCGAGTACTGGGGCCCGTCCGAGGTCGAGTCCGACAAGTGGGTGATCGCCAACGGCATCTATGAGCGGGCCAAGGCCTGGTACGCCAAGGAACCGGCCAGCTTCCGCGCCAACCTGGACGCCTTCGCCGCCGGGATGAACGCCTACGCCAAGGCCCACCCCGAGAAGCTGGACCCGTCGGTGCTGCAGGTCTTCCCGATCAGCGGCGTCGACGTGATGGCCCACGCCCATCGGCTGATGAACTATGTCTATGTCGCGCCCCAGGCCAAGACGATGGGTGGCAACGACGCGGCGGGCTCGAACGCCTGGGCGGTGATGCCGAAGAAGTCGGCCAGCGGAAACACCCTGCTGCTGGCCAATCCGCACCTGCCCTGGGCGCCCAGCCAGCTGACCTATTTCGAGGCCGACCTGAACGGGCCCGGCTTCAAGATGTACGGCGCGACGCAGGTCGGCCTGCCGGTCCTGCGCTTCATGTTCAACGACCGCATGGGCTTCACCAACACGGTCAACGGCATCCTGGGCGCCACCAACTACGAGCTGAAGCTGGCCGACGGCGGCTATCTGTTCGACGGCAAGGTGCTGCCGTTCAAGACTTCGACGGCCACCTACAAGGTCAAGCAGGCCGACGGGTCGCTGAAGACCGAAACGCTGGAACTGCGCACCTCGGTGCACGGGCCGGTGTTCACCCGGATGGACGGCAAGACCGTCGCCGTGCGGGTGGCCGGCCTGGATAGCCCCGGCGGCGTTCGCCAGTACTGGGACATGGGCAAATCCAAGAGCTTCGCCGAGTACCAGGCGATCATGAAGCGCCTGCAGGTGCCGTCCTTCAACATCGTCTACGGCGATAAGGAAGGGCACATCCAGTACCTCTACAACGGCATCCTGCCCAAGCACTCGCAGGGCAATGTCGCGTACTGGAGCGGCCTGGTGCCCGGCGACACCTCGGCCACGCTGTGGACCCAGACTCACACCTACGAAGAGCTGCCCAAGGTGGTCGATCCGGCCAGCGGCTATGTCCAGAACACCAACGACCCGCCCTGGGTCTCGACCTGGCCGCAGGCGATCCAGGCCAAGGACTATCCGGCCTACATGGCCAACAACGGCCCTATGTCTCTGCGCGCCCAGCAGTCGTCGCACCTGATGGCCGACCCGGCGAAGATCACCTTCGACGACTTCGTGGCCCGCAAGCTGACCAGCCACGTCCTGATGACCGACCGCGTGCTGGACGAGCTGCTGGCCGCCGCCGCACAGAGCACCGACCCCGAGGTGACCGAGGCCGCAGCGGTGCTCAAAGCCTGGGACCGCACGGTCAACGCCGACGCCAAGGGCGCCCTGTTGTTCGAGGCCTGGGCGCGCAAGTTCGCCGGGCCGAACTACATCAGCGACGCCAACTACAAGGTCCGCTGGGACGCCGCCAAGCCGATCGACACGCCCTATGGCCTGAAGGATCCGGCCCAGGCGGTGGCGATGCTGAAGGCCGCCGCCCAGGAGGCCAAGGCCAGCTACGGCGCCATCGACCGGCCGTTCGGCGACGTCTCGCGCTTCGCCCTGGGCAAGGTGGACGTCCCCGGCAACGGCGGCTTCGGCAACACCGGCGTCTTCCACGTGATCACCTGGAGCCCGCTCAAGGACGGCAAGCGTACGCCCGTCCACGGTGAGACCTGGATGTCGATGGTGGAGTTCTCCACGCCCATCAAGGCGAAGGGCCTGATGAGCTACGGCAACTCGACCCAGCCGGGTTCGCCCCATCGCAGCGACCAGCTGGAGCAGCTGTCGCAGAAGACGTTCCGCAGCCTCTGGACCACCCGCGAGGAGGTCGAGAAGCATGTGGAAGAACGGGTCGCGTACTGAGGCCAAGGAGATGACGATGCCCCGCACGAAGCTGGCGCTGCTCGCGGGCGCCGCCCTGATGCTGGCGGCCGCCGAGCCGCCGTTCGCCTCGGTGCAGCCGGATGTGCTGGGCATGCCCGGATCGCTGTCCAACGCCTGGGCCGACTTCGACAACGACGGCGACCTGGATCTGGCCGTGTCGCTGAAGAGCGGCGAGATCCGGCTCTATCGTAACGACGGCGGCAAGCTGACCAGCGTCGGCGCCGTCATGGGCCTGCCGACCGGCGGGTATGAGTTCCGCGCGCTGGACTGGGGCGACTACGACGGCGACGGCTGGGTCGACCTGCTGGCCGGCGCCACACAGCCGGAGAAGCTCAGCGCCCTGTTCCATAACGAGGGCGGCAAGAAGTTCGTCGATGTGGCGGCCGATGTCGGGCTCACGCTGCCCGGCCGTTCGTCGCGGCAGAACAACTGGATCGACTACGACAACGACGGCGACCTCGACCTCTACGCCACCAACCGGATGGGGCCGAACAAGCTGTTCCGCAACGACGGCGGCAAGTTCGTGCAGGTCTTCGCCGACGGCGGCCCGACGGTGTTCCGCTCGACGGTCGGCGCGTGCTGGCTGGACTACGACAAGGACGGCGACCTGGACCTGTTCCTGGCCAACCAGTCCGGCAAGTCCGACAGCCTGTACCGCAACGACGGCGACGCCTTCGTCGACGTGGCCCCGCAGCTGGGCATGGACCAGCCCGCCCGCGCGGCCGATGACGGCGGCGTCGGCTGCGCGGTCGGCGACTACGACAACGATGGCAATCTGGACATCTTCGTCCCGAACTACGGCCACAACACCCTGTGGAAGGGCGACGGCAAGGGCGGCTTCGTCAATGTGGCCCAGGCCCTGGGAGTCGGCGTCGAGAACCATGCCGTCGGCGCGGCCTGGGGCGACTATGACAACGACGGCTGGCTCGACCTGTCGGTGATGTCCTACGAGGGCGCGCCGGGCCAGCAGACGCCCAAGGATGCGCTGTTCCACAACGAGGGCGGCAAGGGCTTCGTCAACGTGCTGAAGGCGGGCGGTGCGCTGGATGCCGGCGACCACGGCGTCACCTGGGTGGACTACGACAAGGACGGCGCCGTCGACCTGTCGTTGACCCGCGGCTACAGCCCGGTGGGCGGCCACTTCGTGTTCCGCAACCTGCTGCCGAAGGCGGCGGCGCGCCAGAGCCTGCAGGTGACGGTCCTGGACGCCAAGGGGCGCTTCACCCAACAGGGCGCCGAGGTGCGGGTCTATGGCGCGGGCGGCAAGCTGCTGGGGACCGGTCAGGTCTCCACCGGCGGCGGCTATGGCGCGCAGGGCGCGACGCCGGTGCACTTCGGCCTGCCGGGCGCCAGCAAGGTCACCGTCGAGGTCACCTTCATGAGCGCCAGCGGCCGCAAGGTGCAGAAGGTCGAGAACGTGGACCTCAAGGCCTATGCCGGCAAGAGCCTGGTCGTGCGGCGCGCGTCCTAGACCTCGGTCGCCCGGAACACGCGGCGCCCGCCGGTCCCGACGGCGCAGAAGCCGTCCACGCAACAGGCGGCGCGGCCCGACTCCACATAGGCCGCGTCGTGCCACCAGAGGCCCGGCGGCGCCGTGCGCGCCGCCACCCTCACGGGTGTGGCCTCCGCGGTCTTCAGCGTCGCGAACGGGCCCAGGATGGTGGGCAGGTCGTAGACCTCGCCGTTCTTGATCACCTGGCGGACGGCCGCAGCGTCCTCGATCCGCGTCAGCGGATCGCCGGCCGTGATCACCAGGTCCGCGAGCATCCCCGGCGCGAGAGTCCCCAGCGGCTGGTCCAGGAATTCCCCGGCGTAGCGGGTGGCGGTAGTCAGCGCCTCGTAGGGCGTCATGCCGTACTTCACCATCGCCCGCAGGTTCATGTGCAGGCTGACCCCGTTGAAATCGATCGGCGAGTCCGTGCCCGTCACGACCCGACCGCCGTCCTTCAGGATCGCCCGCAGGTGCGCGACGTTGCGGGCCAGGGCGGCCAGCGGGACCGAATTGTCGCCGGCTGCGACCTGGGCGGCGCGGGCTATGAGCTTGGCGTACTCCCACGGCGGGTAGAGCGCCTTGGTGCGCGCATCGTCCACCAGCGAACGGTCCTCGCCATACAGCGCCGAGGCGGTGAAGAGGGTGGGCGTGCGCCGTGCCCCGCTGGCCGTGAACAGGCCCGTCACGTCCTGGTAGCTGACGCCCAGCTGGCTGACCGTGCGCGAGTAGCCGGTGCGGCTGGTGGCGCCGATGTGCTCCATCCCGTCCAGGCCGAAGTTCAGCGCCGGATAGTGGTAGTGCGAGGTGACCGGGATGCCCTCGGCATGGGCCCAGGCGGTGATGTCGCGCTGGGCCTGCAGCGGCTGGCGGACATAGGACTTGAGCAGGTCATAACCCAGGGCCTTGGCGCGCGAGAGCTCCAGCGCCATCTGCCCCGGCTCGGTCACTGGGCGCATGAAGTTGTAGTAGATGCGCCCGCCGTCGATGGCCTCGCCGGTGGAGAAGTAGCGCGGGCCGATCCGCAGGCCGGCGTCGATCGCCTCGCGGTCCTCGACCATGTGATAGGCCGGCGAACCGGGCGAGCGCGCGGTGGTGACGCCCAGCGACAGCCAGAGCCGCCCCTCGCGGTCGCCGTAGGCATAGCCCTGCATCTGGCGGTGGGCGTGCATCTCGACCAGGCCGGGGATCACCGTGGCGTCGCGGGCGTCCACCACCTTGGCGTCGGCGACCGAGGCTCCGGCCGGAACGATCTCGGCGATGCGGTTGCCGACGATGACGACGTCTACGTCCTTGCGGACGTCGGGCGACAGGCCCTGCCACAGCTTGCCGGCGCGCACGACGACGCGGCCCTTGGGCTTGGCCGTCGCCCAGGTGATCCCGTGCGGG
>Ga0209026_1001351_pt1 | contig 10958 bp, 10 predicted proteins | sample AraplaCL_Col_mCL_FD_184262 | JGI IMG/M metagenome (GOLD analysis project Ga0209026, IMG submission 184262) | Arabidopsis root microbial communities from the University of North Carolina, USA - plate scrape CL_Col_mCL (SPAdes) (version 2) | ecosystem: Host-associated > Plants > Roots >... | reverse complement strand
TTTGCGAAGGCTGGGTCGGGGCCAGCGGACCAGACCGCCACCACGCCGCCCGGCTTCACGGCGCGCCTAAGGTCGGCCAGGCCAGCCGGGCCGTAGAGGGCGTCGTTCGCGTCGCGGTTCAGGCCGTCGGGGCCGTTGTCCACGTCCATCAGGATCAGGTCGTAGGGCGGTTTCGCCTCGGCCAGGCGGTCGGCCACGTCGCCCTGGACGATCGTTCCGCGCGGGTCGGCCAGGCTGTCACCGTACAGCGGGGCCAGGTGGCTGCTGGCCCAGCCGATCACCTGGGGCACCAGTTCGGCGACGACGACCTTGGCGTCCTTGGGCGTGTCGGCCAGGGCGGCGCGCAGGGTGAAGCCCATGCCCAGGCCGCCGATCAGGATGCGCGGCGCCTTGAGCGGGCCGGTCTTGGCCCAGGCCAGTTTGAACAGGGCGACCTCGGAGCCGTAGAGGCGGCTGTTCATCAGCTCGATCCGGCCGGACATGATCGAATAGTCCTGGCCGCGCTGCATGAGCTTGAGCTCGCCGCCGCCGGGGATCTGGGCCGTATCGAGGTGGATCCAGGGGTTCATGAGGTGGGCATACAGCCTTTCGGCGTCGGCGGCATGGGCTGGTGATGTTCCTGCTTTTCTGCCGTCGCGTCAGCGGGGCTAAGCCTTGCGTTGAATGCACCGCCCGGCGTCGTAAGCTGGCGGAAACGGAGGACTTTCCCATGGCCGACTTCGGCGCCGACACCGACCTCGAGGCCTTCCGCGCGGAAGCGAAGGCCTGGCTCGAGGCCAACTTCCCGGCCTCGCTGAAGGGCAAGGGCTCGCTGGCGACCAGCGAGGTCCGGGTGAATGATCCCGACCTGAACGCCTGGCGCAAGGCCATGGGCGAGAAGGGGTGGGGCACGCCCACCTGGCCCGCGGAATACGGCGGCGGCGGCCTGTCGTCCCAGCAGGCGCGCGTGCTGCTGCAGGAAATGACCAAGATCGGCGCGTTCAACCCGCTGATGTTCGGCATGGGCGTGACCATGGTCGGCCCGACCCTGATGGACTACGGCACCGACGAGCAGAAGAAGACGCACCTGCCGCCGATCATCCGCGGCGAGGTCCAGTGGTGCATCGGCTACTCCGAGCCCAACGCCGGCTCGGACCTGGCCAGCCTGCAGATGAAGGCCGTGGACAACGGCAATGGCTGGACCGTGACGGGCAGCAAGATCTGGACGAGCGGCGCGCAGTATTCGGACTGGTGCGGGGCGCTGGTGCGGACCGATCCGTCGGCCAAGAAGCACGAGGGCATCAGCTTCATGCTGATCGACATGCATCAGCCCGAGATCGAGGTGCGGCCGATCCCGCTGATCGCGGGGGCCTCGCCGTTCTGCGAGACCTTCTTCACCGAGGCCAAGGTGCCGCCGGAAGGGTTGCTGGGGCAGCTCAACGTGGGCTGGACGGTGGGCAAGCGCCTGCTGCAGCACGAGCGGGCCAGCCAGACCGGCGCCTCGACCGGCGCCAAGCCGCCGCCGCCGCTGTCGGTGATCGCCAAGAAGTACCTGGAGGTGGACGCCCAGGGCCGCATCGCCGACACCGACCTGCGCTCGCGCCTGGTGAAGCACGAGATGGATGCGAAGATCCACGGCCTGACCCTGGCCCGCGCCATGGCCGAGGCCAAGGGCAACAACAGCCCCGGCAACACCGCCTCGGTGCTGAAGAACTCCGCCACCCATGTGGCCCAGACCCGCGCCGAGCTCTCGCTGGAGATCATGGGCGGCCAGGGCCTGGGCTGGGAGGGTGAGGACTTCAAGCCCGAGGAGATCGAGACCGTGCGCGGCTGGCTGTTCGGCAAGGCGATGTCGATCTACGGCGGCTCGTCCGAGATCCAGAACAACATCGTCTCCAAGCGCATCCTGGGCCTGCCGGACACGACCAACTCGGCGTGACCGGCGGCTAGGCGGCCGGCTTTTTCAAGCCGGCCAGGAAGGCGCGGAGGTCGGTGGCGGACTTGTCGGGCAGCTGTTCCATGGGCACGTGGCCGCCCTCGGGGTAGCTGACCAGCTTGGCGCCCGGGATGGCGGCGGCCAGCTTGTGCGAATTGTCGGCCGGGATGACCTGGTCCTTCTCGCCCACCATCACCAGCGTCGGCACGTGGATCGCGTGGAAGGTCGCCGGCGTGACCTTCGGCGGCGGACCGCCGCGGCCGCCGGTGAGGATGGCGCGGTGCCCGGGCGCGCGGGCCAGGTCGGCGTAGCGCTGGACCACGGCCGGCGTGACCAGCGTCTCGTCCTCATAGGCCTGCTTCAGGCCCTTCTCGGCCATCAGCTTCGGGTCGGCGTTGCGCAGCACCCAGCGCCCGACCGGGTTGGCCAGCAGCTTGAACACCGCCGGCTGGCCCTTGGGCTTCTCGGTCGATGGCCAGCCGCCGGCGTCCACCAGCACCAGGCCGTCCAGCTTGTCGGGGTGGGCGAGGGCGTAGTTCCACGAGACCCCGCCGCCCATCGAATTGCCGCCCAGCACGAACCGCTGGACGCCCAGCTTCGTGACGACCTGGTCCAGGACAGCGACGCTCTTGTCGGTGGAGGGGACATAGTCGTCGGGCGCGCGGGTGAGGCCATGGCCCGGCAGGTCCAGGCTGATCACCCGGTAGTCCGGCAGGCGCTTCACCCAGGGCTCCCAGGCGTGCAGCGAGGCCGAGAAGCCGTGCACCAGCACGACGACCGGCGCATCGCGCGGGCCCTCGTCGCGGTAGTGGACGTGCAGGCCGCCGGGCAGGTCCATATAGCGGGACGCCGGGCTGGCGTACTTGGCCTCCAGCTTCGGATAGGGGATGTCGCGGGCGCAGGCGCTCAGGGACGCGGCAGCGAGGCTTGCGACCATCAGGCGGGCGGCCAGGGAGCGGGAGATCGGCGGCATTCAGGTCTCGCTGAGGGCCTTGCAGGCAAAGGTCATTCGGACGGCGCCCACCGACTGCGGTTGCGGCGCGGCCCAGGGGGTGGCGCGGAACTTGGGCGAGCGCCAGGCGCGGCCCTTGAGCTCGGGCTGGTCGTGGAAGATCTCGTCGACCACCCGCGAGACGCCGCGGCGGCAGTCGAACTCGCCCAGGCTCTCGACCGAACGGAACGCGAAGCCGTCGCGCTCCAGCGGCTTTTCGGAGTCGTAGGCCGTCCAGGCCTTGCGCACGCCGTCATCGCCGTTGGCGTGGTGGCGCATGAAGACCCAGGTGTCGTCGCTGGCGGTGATCAGCGTCCAGCCCGAGCGCTCCAGGCCGAACGGCGCGGCGACGGCCGGCGCGGCGGCGAGAAGCGACAGGATCAGGGCGGCGGCGCGCATGGCCCGCACAACGCCCCGAACGCGACCGCCTGTCCAGCCGTCCCTGGCGTCAACTACCGCTAGTCGCAGTTCTGAACGCGTTCAACGAGCCTGCAACATGAGCGTGAGTTTCAGATGCTAGCTCAAGCTTGTATTGCCGAGTCGAGGGCATTGAACGTGATCAATTCCGAGGATCTTCGGATCCGCGAGCTTGTCGAACGCATGGAGCCGGGGGAGTTCCGGAGCCTCATGCAGACCGCCCTACAACATGAGAGCCTCGGCGAGCGCCGTGCCGCCGCTGCGACGTATCGAACGGCGCTTCAGCGGCTGCCGCGGTTCCTGTCGCCCTCGGTCAAGCCGGTGCTGGACCACGCCAAGGCGGTGACCGAGGCCAACGACGCCGAGCTGGAGAGCTTCATGGCCGAGCGGCTGGCCGGCGTGCGCGCGCGCCACCACAACAGCCGCCTCGACCGGGTGGACAAGAGCCTGGACATCCTGCTGCGCAAGCGGCGCGTCTACCGCCCGCAGCCCAGCTTCATGTACGTGCCGCAGCTGCCGGCCATCGAGTTCTACGACCGCGAGCTGTTCCCCTGGCTGGACGTGCTGGAGGCGGCGACGGCGGACATCCGTAGCGAGCTGCTGCAGGTCCTCAGCGATGGGCCTGAGGCGCTGGAGCCCTATGTCACGGTCGACGGGACGCCGCAGGAGCGCTGGCGCCTGCTCGCCAATTCGCGGCGCTGGGGCGTCTTCTATCTCTGGCGCGCCGGTGTGCCGGTCGTCGAGAACCTGGCCCGCTGTCCCAAGACCGCCAAGGCGCTGGAAGCCTGGCCGCAGTGCCAGCTGGAAGGCACGGGTCCCACCGCCGTCTTCTCGATCCTGGAGCCGGGCGTGCGCATCCCGCCGCACGTGGGGGTGAACAACGCGCGCCTGATCGCCCACGTGCCGCTGGTGGTGCCGCCGGGATGCGGCTTCCGCGTGGGGGCCGAGACGCGCAGCTGGGCGCCGGGCGAAGCCTTCGTCTTCGACGACACCATCGAGCATGAGGCGTGGAACGGCAGCGACCAGCCGCGGGCTGTGCTGATCCTGGACTGTTGGAACCCCTACCTCAGCGAGGCCGAACGCGAGATGGTCAGCGAGATGACCGCGGGCGTCGCCGACTACTACGGCGACCTGCCGGCCTACGCGCGCGGCGCCGAAGGCTGAGCGGAATCTGAACGGGACCTAAACACCGGCCTCAGGCGAACCTCAAGGACGAGGGCGCATACCTCTCTGCGAACCGCGCGGGACGCGGACGCAAGAGCAAGGTGAAGCCATGGCGCTCTCTCACGCCATCGAATGGGTTCTCGTCGATCACGCCGCCGAACAGCCGGTCGAGGTGGGCGATGTCGTCTCGGCCGAGGCCGGCGGCATGCCGATCTACCGCGTGCTGGGCGTGGAGGGCCGCGCGCTGCGGCTCGCCGACGACCGGCACGACGGCGCCCAGGTGATCCCGCTGGAACGCTTCCGCTGGCGCGGCGCGCACCACTGAACCACCCGGGCGTCGCCGCCCATCAGTCGATCAGTTGGCGGCCTTGGCCGCCGCGTGCGCCGCGTTCAGGAACGCCGCCCGGGCGATGCTGAGTTCGCGACCCGTCGCCTGACCCCAGGCGGCGTTGGTGACGATCACGATGCGGTCGTCGCGGAAGACGGTGATCGACTGGCCGAAGATGCCGCGCGCCTCGAAGGCGCCGTTGTCGGGCATCCACCAGAAATAGCCGTAGCCGCGCTCGCGGGTCCCGGCGGTGATCTGCGGCGTGGTCGCCTCGGCGGTCCAGGTGGCAGGGAGGATCTGCTGGTCGCCCGCCTTGCCGCCGTCCAGGATGAACTGCCCGACGCGGGCGTAGTCGCGCAGGGTGATCGACATGCAGCAGCCGCCGCGTTCGCGGCCGCCCGGATCCAGGATCCAGATGGCGTCGCGCTCCATGCCGTAGGGCTTCCAGATCTTCTCCGAGGCGTAGTCGGACAGGCTCTTGCCGACCGCGTTGGAGACCAGGATGCCGACCAGGTCGGTCTCGCCGGTGCTGTAGTTGAACAGGGTCCCCGGCTCATGGGCGCGGGGCAGCTTGGCCATGTAGGCCACCAGCGGATTCTTGCCCGGCTCGGTCGGCAGGGTCGCCGAGCGGGCCACATCCGAGTTGGGGTCGGTATAGTCCTCGTTCCACTTCACGCCCGAGCTCATCATCAGCAGCTGGCGGATGGTGACGCCCTCGTAGGCCGAGCCCTTGAGGTCGGGGATGTAGTCGGTGACCGGGGCCGAGAGGCTCTTGATCTTGCCGTCCTGGATGGCGGCGCCCACCAGGGTGGAGGTGACCGACTTGGCGACCGAGAACGAGGTCCAGCGGTCCTCGGGCTTGCGGCCCAGGCCGTACCGCTCCAGCACGATCTTGCCGTCCTTCAGGATCAGCACGCCCGAGGTGTTGTTGGCCTTCATGTAGTCGTCGACCGACCAGGTCTTGCCGCCGTACTGAAAAGTGAAGTCGATCTGCTTCTCGGCCTTGGGCAGCGGATGGACCTTGTCGCCCCGCTTCACCGTGCCGACGCGGTAGACGCTCTCGATGTCCTTGTACCAGTCGGCCTGCTGCTGTGGCGTCCACACCAGGATCGAGGGAATTCCCGGCCGGGTCGGGACCTGGGCGTGCGCCGCCCCTCCCGCCAGAGCCGCCGCCAAAGCCAGACCGACAACACCACGCATACGCTGAGCCTCCCCGTTTGATTTGCTGAGGAAGCTAAGGGGTGACGCGCGGTGCGACAACGCCGGGCTTTGGCGGGAGGGACGAGGACTACGCCGCCAGCGCCGGCGTCCTGGGCGTCGTGAAGGGCTGGGTCGCGTCGCGCTCGGCCAGCAGGGCGCGATAGAGGCCGTCGTCGCCGGCCAGCTTCGCCGCGGAGATCATGGTCAGGTCCAGCACGTCGCGCTGGGCGTGACTGCCGCCGAACCGGTGGTGTTTGCTGCGGACACCGGCGAGCAGTTCGGCGGCCTTGCTGTGCTGGCCCCGTCCGAAGGCGTGCAGCGCCTGGGTGGCCGGCAGGCCCACTTCGCGGACGAAATAGGCGTTGTCGCCGGGCCCATTCAGCGCCGCGGCCTGGGTCGCCAGCAGCGTCTCGGCCTGAGCTTCGCGACCGGCGCCGACGTAGGCCATCATCGCATGGGTGTCGACGAAGGCGCTCTGGCCGCTGGGTTCGGCGGCGAAGTTGTCGGCCAGCACGTCCCAGCGCCCGCCAACGTCCACGCCCATCAGGTTCAGCCGCCACAGCACCGCGGCCGCGTCCACCATGTCGAAGCTGAAGTTGGTGGCCGCGCCATAGATCGGCCCGTCGTAGAGCTCGAGAACCTGATCGGTCTCGCCCAGGCCCAGGTGGAAGAGGGCGGTGTGCCACCAGTTGTGGACGCCCAGCATGGCCTCGGGCTGCCAGGCCTCGTTCTCGTGGCGCATCCAGCGCACGCCCTCGGCGTGGCGGCCCTGCATGAGCAGGACGTGGGCCACGCCATGTTGGGCCCAGTTGTTGCGCGGCTGGAGGGCGATCGCCTCTCGGCCGCAGGCTTCCGCGCGGGCGTAGTCGCCGGTCTCCTCGTAGCCGAACGACAGCAGCCCCTGGATCGCCTGCCAGTTCGGCATGTCGCGCGACCAGGCGGGCAGGGCGCGGGTGATCCGGTCGCGCAGCATGGGGGCGTCGCCCAGCAGGAAGTCGAGGGTCTGGCCGACCTGCAGCGCCAGGGTGTCGTGCGGGTGGGCCTGGGTCACGTCTTCAAGAACGCGGGCGGCGGCGCGGACCTCGCCGGCCAGGACGCTGGCGATGGCGGCCAGATGGCCCTGTTCGCGGCCGTTGGCGCCCGGCAGGTCCCTGGCGATCGCGAAGGCCTCGGCGCCCATGGCGGCCACCTGGGCGTTGGCGCCGATCAGCGTCATCCAGGCCTTGAGCGCATAGGCCATGACGAAGCCGGGGCTGTCGGCGAGGGCCGTTTCCAGCGGCGTCATCGCATCGCCCGCATAGCAATGGTAGGCGTCCAGCGCCTTCTGATAGAGTTCGGCCGCCGCCGGGCTGGCGCCGGTCATCTCCAGGCCGTGCTGGTCCTTCACCGTCATGTCTCAAGTCCTTATCTCGGGGCGGCGAGAGGTACGGCCCGCGGCGCACCGGCTCTAGCGGTCGCGCGGTCGGTTTGCGCAGCGTGCCGGTTTGCGGTGTGTTTTGAAAGCTTTGGCGTGAGTTCGCGCGGGGGTTCAGCGGCGATGTCGACCCAGTCTGCGGACAAAACCGTACCTGAAGTACAGTCCGACGCACGCACCAAGGGCGAGCGCACCCGCGAACGCATCCTGGACCTGACCTATGAGGCGGTGATCCGGAAGGGGTTCGCCGCCACCTCGATCGAGGAGCTGGTCGAGGCGGCGGGCATCACCAAGAGCGGGTTCTTCTACCACTTCAAGGACAAGACCGACCTCGCCCGGCAGCTGATCGAGACGTACACCGGCCGCAACATCCAGTTCCTGGACGACCTGGCCGCGCGGGCGCGGGAGCTGTCGGACGACCCGCTGCACAGCTTCCTGATCTTCCTCAAGTTCTATGCCGAGGAGATGGAGGAGCGGACCGTCGGCCATCCCGGCTGCATGGTCGCTACCGTCGCCTTCCAGGACCAGTCGTGGGACCGGGCCACACGGCAACTGGTGATCGACCAGGTCACGGACTGGCGCGCCCACTTCCTGGCCTGGCTGGAAGAAATCGCGGCGGTCTATCCGCCCAAGGGCAAGGCGGCGCTGCCCGACCTGGCCGACGCCATCCTGGCCTTCACCTATGGCGGCATGACCATCGCCCGGGCGCTGTCCGATACCAGCGCCATCAGCCGCCAGACCATGCTGTTCCGCGAGACCGTTCGGCTGCACTTCCTGGGCGCCTGAATCCCGAACGAGAAATTCTCACGAGCGAAACGCGCGCAGGCTTATTATATGATGTTCATCATATGATGAATTTCGAGGTTTCGAGATGCAGCAGGCCGTGATCGCGGGCTACGTCCGCACCCCCTTCACCTTCGCCCGGAAGGGCGCATTGGCCGGTGTCCGGCCCGACGACCTGGCGGCGGTCGCCATCAAGGCGCTGGTCCAGCGGACCGGCATCGATCCGGCGACGCTGGAGGACGTGCTGCTGGGCTGCGCCTATCCGGAGGCGGCCCAGGGCAACAACATCGCCCGGATCGCCAGCCTGCTGGCTGGCCTGCCCATCGAGGTGGCGGGCGCGACGGTGAACCGCTTCTGCGGCTCGTCCATGTCGGCGATCCACATCGCGGCGGGCCAGATCGCCATCGGCGCGGGCGAGGCCTTTATCGCCGGCGGGGTGGAGTCCATGACCCAGGTGCCGCAGGGCGGTTTCAACTTCTCGCCCAATCCGTCGCTGATGGAGGCCTACATCTCCATGGGCGAGACGGCCGAGAACGTGGCGGCGCAGTACGGCGTCTCGCGCGCGGCGCAGGAGGAACTGGCCTTCGCCTCGCAGCAGAAGGCCGCCGCCGCCCAGGCCGCGGGCCGGTTGCGGGACGAGATCGCCGGCGTGATGACCGAAGCGGGGCTGGTGGACGTCGACGGCTGCCTGCGGCCGCAGACGACGCTGGAAGGGCTGGCCGGGCTGAAGCCGGCGTTCCGCCCGGACGGTTCGGTGACGGCGGGGACGGCCTCGCCGCTGACCGACGGCGCCTCGGCGACCCTGGTCACGTCGGAAGCCTATGCGGCCGCCCACGGGCTGGAGCCGCTGGCCCGGATCAAGGCCGCGGCGGTCGCCGGCTGTCCGCCCGAGATCATGGGCATGGGGCCGGTCCCTGCGACCCTCAAGGCGCTGGCTCGCGCCGGCCTGACCATCGACGACATCGACGTGGTCGAGATCAACGAGGCGTTCGGGAGCCAGGCGGTGGCCTGCATCCGCGAGCTGGGCATCCCGCCGGAGAAGGTGAACATCGACGGTGGCGGGATCTCGATCGGCCACCCGCTGGGCGCCACCGGGGCCCGTATCACCGGCAAGGCGGCCCAGATCCTGAAGCGCGAGGGCGGCCGCTATGCGCTGTCGACCCAGTGCATCGGCGGCGGCCAGGGCGTGGCGACGATCCTGGAGGCCATGTGATGGCCGACGTGCGGACCCGCACCGTCGAATGGACCGACCCGTCCGCCGTGCGCGAGCAGGCGGCGGGCTGGACCGGGCTGCAGATCATGCAGGCGATCCGCGACGGTCGCCTGCCGCCCCCGCCGATGGCGCGGCTGATCGGCTTCCAATGCATGGAAGCCGAGCCCGGGCGGATCGTCATGGAACTGGAGCCGGACCAGTCGGTGGAGAACACCGTGGGCCTGGTTCACGGCGCGACGGCCGCGGCGATGCTGGACACCGCCATGGGCGCGGCGGCGCACACCAAGCTGGACGACGGGCGGGCCGTGGTGACGCTGGACCTGCACATCACCTACCTGCGGCCGGTGACGCTGAAGTCCGGCCCGCTGCGGGCCGTGGGGACGCTGACCAGCCTGGGGCGGACCAACGCCTATGTCACCGGCGAGCTGCTGACCGGCGACGGCAAGCTGGCGGCCCATGCGGTCGGCAACTTCTCGATCATCGGCGGCAAGGGCTGAGTTCCCTCCGGCCGTGTTCCGCGATAGGCGGAGGACATGGCCGAATTCGATTTCGACGCGGTGGTCGTTGGCGCGGGCGCCGTAGGGCTGGCGTGCGGATATGCGCTGTCCAAACGCGGACTGGTGGTGGCGGTCCTGGAGCAGGACGTGGCCATCGGCCAAGGCGTCTCGTCGCGCAATTCCGAGGTGGTTCACGGCGGGCTCTACTATCCGACCGGCTCGCTGAAGGCGCGGCTGTGCGTCGAGGGCCGACGGCTGCTGTACGCCTTCTGCGACGCCCACCACGTCGAGTACGACAAGTGCGGCAAGCTGGTGGTGGCCGAGGCTGTCGATGATCTCGGCCGACTGGACGCCATCCTGGAGCAGGCCCACGCCAACGACGTCGAGGGCATGGAGAAACTGACCAAGGCCCAGGCGCTGGCGATGGAGCCGGAACTGGCCTGCGAGGGCGCGCTGCTGTCGCCGGAGAGCGGGGTCTTCGAGAGCCACGCCTACATGCTGGCCCTGCAGGGCGAGATCGAGGCTGCGGGCGGCGCGGTGGTGCTGGCCACGCCGTTCGAGGGCGCGACCCCGCTGGAGGGCGGCGGCTTCTCGGTGCGGGCCGGCGGCGCCGAGCCGACGGTGCTGACCTGCCGCCTGCTGGTCACGGCGCCCGGCCTCTCGGCCCAGCACGTGGCGGGCGAGATCGAGGGCTTCCCCAAGGCGGTGATCCCCGAGGCGCACTTCGGCAAGGGCATGTACTTCCGCCTCAGCGGCAAGGCGCCGTTCCAGCGCCTGATCTATCCGCCGCCGATCCCGGGGGCGCTGGGCACCCACTACCGCCGGGACATGGGCGGGCAGGGGGTGTTCGGGCCGGACCTGACCTATGTGGACGCGCCGGACTACAGCGTCGACATGTCGGCCGCCCCGGGCTTCTACAGCTATATCCGCAAGTTCTGGCCGGGCCTGCCGGACGGCGCGCTCAGCCCCGACTATGCGGGCGTGCGGCCCAAGATCCACGGGCCGGGCGAGACGCAGCCCGACTTCCGGCTCGACA
>Ga0209026_1001350_pt1 | contig 10961 bp, 12 predicted proteins | sample AraplaCL_Col_mCL_FD_184262 | JGI IMG/M metagenome (GOLD analysis project Ga0209026, IMG submission 184262) | Arabidopsis root microbial communities from the University of North Carolina, USA - plate scrape CL_Col_mCL (SPAdes) (version 2) | ecosystem: Host-associated > Plants > Roots >... | reverse complement strand
TTTGGCCATCACGCCGAAACCTAACCTTGAGCCCGGCGGCAGCGAAAGAGAAGTTACCACCGCCTCCATGCTGGTATAATTCCGGGTGTTCTTCCATATTTTAGCAGCACCGGCATATACTTTTTTTCCTACAGGCGAATCTTCCCATTCTTTGTACTTTATACCATCAGGACTTGCATACCATTTGTCCATTGCCGCTTTCTTTTCGGCAGCAGTAAGGGGCTTTCGGATCAAATTTTTAGCAGTTCGGTCTTTAACTTCGCGATTAGCAAATAACACTCCACTAAACACAAGCATCGATAAGATCAGCACATAAATTACTCGTCTCATTATTTTAATATTTATAGTCCATCAAAATTGATGAGCAAATCTACCCGGTCGCCTTTCTACGTGAAGAATTTGGATTGTAAATAAAAATGTAAACTTTGTAAATAAACACCTGGCGCTATCCTACCTATCCGCCGGCATGCTGTCCTGTCAGCCGAATTATAGGCCCGGACTAACAGCTATTAATTTTTCAACTATTTCCATTACGTCATTTTACGACATTATCAAACGTCGTAAAGGTTATCACACTAAAGTTAATACATTTATCAAAACTCCTTCAAATGGCAGGCTTAATAGTTGAACTTATACTATCATGGTTATTACTCAAGTTTATTGCTCATCAAAACCTTTGGGCACTTGGCTTTAAAATTAATAGCAAACAACTTACATCCATAATAATAGCCTTATTTATACCGGTAGTGTTCCTGTTTATTTTGTTGGTGGGCATATCATTATGGGTTAAAAGCCCATATCACTTAAACCCGCATTATACTTTCGCTGCATTTAAAAATTCGGCGTGGTACGTATTAATATCGGTTATTTACGAGGAGTTGATATTTCGCGGAGCGCTATTATACCTATTGATAAAAAAAATAGGTGCTCAGAAAGCCGTGCTGGTATCTGCCATCAGTTTTGGCTTTTACCATTGGTTCACCATGGGTGTATTGGGCCAGGTGGTGCCCATGGTGTTTGTTTTTATTATAACCGCTATTATGGGATATATATTTGCATTATCCTTTAGCATAAGTAAAACCATCTATTTCCCATTCGCCTTACACCTGGGATATAATTTTACTTTTATGATTATATTTTCCAGAAGTAACATTGGCGATCAATTATTGATCCCGGTGTTTAAAAATGACCCGGTTAAAACAGGAATTGCATTTCAAACAGTTACCACGGTATTACATTATATCGTTTTCCCTTTTATTGTGTGGTTATATTTGCGTTATCTGAAAAAGAGCCTGTTTAGTCGCGTAGGTGTATACGCGTAGGCTCTCCGGCAGATTCGCACCGGATTGGAGAGCGCAGATAGTTGTTGGGATATAAAAGGCTACTTTTTTATGGTTGTATCCAGCCGCAGATCGGGCACTTTGAGTTCGCTTTTGTGATCTTTAAACCAGGTGTATGATTTTTTGATATAGACGATGAGATCATAATCGTTCCATTTTTGGATATCAGCATAAAGCGGCTTAAAATTGATGACAAACAGGTCCACATCCCGGTCATCGGTCATGCCGGTATATTTCTTCACTACCGAGGCGTTAAAACGGCTGTTAACTTTGGCCATCTCGTCATCATCGCGGGTGTACTTTTCAAAGCGCCGTGCCCGTTTGGCGTCTTTACCAAATAAACTCGACAAGCCGCTTAGCGGCGATGAAAGCACCTGCATAACGCTTGGGTTAAGGCTTGAATAACCACCCTGGTTTTTGTACGATTTCATCGCGTCAGAAATTTCGGCCCTTTTGCTTTCTTCTTTAATGGTTACCGTTTGCAGCATGATCACCGGCTGCAAATAAATATTGATGTCAAAATTACTGGTTACCACGTATTGCTGCGATGCGTAGTCAACTTTGGTGAAGGTAAGGGTATCGTAAGTGCGCACGGGGATGGCGAAATCGCCAAAGTCGTTATTATTCACCACCGCGCCGGTTCGTAAGTTGGTCACCTTTACCAAACCCAACCGCTGCGGCGAATTTTTTTTAAATACCGTTCCCCGCACAGTAAACTCCTTTAGCTGCTGGGCCGCGGCGCCAAAAACCAAGCAAGAAAACAATATGGAGAGCAATAATTTGCGGAGAGTCATTTTCACTTACAGTTTACAAATTTAACAATTTGCCGGTTGGCAGCTGTTAAAAATTGTTAAAGCAGCATCGCTACAAAATAAGCAGCAAACTATTGTGCGATGGTGGCGCAACAGTGTCAGTGGGCGCAAGTTGTCCCAAAAAGGGTTGCAAAAGTGTCCCAAAGTGTCCCGCGTTATTTTTCATTATGCTGATTATCAATACATTGATCAAAATGAGTGTCCCGGGTGTCCCGCCCCGCGCGTGGGACACTTTTTTTCCGTGTGGCAGCTTTATTTATTTATAGCTAAGCAACTAAGCGCGAATTAACTATCTTTGCACATGATAAAATCCATGACAGGGTATGGGATTGCCAGCTTTGACTCGGGTAACTCAAAATACACCGTCGAAATCAAGTCGCTAAACAGTAAGTTCATGGAGCTTACGCTGCGCCTTCCCAAAGCATTTTCTGAAAAGGAATTCCAGCTGCGCAACGAATGCAGTAAGCAAATTGAGCGTGGCAAGGTAAATCTTTCTATCAACGTTGAACAGGCCAGTTCGCAGGTAAAAGCCGCCGGCATCGACGCCGTGCTGCTGAAGCATTACTATAACCAATTAAAAGCAGTTAGCGAGGACCTGGGCGAACAAACCGGCAACCTGATGCAACTTGCCCTGGGCCTTCCCGAAGTGGTAAAGTACGAGGAGGATACCGTGTCTGAGGACGAGTGGAAAGTGGTTGATAAAACCTTCCAGCAGGCTTTGGCAGCGTTTCAGCAATTCCGGTCGGACGAAGGCAATGTGTTAGAACAGGACATTAAACAACGCATCGGCATCATCCTCGAAAACCTGAAACTGGTTGAGGTGGAAGAACCGAAACGTGTTCCCTTAATTCGTGAGCGTTTGGACCAATTTTTGGCGGATGCCGTTGGCCGGGAAGGGGTTGATCAAAATCGTTTTGAGCAAGAGCTGATCTATTACATTGATAAGCTGGATATTACCGAAGAAAAAACGCGCCTTAAAGCCCATTGCGAATACTTTTTAGAAACCCTGAAAAACGCCGACGCAAATGGTAAAAAGCTGGGCTTCATTTCGCAGGAAATTGGCCGCGAGGTCAACACCCTCGGCTCAAAAGCCAACGATGCTAATATGCAAAAGCTGGTAGTGGGCATGAAGGAAGAATTGGAGAAAATTAAAGAACAATTACTAAATGTATTATAGTTCATCGGTTCACCGGTTCATTAGTTCATTGGTGCCTGGCATCGGAACTAATTAACTAATGAACCAATGAACAAATGAACTAAATGGAACCCGAAGGAAAACTCATCATATTTTCGGCACCGTCCGGAGCAGGCAAGACCACTATAGTGCGGCACTTGCTTTCTAAATTACCGGACGACCTGGAGTTTTCCATTTCGGCCACCACGCGCGATCCGCGCGGTTCAGAACGGGACACGATCGACTACTATTTCATTACCAAAGAAGATTTTCTTCACCGAATTGCCAAAAAGCAGTTTGTAGAATTTGAGGAGGTTTACAGCGGTACTTTCTACGGTACTTTACGCGAAGAGATTGAACGTATCTGGGCGAAAGGCAAAGCCGTAATATTTGACATTGACGTTGAGGGCGGATTGCACCTGAAACGCAAATATGGTGAACAGGCTTTGGCTATCTTCGTTCAACCACCATCAATTGAGGTATTGATTGAACGTTTAACCGGGCGCGGAACAGATAGCTCGGAAAAGCTAAGCGAGCGCTTCGAAAAAGCAGCTAAAGAGTTAGACTATGCACCAAAATTTGATTTCATCCTAAAAAATCACGATCTTAAGACTGCTTGCCAGGAAGCTGAAATCCTGGTTAAAGATTTTATAGCTAAAGGTTAGTCGGGACTGCTAACTGAAAATTGCGAACTCAATGAAAATAGGTTTACTTTTCGGGTCATTCAATCCCATTCACACCGGCCACTTAATTATTGCCAATTATTTAGCTAACCATACCGACCTGGACAAGGTTTGGCTGGTGGTATCTCCACAAAATCCGTTAAAAAAATACGGCGATCTGATTAATACGTACGATCGTTTGGAGATGGCTAAACTGGCGACAGAAAATGCTAAGAATATTGAAGTTAGTGATGTTGAATTAAAATTGCCACAACCATCCTATACTATCGATACGCTCACTCACCTTAAAGAGAAATATCCGCAGCACGAGTTTGCCATCATTATGGGGTCTGATAATTTAGTTACCCTGCATAAATGGAAAAACTACAAAATGATTTTGCGCGATTATAAAATTTATGTTTATCCTCGTCCGAATTACGAAAATGCCGAACTGGCTTCTCACCCATCGGTCACCATTACTATGACGCCTTTGATGGAACTTTCCGCTACGTTTATTCGTAAGGCACTGAAAGAAAAGAAAGACGTGCGTTACTTTTTGCCCGATCCGGTGCTTGAATTTATACAAAACAAAAATCTGTATAGCCGATAAGCGTACCTTTGCGTTATGGTTTTAACCGACACGCATACTCACCAATATTACCAGGACGATACCGAGAAGCGCATTGCTGCCATGCAGCGCTGCTTTGATAATAACGTCAGCAGGCTGTTTTTACCTAATGTTGATGCCGACTCGGTGCGCCAGGTTTATGCCTTGACGGATGCTTATCCGGAAAATTGCTTTCCGATGCTTGGTCTTCACCCCTGCAATGTGAAGGACGATTGGGAACAAGAAATTGCCCTCATTAAACAAGCCGGTAAAGGCCGCAAATATCGTGCGGTTGGCGAAATTGGTATCGACCTGTATTGGGATAAGACTACGTTGCCGCAGCAGATCGAAGCTTTTCAATTTCAAATTAATTGGGCCAAATCAGAAAATCTACCAATTGTAATTCATTGCCGCGACGCTTTCGACGAGGTTTTCGATGTTCTGGATGATAATTTTGATGACAAGTTATTCGGCATTTTTCATTGCTTTACCGGTAATTTAGAACAGGCAAAACGGGCCATCGGGCTTGGTTTTCATTTGGGAATTGGCGGCGTAGTGACTTACAAAAACGGCGGCCTGGACAAATTTTTACATGAAATTGATCTGAGCCATATCGTATTAGAAACGGATTCTCCGTATCTTACGCCGGTTCCGCACCGTGGGAAACCTAACGAAAGTTCGTATCTGGTTTATGTGGCACAGAAGGTTGCCGACATTTACCAGACTGATATTGAGACGATAGCGCGAATCACAACCGAAAACTCGAAGACAATCTTCGGCATTTAAGCTATTGAGCAGCAGAGAAAAATGAGTCAGATACTGATCATATATACCGGCGGTACCATTGGTATGATGAGCGACCCGATTACAAAAACGCTTAAACCCATTAACTTTGAACAGATAATGGACAACGTGCCCGAATTGGAGAAGCTTAATTGCAATATCAAGGTGCATTCGTTCGAGCAGATCATCGACTCATCTAACATGAACCCGGCTATCTGGAGCCAGTTGGCCGGCTTAATTGAAGCTAATTATGATGATGTTGACGGTTTTGTGATCCTTCACGGTTCAGACACCATGTCGTTCACTGCCTCTGCCCTAAGTTTCATGTTAGAGAATCTTAGCAAACCGGTAATTTTCACAGGTTCGCAATTGCCTATCAGCGCCATCCGTACCGATGCGAAGGAAAACCTGATGACCGCCATAGAGATTGCTAACGCAAAGAAAAATGATAAAGCGCGTGTGCCCGAGGTTTGTATCTATTTCGATTATAAACTGTTTAGAGGCAACCGCTCGTTCAAATACAATTCGTCTAAGTTTGAAGCATTTCGTTCGCCTAATTACCCAATATTAGCCGAGTCTGGCGTTCACTTGCGTTTTGCGGTCAACGATATCCGTGAGCCGGGAAAAGAGCCGTTGATCGTTCACAAAAATTTGATGAGCGATGTAGCAGTTTTGAAATTGTACCCTGGTATTAGTGAGAGCGTAGTTGAAACTATTCTTTCTTCAAATGTGCGCGGTATCGTTATGGAAACCTTTGGCGCCGGCAACACCACTACCGATACCTGGTTTATCAATCTTCTTAAGAAAGCTATCGATAGCGGTAAGGTAATCCTCGACATTTCTCAATGTAAAGTGGGCACGGTTGAATTGGGCCGTTATGAGACCAGCAGAGAGCTTAAAGATATTGGTGTGGCCAATGGCTATGACATGACCTTTGAGGCCGCTGTGACCAAATTAATGCACTTGCTGGGCCAAATAGAAGATCCTGCTAAAGTGCGCCACTACCTGGAAACGGACCTGCGCGGCGAATTGACTATTTCTTAGAATTTACTAAGCTAAGGCGTGCAACAACGCAAATACCGAACCGGCTATAATTGCAGAGATTGGTATGGTGATGATCCACGCCCAGATAAGGTTGATGGTTACCCCCCAGCGTACTGCCGAAACCCGTTTTGTTAAACCAACACCAATAATGGAACCGGTGATGGTGTGGGTGGTTGACACCGGAATACCAAAGTGTTCGGTTAAGCCCAACGTTACGGCTGCGGCACTCTCGGCGCTTACACCTTCTAACGGCGTTATCTTAGTGATCTTGGTACCCATCGTTTTTACGATCTTCCAACCACCGGACATGGTACCCAGGGCAATAGCCGAGTAACAAGCCAATGGGATCCACTCGGGCATTGTAGAACCACTTGCGATGATCTTTTGAGAGATCAAAGTGATGTATAGAATACCCATTACTTTCTGCGCATCGTTGGTACCATGAGCAAAACTTAATAAGGCTGACGATATTAACTGTAAGGCTTTAAACCAACGCTCTGCTACAGCCGGACGCACATTTTTACAGATATGCAGAATAGCTATGGTAATAACATATGCGATAAACAAACCGATGAACGGCGCGAGTACAATGTATGATACGATGGTGAGGATATAATGCATATTAACCGCGGCAGTTGGGTTTACCCCCATATATAAGGCGTTGGTAATACCCGCACCTGCAAAACCACCGATCAACGTATGCGATGAACTTGAAGGTATACCAAACCACCAGGTAATCAGGTTCCAGGTGATGGCTGCAATTAATCCGGCCAGGATTACTTGTATAGTTACAAAATGCTCAACCACTATCTTTGAAACCGTGTTGGCTACTTTATGATCCTTCACCACAAAATAGGCAAGGAAGTTAAACGCCGCGGCCCACAGCACGGCCTGAAAAGGCGAGAGCACTTTGGTTGAAACGATAGTTGCAACAGAATTTGCTGCATCGTGAAAACCATTGGTATAGTCAAATATCAGTGCAAGGGCAATAACAACAACAAGAAGGGAAGTAACCATTAACCGATATTTACCTTATGCGTTTTTAACTAAAATAGATTCCATTACGTTGGCGGCGTCCTCGCACATATCGGTCGCCGTTTCCAATGCCGAGTAGATCTCTTTGTATTTGATCAGCTGTATCGCATCTTTTTCATACAAGAACAAATCTGCCACCGCGCGATCAAAAACATAGTCGGCCTGATTTTCTACGCTGTTAATACGTATACAAGAATCGGCGATGTAACGTACGTTTTTAAGATCCTTCAACTCGCGGACAGCCTTTTCCAGATCGGTACTGCACTGTAAAACCAGTTCGCTCAGCTTGCGTATATGCTCGTTGTAATCGTCAATTCTATAAAGGTTCATACGGTTAGCCGCACCTTGTATATAATCAGCAACATCATCAATGGCACTGGCCAAAGCATGAATATCCTCACGATCAAACGGCGTAATGAAATTTTTGCCCAGCTCCAGGTAAACCTGATGGGTAAGTTCGTCGCCTTTATTTTCCAGTTTATCAATCTGTTTAAAGAGTTCTTCGCGCGTTGCCGGGTTACTTGAGTTTACCAGTTCTACCATTATAGTTGCCATTACGACAACGTTATTGGCAGATTGCTCGAACAACGGAAAAAAAATCTTTTTATCCTTAGGAACGAAGTATTGAAATATGCTGTTTAACGACATTTTTTTGAGCTGATTTGGACAAAGGTAAATTTCGTATGTTAAGTTAATGTTAATTTTTTAAAACAGGTATGTTAGGGAAATGTAAAGCCGCCTTGGATTTTTCTAGCGTAAAGCCAAAAGTTGAACCCAATCCCTCGGTGCTGCGCACATTTATAGTTTGCTGATGCGCTTCAATAATATGTTTAACAATAGCCAAACCTAAACCCGAGCCACCAATTTGCCTTGACCTGCTGGTATCCGTCCTAAAAAAGCGCTCGAACAAACGGGGCAAGAATTTTTCTTCAATACCTATACCGTCATCAGTAACCTCAATCAGAACCTGGTCGTGCAGCTCAAATAAACTTACCGCGGTACTGCCGCCTTCTTTGCCATATTTAAAAGAGTTATCAATTAAGTTGGTTAACACCTGGGCTATCTTTTCGCGATCGGCATTTACCATTATCGGCTCATCGTATTTCTGTTTAAAAATCAATTTGATATGGTGGTGTTGGGCTTTCATCTCCAGGGCTTCAAAAACTTCTTTTATCAAATCGTTTATCTTAAATTTAGTGTAATTGATCGGTATTTCGCCGGTTTCTAATTTAGATATCGCGTCCAGATCCTTTATCAAATAGCTTAATCTATCTACATTACGGGACGCTTTTTCCAAAAACTGGCGCGCCATGTCTCTGTCTTCAAAATCATCATCCTGCAAGGCTTCGATATAACCCGAAATAGCAAACAATGGTGTTTTAAACTCGTGTGAGATATTGGATAGAAAATCGCGGCGAAATTTCTCCTGATCCTTCAGGGTATCAATTTCTGTTTTTTTTTGCCGGGCCCATTCTTTTACTTCGGCTTCCACATCATTTATCGGGTCGGCGCTCATGTGTTCACCCAAAGCATCACGCAGATCGCGGCCCAGTTTCAGGTTATGTATCAGCTTATAGATCAGCTTGATCTTGGAATAAATGTATTTCTCGATGAGGTAATAGAAAACCACAAAGCTGGTGAACAATGCTACCGCGAAAGTTACCGCCACATCATACCAATTATGCCTGAAATAATAATTAACTGCCGAAAGCGTAATAGCAACCGCAGCGGCGTTGATGAATACCAATACACGTAATTTCATACGGTAAAGGTAATTGATTTAAAAAAGTATTAATTAAAGCAGGTTGATTAAGTTATTGTTAAGTGGCAACAACTCAGCTTTTTGAAACTTCTATCTCTATATTAACGGTAACGTCGTTTGAAAGTACGAGGCTTGAATCGCCAACGCCAAAATCAAGGCGGTTTAGTTTTAGAGTGCCCTTGAAGGTTTCTGTATTACCTGATTGAACGTAGCTAAAAGGTACGTCCAATTGCTTGGTTTTATTTTTAATGGTGACATTAAATTTGCCCACATAATTGCTACCCTTTTTGCTAAAGGAAACAGAATTCATCGTAATTTTTGGATACCGGGTTACCTCAAAGAAGTCTTCACTTTTAAGGTGACTATCACGTTCATCATTATCGGTGTTAATGGTTTTAACATCAGCAGTTGCTTCAATGCTGCTTGCGGGTAAGTTAGCCGGATTAAATTGAATGTTGGCTTGTACACCGCCGATGCTACCACCGGTTTTTATCCCAAGGTTTTTTATCTCGAAAGTGATCTTGGATTTGGTGACCGTAGTTTTTTGCGCCGACGCAGCAAAAACCAAACTTAATAGCAATAGTAAAACAGGGGCAATTCTCTTCATACCGCAAATAACGACGAATTCGTCATAGCTGGTATAAACGTTTCTAATTTTTTACAATAGCGCCATTGAAATTAATTTGGCGTATCGATCAGCCTTCCAATAGTTTGAGTGAGATTTTCCAGATCAAAAGGTTTTTCGATCACGGCATCGCAACCGTATTTTGAAAAATCGGTGTTTTTATGTACGTAAGCCGAAAATATAACCACCGGTTTCTTGCCCAGTTCAGGATGGGCCTTAAATTGCAGGCATAACTCGCCCCCATTGGCATTACCTAAACGATAGTCGGTCAATATCAGATCGGGCTTAAACTCTTCGGCGATGGTCATAATATTTGCATCATCGCGTGCGCTAAGAACATCAAATTTTTCGTACGAAAGTACTTCTTCGACAATTTCAAGGATATCTTGATTATCATCTAACAATAAGATCTTCTTCATAGCAGAACCATATTGAGGTATCTTGAGAAGGCTGTAGCGATGAATTTGGAGAGAAAAACCTTTGGGAGTGTCTTTTCTAATCGACCGTTGCAGGATCGTCAATCAATATATTCAAAGTTACATTAATTACCAATATTAACAAGCGCTTGTAAATATTATATTAGAAATAGAATTATATTAACTATAACTAAACATATCGCATCTATTCATTAAAATATTGAGCGATTTTGGCATTCCTTTTGTTCTTACATCTATGTTCACTTATTGTTAAATAATAAAGAACAGTTAATCAGTTAATTATGCCGGGCATTACTTTGAGTGGTGCCCGGTATTTTTTAAGGTAATTTTTTGGCAAGTAGCCTAACTATCAACAAATTAAAGTTGTTTTTTAAGCCAACCTTATATTATATTTGTTCGTACTGCTATCAGCTAAGCTGATCATCTGAATAAAACCAACAAAACTTAACAATATGAAAAAGATCTTTCTGTTTGTGGCGGCTCCAATAATTGGTGTGTTGCTATTCGCCGGTATCGAGCGCAGGCCGGTTTCGCCTTATGGTTTCATGAACGGAACCCCAGAAATTAAATCTATCACTGCTTTAACCTTCGGGCCAAAAGGCGTACTGTTTATTGGCGATTCGCAAAACGCTGCCGTTTTTGCAATTGATACCAAAGACACCAAGGCTCAGACAGCTAAG
>Ga0209026_1001349_pt1 | contig 10966 bp, 9 predicted proteins | sample AraplaCL_Col_mCL_FD_184262 | JGI IMG/M metagenome (GOLD analysis project Ga0209026, IMG submission 184262) | Arabidopsis root microbial communities from the University of North Carolina, USA - plate scrape CL_Col_mCL (SPAdes) (version 2) | ecosystem: Host-associated > Plants > Roots >... | reverse complement strand
GGTTCCCCTGACACGGTCAACGGTTATTCCGGCAATTTTTCCGGTTAATATATCTATAAGTTGGCCACCTCTGTTTTCCAGGTCCTTAGCGGTTAATATATAGTCGGCATTACCGGGACCAAATAGATTTGCCGAATAAGGAGAAGCGCCATTGGTTTTGTTACGCACGTCTTTTATTTCTACCTGTTTTAGTTGTTTATCATTTGTTCGATCAAAGGTCGGCAGGTTAACCGGGCTTTTAGGCGCGTTTGCTGTCGCCCCGTTTTCTTTGTAAAGCAAAGGCGGAAAAAAAGGGTCGTCTAATATTATCGAAATATCACTGCTGCCATCCTCCCGCGCTGCCCTGAGCGAAAGCCGGGTGCTATCGGGATAGCTTAGATCGTCAATAGCAAAATGCCCTAGCTGGTCTGATGTGGTATCTCTAAATAGGTTAATGTCTTTATTAAACAGGCCTATATGTGCCCCACGAAGTTTTTTTCCCTTACTATCAACCACCAAGCCAGAGATAGAAAGCCCTTTTTCGGGCTCATGGCCACCAACCGGCAGTTTCCCACTCAACGCGCTTTGCCAATCGAATGGGTTTACTTTATGCGTCAATACAAACAGATCGGCAAGAAATCCTGTCGAATCTGCTTTCTGGTCAAAAATTGCATTCGTTGGGCTGTCGGTTGGTTTTGCCTCAGAAAGCAAGGAAAAATAGTTGACTATATCTAATCCATCGAGCGGTTTTGTAGACTCATTTTTCAAAACCGCAACCGAAAAGCTGCCTTTTGCCGCACTTCCATCCGGATTTGCAATATGTAAGGTTATTTTGCCTTTGCTGTCGGTTGCATTTGCCATTTCAACTTTAAGTGCGTCGTTTTTTTCTATCCAGGCCATGCGGTTAGCTACTGGTTCGTTATCCTTAAATAGTGTAAATTGTATTATTCCGGAAGGAAAGTCTTGTTTTGAAATTTTTAAGGAGTTTATGTAGTTTTTAATGGTAACCTTAACGGCATAGACAATGCGCCCGCCGGATTGCGCAATTAATGTTAACGTGCTGTCTGCCGGGCTATGTGCCGCGTCGTCACCGCGATAGTATATTCTGATACCAATTTCAGGAGCATTGAAACGGTTATAAACACTTAACAAATAGCCGCTTTTTTGTATTTCGGGAAGGCTGACGTCGCTATGCGTGCTATCATTAAAAGTTAATGTAGCGTGGTAAGTTTTTCCCTTTTCAGGATATAGATAAAAACCACCCATAGCTTGGGTTGCGCTTTTTACCCCGATAACAAAGGCGTTGGTATTATCGCGAATTTCGCCGTGTGCAACAAAACGACCCGTACCTGCGGATATCGGCGCAAAAGCAATCAACGAATTCACACCATATACTAAACGGCCCCCTTCCGGATAAAACCGGATAGCTGTATCTTGCTGTAAACCTCTTTTGTCGGCTAAATTGCGGGCGGGCAGGTAGGGATTATCAATATGGATCCTTTTTCTAAAAAAAAAGGCGGAGCCATCGTTTAGCATGTAATTGGTATAGGCAATAACGTAATAATCGCCCGTAGCTATTTTCTCTGTCAAACGAAAATCTCCGCTGGCCAGGCCATAGTTGGCAAGTAATTTTTCGGAGAGTAGAACCTGCCCCGAATCTGTCGCCAGTACTACGTTAATCACTTTGCTTAGTTGTGATAGGTAGTGAGCGCTGCCGGCAGTTAAATAAGCTTTGAACCAAATGTTATCGCGTGTGCTATAGTTTGGTCGATCGGTTTGAAGATATATTTTTTCTTTGGGCTGTGTTTGCTCTGCACTGTCTAATACACGAGCCAAATGTCCTGTCAGAACAGATCGGGCATTGATCTGCGCCAGGCAAGAGAAACACAAAAAGCACGATAAAAATACTAAGGCTGGTTTAAGGCTTTTCATTGGCATGTAAATAGGGCATAGGGAAAATCAATATCGTGAAAACTATCGAATAAAAAAAGCAAAAAAAATTTGGAACTGTATTACAGATTCATTTACTTTGTTGTTCAAAGTACTTTCATATGGAAGAACAAAATCTTCACGACGAACTGGCATCCATCCGTAACCTGATGGAGCGCTCATCCAAATTTATTTCGCTAAGCGGATTATCGGGTATATTGGCGGGGATTTATGCGCTGATAGGTGCCGTTGCAGCATTTTTGTTGCTGTATTATGGTTCATGCTCTAGTCCTTTTATTTACGCTAATAGCACCATTGCTTTACAAGATTATAACTGGTCGTTGATATATGAACTGCTGATCGTCGCGGCGGCGGTTTTAATGGCTTCACTAGCCACTGGCTTGATCCTGGCGCAACGTAAAGCCAAAAGAAAGAATCAACCGATATGGGGAGAGGCTAGCAAGCAATTGCTGTTTAACATGGCGGTACCATTGGTTGCAGGCGGGTTGCTGGCTGTAGTTATGCTACTTAAAGGGCATATTGGGTTTATATCTTCTATCACCCTAATATTTTATGGCGTGGCTTTGGTAAGTGCCAGTAATTTTACTTACAAGGATGTTCGTTATTTAGGTCTTTTAGAAATACTTTTGGGGCTGTTTGCAGCCTATGTGCCGGGATTTGGTTTGTATTTTTGGGCATTGGGGTTTGGGGTGCTGCACATTATTTACGGCAGCGTAGTATATTTTAAATACGACAGGTGAAAATACCTTTTGAAAAATTAGATAAAGCTTTCGAGAACCGGGTACGCCTGCAAATTATGAGCGTATTGGTGGTGAATGAACGCTATGATTTTAACTCGCTGAAGGAGTTGCTGGATGTTACCGACGGTAACCTGGCATCGCATTTAAAAGGGTTGGAGAAAGAGGAATACGTTAAAGTGAACAAAACATTTTTAGGGCGCAAACCCAATACCAGTTATGAAGCTACCGAAAAAGGCAAAACGGCTTTTAAAGCGCACCTGGATGCGTTAGAAGCTTTAATTAAACAACAACGAACCAACTAAATTTTTTTACCCGATAACTTTGAAATTCAAAGTACTTTTAATTTTTATAAAATGATAACAGAAGAACACGAACGCCCGAAGGGGTTTATGGACTGGCTCCGGGAGTCGGTTATGGTGAAGTTGAGCTTTATAGCTTTTTTAATTTTAATACTGCTCATACCTTCATCGCTGATTCAAAATTTGATCAACGAGCGCGAGGCGCGGCAGGACGACATGATGAAGGAGGTTTCAAGCCAATGGTCGGGCAGCCAGTTGGTGCAAGGGCCGGTGTTAATGATCCCATATCGTAAACATGAAAAGGTAATTGATAATGGTAAGGAAGCAGTTAAGGAAACTATCTCCAACCTATACATTTTACCTAACGAACTTCACATCAGCGCCAAATTGGTTACAGAAACGCTGCATCGCGGAATTTTTGAGGTTCCGGTTTATAATAGCAAGGTAGAGGTGGGCGGCAATTTCTCCAAACTTAACCTCAACGATGTTTCACTAACACAGGGCGATCTGATCCCGGAGAAAGCCAAATTATTGTTTAGTCTATCTGATCTGAAAGGATTAAAAACCAACCCGGTGGTAAATGTCGCCGGGCAAACGCCAACTGCCGAGCCGGCTTTTGGCAACTATTCAGCCTTTGATAATGGCTTGCAGGCTGCGGTTAACCTCAGCAATTTAGCCGATAAAGATTTCCGGTTTAGCTATACGTTGGATTTGAAGGGCAGCGAAGAGATCAGTTTTACACACTTGGGCAAAACCACTACCGTAGAGGCCAGCGGCGATTGGGGCACACCAAGTTTTGATGGACGATATCTGCCCGATGAGCGTAAGATCACCCCAAATAGCTTCTCTGCCAAATGGCGCATGCTGTACTACAATCGTCCATTTCCCCAGCAATGGCTGGATAGCGACACCCTGTTAAAAAACAGCAAGAAGAATGACGCCGCCACCTTTGGCGTGAAATTAAAGTTGCCTGTCGACCAGTATCAAAAAACAACACGTACCAGCAAATATGCCATTCTTATTATCCTGCTTACGTTTATCTCGCTTTTCTTAACCGAGGTTATCCGCAAGCAAAAAGTACATGTGTTTAATTATGTCCTGATAGGTGCGGCAATGATTGTTTATTATACTTTGCTGTTATCGTTTACCGAACGTATTGGTTTTAATGCAGCTTATGCAGTGGCGTCGGTAGCGACAATTGGTTTGCTTACGGTGTTTATCTGGTCGTTACTCAAAAACGGACCGGCGGCATTATTCCTTTCGCTCATCCTTAGCATATTCTATGCCTTTATTTTCATCATCATTCAACTGGAAGATCTGGCCTTGCTGGTGGGCAGCGTTGCCTTGTTCCTGATCGTTGGCGCACTGATGTATTTCTCACGAAAAATTAATTGGGACAGAAATTAACCTAAACCTATGGCTTCCTTGCCGTGACGGCTGGGAAGCTTTTAATATCGAAATAATAACATCATGAAAACAAGCAACTATTGGATAGGGCACTTTAAAGCAAATGCTTTAGAAAAACGAGTTAACTGGGAATTGGCCCCGAACATTACAAGCGAAGAAAAGAAAACCATTCTGAAAGACCTGCAGGCCTGGCAATTGGGCGAAACTTCGGAGGGAAAGCACCTCTTGGCCGCTTCAACGCTTTACGCCAATAAAATTGGCGACACAGCTTATATCGATGCGGTAAAGCTCTTTATTAAAGAGGAGCAAAAGCATGGCAATAATCTTGGCCGGTATCTGGATATCATTTGCGAACCGCGCATTAAGAAAAATTGGGGCGATACCCTATTCAGAAAGATCCGTTACTTTAATACCAATATGGAGATCTGGACACTGGCGGTGATAATTGTAGAAAGTACAGCGCAGATATTTTATCAATCGCTAAAACATGCAACCCAATGCGAACTACTCCAACAGATATGTAATGATATTCTGATAGATGAAGCCTATCATATCACTTTTCAAACTGATAGATTGGCTATAATTTTTGAACATAAAAGCGAGTTTTCCAAAGCGTGGCGCAAAACGGCTTATAAATATTTTTTCTATGCTACCGCTTGCCTGGTTTGGTTTGCACATAATACAGTTTTTAAAGCGGGCGGTAATACCTTTGCGGGCTATCTGAATAAAATGCGATTGAAATACAATAAAACCCTGCTGCGTATAACGGCTGCCGAAGATTTATTATGGGTATAATTTCGCTATCTTCGAGCATGTTGTAATCGATTACATGATGAAGAAACTCGCTTTTTTATTTTCGCTGTCGCTGATGATCAGTTTAAGCAGCCATGCCCAAACCAAAACCTATTTATGGTCCGGCGCAGTGCCCGGCGAAACAGAAGCTAAGCACGAACCGGTGTTGGCGGCAAACCAATCGGGTAATGTTAGGCGAACCACCAATGTGACCAACCCGGCTATTTTGGCTTTCCTACCTACTCAATCCAACGGCTATTCAGTGGTGATTTGCCCGGGCGGCGGATATGAAACGTTAGCGATGGATAAGGAAGGGTCGGAAGTTGCGCAATGGTTCAACAAAATGGGTTATACTGCTTTTGTTTTGGAGTATCGCACACCAAATAAACGCTTGGGTGCTTTGCAGGATCTGGAACGCGCCGTGCGGGTAATTAAGAGCAACGCAGCTAAATGGAAAATAGATCCCGAAAAAGTTGGCGTTATCGGTTTTTCTGCCGGGGCGGATATGGCTGCGAAGTTGAGCACCCAATACATGGATAACGCTTATACGCCAGTTGATGATCTGGACAAGCTATCCACTAAACCTGCATTTGCTATGATTATTTATCCGGGTTATTTGAATGACGGTCCGAATAAAACACTGACACCCGAACTGAGCGGAATAGACGCGAATACGCCGGTCACCTTTGTTTTTCAGGCTGCTGATGATGGCAGTGGTGGAAGTTCGACAACCTATGCTTTAGCACTACAAAAAGCAAAGGCGCCGGTTGAATTTCACTTAGTGCCGAAAGGCGGCCATGGTTACGGCATGCGCCCGGGAAACCCTGCCGCCGAGGCCTGGCCGGGATATGCTGAGGTTTGGTTGAAGGCGAATGTATTAGCTATGAAATAAATATTCCCGACCCCTCTCTGCCACCGCACAGCCAACCGCACCCCTCCCAAGGGAGGGCATTAAAATTGCTAGTCAAGCAAATGAAGCGAGGCATTGTGCGATTCCCTCCTCGGGGAGGGGAAGGGAGGGGTTTCACCAAGGTTATAATAAAAAAAGAGGGGCGGTTAACCGCCCCTCTTTTTTTTCACTTGCCGCCCATCGATTTATCCCGAATAGCTTTAAACTCCGATCCGGGCTTCCATCCCGGAAAGGTAGTTTCGTTAGCCAATTTTAACCCGATGTTGTACATGATATTGGCAATTTGCGCCATACCGGTAGTATTCATGTCGGGCGAGTAGCTATCTGATGGCTGGTGATAGCGGTTGTCATTATAATCGTCCGCCTGCTTTTTGGCCCAGCCGGCTTCGTGGTCAACGCTTTCTTCGCCGTTGTTAATGTCTAATGCGGGCACGCCCACCTTGGCAAAGTTGAAGTGATCTGACCGATAGTAGCTTCCTGCGCCAGGTTTTTTATCACCAACGGTATGCCAGCCATATTTGCCCGCTTCGGTGGCGACTTCGTCTTCCAATTCGTTCTGTCCTTTGCCGGTAACCTGGATATCTTTGGTTAGGCCAAAAAAGCCTAAGGCGTCCATGTTTAAATTGGCTACGGTTTTGTTTAGTGGGAAAACCGGGTGTGTTGCATAATATTCGGAACCTAACAAACCTTGTTCTTCGCCGGTAACCGAAAGGAACACAATAGTGCGCTGTGGTTTCGTTTTCAAAGCCGTGTAAGCTTTAGCAATGCTGATCAACGCTGCGGTACCGCTGGCGTTATCTACGGCTCCGTTATAGATCGAATCGCCTTTAATTGGGGTGCCGATACCAAAGTGGTCCCAATGCGCAGTATAAATAATATTTTCGTCGGGGCGGGCCGTGCCTTTTAAGGTTGCGATCACATTGTGCGACATAGAAAATTTCAAATTGTTCTTCAGCCCTACGGTCATGTTCAAACCTAATTGAACGGCTTTGAAATCTTTTTTACGGGCATAGTCGCGGATATCGCCGGTGATACCGGCGGTAGCTAACAATTTCTGTGCGGCGGTGTCGGTTATCCAACCTTCAATTTCGCAGCGGTTGCGATGCTTATCCGGTTGCTGCAGAAATAGCTTTGCGCCGGTATTGCTGTTCTTCACCACTTTCCAACCATAGCTGGCCGGGTCGGTTTGATGAATTACCAGAATACCTGCAGCACCCTGGCGGGCGGCTTCTTCAAATTTGTAGGTCCAGCGGCCGTAGTAGGTCATGGTATCACCTTTAAACAAATGTTCCGGCGATTTAAAGCCCGGATCATTTACCAGCACCATCACTACTTTGCCTTTTACGTCGAGGTTAGCGTAGTCATTCCAGTGATATTCAGGAGCCACGATACCGTACCCTGCAAAAACCACAGGTGCATTCTTGATGTCAATAGCAGGAACTTCGCGTTTGGTGAAGATGACATAATCCTTCACCGCATTGAACCTGAAATTGCCTTTAGCGCCGTTAACGCTCATGGTTGGTGCCATGGTAGCGGTTGCTTCCACCATCGGCACATCCTGAAAATAGCTGCCGTTGTTACCCGGCTCTAAACCTAATTTTTTAAATTGAGACGAAATATAGTTGATGGTTTTTTCCTCGCCTTTGGTAAACGGTTTGCGGCCCATCAGCGAGTCATCAGCCAAAACAGCTATCTGGCTTTTAATGTCATCGGCAGTAACCGGTCCGTTGTTAACGGTAGCAGCGGTAGTTTCTTCCTTTTGCTTGCACGAAGCCAACAGAGCCAGGCCCAGCAAGGCGGGTAAATAATAAGATTTCAATTTCATTGTATAATTGGTTTTAGTTAAATGTCAAATTTTAGTAGGCAAGGGCTTTGGCCATGAGCACTGCGGTCACCCATTCGTCGGGTTTGCCTACCACAAATTTTTCCACGCTGCCGTTTTGCAAAGTTATCTTCAAGCCGGTTGGGAAAAGACCCCAAACCTGATACGTAGTTATGTCGGCAATGGTTGAAAGCGGCATCCGAATTTCATGTCGCTGAATATTGATTTTATGCGATTTAAATACCAATTCATCATGAAAAAGCACCATTTTACCGCCAACGCCCTCTATGCTTTTAAAGTGATTTGCGCCACCGCACAGGATACCATTTTCTTCATCCTCAATGGATGTTTTCATCATCATCTTAGTTACTGATTTCATGTTGAACTTTTGCAGCCAAGGCATCATAAAAAAGAACATGAGCGCACAAAAAAAAGCTTGCAGAATGCCGCTTCGCCACCCGTCCATCCATGATGATGCCAATCCCATAACAACAAAATAGAACAGGAACGAAAGCAGATTAAGTTTGGTGAAATACTTTTTCATAGTAAAAGCTAATCTACTGATTGTTTACCGCTTCCCAAATTTTTACGGCCTCAACGGCTTCTTTTACATCGTGAACGCGCAGGATGCTTGCGCCTTTAGCTAACGCGATGGCATTTAACGCGGTGGTGCCATTGAGTGCATCTGCCGAATCGACCCCCAAAATATTTTGGATCATCTTTTTGCGGGAAACTCCAACCAAAATAGGTAAACCTAAACGCTCAAATTCTTGCAAACGATTCATTAGCTCATAACTATGTTCAGGTTTTTTGGCAAAGCCGAAGCCGGGATCGATGATCACATCATTTACGCCCAATTGCCTTAGCTGATGATGACGATCTACAAAATAATCAAGCACCTCACCAAAAACATCGTCATACTGCGCCAGCGAGTTCATGGTTTTTGGATTGCCTTTCATGTGCATTAAAATATAAGGCACGTTTAGCTTAGCCACAGTCGCAAACATTTCTTCATCCAGTTGCCCGCCCGAAACATCATTAATGATATGCGCACCGGAATTAATTGCAGCTTCGGCAACTTGTGCGCGGAAGGTATCTATCGATAAAATAGCTTGCGGAAATCGCTTTACAATAACTTCTACAATTGGCAGCAACCTAACCATTTCTTCCTCAACGGAAATTTCGTCGGCTCCCGGACGGGTAGAGTAAGCGCCTAAATCCAAAAAGGTTGCACCGTCGTTTAGCATCTTTTTAGCTTGCTGCAATGCGTCGTCAACTGAGGTTTGACGACTGCCGGTATAAAAAGAATCGGGCGTTAAATTGATTATGCCCATCACTCTTGGCCGACTCAGATCGATGAGCTTTCCGCGTACGTTGAGCGTTGTCTTTTTATGAAAAAATGTATCTTTAGCCACGGCAAAGGGTTGTAAAGTTGAAAGGTTGAGAATTTGTAAAGTTAGGGATTGTGACGCATCAACGTTACAACCTTAAAAACATTCCAAAAGGTAACCTCCAACATTACAACCTTCCAACTTTCCAACAAAGAAATTGAAAGAAACAGCAGCACAATACTCGGCGGTAATTAAAGTTTGTAAAGAGCTTTTCATGAAAAAGACTTACGACTATGGCACCGCATGGCGCATCCTTCGCTTGCGCAGCATTACCGACCAGATCTTTATCAAAGCGCAACGCATCCGCACGCTCGAAGAAAAGAAAGTTTCAAAAGTGGGTGATGACATTACCGGCGAATACATTGGTATTGTAAACTACTGTATCATTGCCATGATGCAATTGGAACTCCCGGAAAATGCTCCTGTTGAATTGGATCCGGAGCACGTTAGCGCTATGTTTGATGAAAAAGTGCAGCAAACCATGGATTTGATGTTTGCCAAAAATCACGACTATGGCGAGGCCTGGCGCGATATGCGCATCAGTTCGTTAACCGATTTGATATTACAAAAACTGCTGCGCGTTAAACAGATTGAAGATAACGAGGGCCACACGCTGGCATCAGAAGGGCCAAAAGCCAACTACCAGGACATGATGAACTATTCGATTTTTGCACTCATCAAATTAGGCGTCAAATGAAAAACGGATTGATTTGGTTTTGCCGCATTGCAGTTGGCTTGTTGTTTATCTTTTCAGGACTGATCAAGATCAACGATCCGCTGGGTTTCTCGTATAAACTGGAAGAGTATTTCGAGGTATTTCATATAACGTTTTTAAGCGGATTAGCCGTTAGTATTGCTATTTTGCTTTGCTCGCTCGAAATTATTTTAGGCTTTGCTTTGCTGATCGGTGTTCGCGCTAAACAAGTGGCCTGGGGCTTATTACTGCTGATCATTTTCTTTGCGTTTTTAACGTTTTACTCGGCTGCCTTTAAAGTGGTGCAAACTTGTGGCTGCTTTGGCGACGCTATTCCGTTAACGCCGTGGCAGTCGTTTAGCAAGGATCTGGTTTTATTGCTGCTGATATTGGTGCTATTCAAAAATCGCGACAGCATAAAGCCGTTGTTCAAACCTAAAACCGGCGACCAGCTTTTGGTTGCTTCCGCAGTGGTCGCTATCGCGATGGGTTTGTACACGTACAACTTTTTGCCGGTGATCGACTTTCTACCATATAAAGTTGGTGCGAATATCTCCGACGAAATGAAAACGCCGCCGGGCGCTGCACCCGACCAATACGAGGTGGATTATAAACTGAAAAACAAAAAATCGGGCGAAACCAAAGAGATGACCGATAAGGAATATCTTTCTTCCGGTATCTGGAAGGACACCAACTGGGAAGTGGTGGGCACCCCGGAAAGCAAGCTGGTTAAAAAAGGTTTCACACCAAAGATTATCGATTTGAATATTCAGGATGCGCAAGGCACCAATTATAACGAGGAGCTACTGAGCAATCCGTTTTATAACCTGGTAATTGTCGCCTGGGATCTGCCGCATACTAATACCGACGCGTTAAACCGTATCAATGCACTGTCAATAAACCTGGTGCGCGATTATAATATTCGTACAGTATTGCTAACCTCGGCCTCGCACAAAGACGCCGAAGCTTTTGCTAAAGCTAA
>Ga0209026_1001348_pt1 | contig 10973 bp, 6 predicted proteins | sample AraplaCL_Col_mCL_FD_184262 | JGI IMG/M metagenome (GOLD analysis project Ga0209026, IMG submission 184262) | Arabidopsis root microbial communities from the University of North Carolina, USA - plate scrape CL_Col_mCL (SPAdes) (version 2) | ecosystem: Host-associated > Plants > Roots >... | reverse complement strand
GAGGCCACCACCGCGAAGCCCTTGCCCGCGTCGCCGGCCCGGGCCGCTTCGACCCCGGCGTTCAGGGCCAGCAGGTTGGTCTGGAAGGCGATCTCGTCGATCACGCCGATGATCTGGCTGATCTGGCCCGAGCTGTTCTCGATCTCGCTCATGGCCGAGATGGCGTCACGGACGACCACGCCCGAGCGTTCGGCGTCGGCCTTGGCCGCGCCCACCGATTCACGGCTCTGGGCGGCGCCCTCCGCGGTCTTGCGGACCGTGGCGGTGATCTCATCCAGGGCCGCGGCGGTCTCTTCCAGGCTCGCGGCCTGTTGTTCCGTGCGGCGCGACAGGTCGTCGGAGGCCTGGCTGATCTCGCCGGCGCCCGAACGGACGGCCGTGGCGTTGGTCGACACCTCGCGCATGGTGTCCTGCAGGGTGTCCATGGCGCGGTTGAAGTCGGCGCGCAGCTGCTCGTAGTGCGACGGGAAGGCGTCGGTCAGGCGGAAGGTCAGACCGCCGCCGGCCAGGCGTTCCAGGCCCTTGGCCAGGCCTTCGACGACCTTGGCTTGCTCGGCGGCCGTGGCGGCGCGCTCGGCTTCGCTGGCGGTGCGGGCGGCGTCAGCCGACCTGCGGGCCTCGCCGGCTTCGCCTTCCAGGCGGATCTTCTCGAGAGCGGCGTCCTTGAAGTGCTGGACGGCTTCGGCCATGCGGCCCACCTCGTCCTTGCGGCCCTGGGCGGGGACGTCGACGTTGTTGTCGCCCGAGGCCAGCTTGGCCATGGCGGCGGTCATCGCGGCCACCGGCTTGGCGATCGCAGCCGACAGCAGGGCGCCCATCACGACCGACAGGGCGATCGACAGCAGGGCGCCGACGGCCAGGATCGTCACGGCGAAGGCTTGCGAGGCGGACTGGGCCTTGCTGCGCTGCTCGAGAACGTCGCTCTCGCGATCGATGTAGGCGTTCACCAGCTTCTTGAAGTCGGCGGTGCGGCCCTTGGTGCCCAGCTCCATCATGGCGGTGGCCTGCTGGGTCGGGTCCTGGCCGGCGGCGATCAGGCCGGCTTCCTCGCCGTCCAGCTTCGCGACCTCGGCCTTGATCTTGTCGATCTCGGCGGAGTCTTCCGGCGCGACCTTGTAGAGTTGCTGAAGGGCCTCGGCGCCCTTCTTCTCGTTCGCTTCGATCTGCTTCAGGAACGAGGGATCCCCGCTGGCCACCAGGCCGCGAACCCCCGCCGACCGATCGACCCGAGCCATCATCAGGTCGTTCGCGGCGTCCAGCTGCGCGACGCTGCTGTCGTTCAACTCAACGGCATGGTTGATGCTGGCCAAGCTGACATACACGGCGATGCACATGGCGGTGACGACCGTCACCACGACAGCGAAGCCCACCATGAGCTTCTTGGATATGTTCAGGTTGTTCAGCAGGTTCATCGGGATCTCGGCGTTCTGCAGGGGCGGATGGATGGGGCGGCCGCGCGCTAGGCGACGGCGCGTGGGTCAGCCCTCACGGCGTCCAGGGGTGCAATGGACGTGCGGCAAGCTGCGGAGGCTGGCAGTAGGGGACTGAAACGACCGCATGGGGTTCTCGCCGTTGCCGTGAGGGCTTGACGACGCCGATGGGCCCCGCCGATCCGGACAATCCCAAGGTCGGTTTGATTATTGGTAAATTGTGGGAATTGCTTTGCGAGAACTTGGCCGCGTTTCGGCAAAACCGCCGCGGCAAGTCGTCGCAATACCTCGCTAAGGCTAATCTAGCGGGGTGGAGGCGGCCCTAGGCCTGGAGGCCGAACGCCGTCTCGCCCGAGGCGACCAGCAGCACGCGCGCGGGTAGGGCAGGCGCCACCAGCGCATAGCCCGCGGCGGCGTCGAAATAGACCCCGTCGCCGGCCCCGAGGGCCAGGGGCGCATAGAGGTGGCTGTGGAACTCGACCTGGCCGTCCAGAACCAGGACGTAGGCTTCGCCCCCATGGCTGGCGAACGGGCCGTGCGCCTCGACATCGCGCGCCGTGACGTCCAGCACGATGGGCGACAGGCTCTTGGACAGGAGGTCCGAGGCGGCGCGGCGGCCGGTGTTGCCGGACACCCGGGTCGGCGGGCCGTCGCCGGCGCGCACCACCGACCGGCGGCCCGAGGCGGCCGGCGCGGTTTCGGCCTCGCGGGTGACCAGGCCTTCGAGGTCCACCTCGAGCGCCCGGCACAGCCGCATCAGCTTTTCATAGTTAAGTGCGTTCTGACCCAGCTCGACGCGTGAGAGGGTGGAGATCGGAACGCCACTCTGTTCGCTCAACGCGGCGAGACTCCAACCCCGCGAGAGCCGCAACTTGCGGATCGCAGCGCCGGTACGATCCGACATGCGAGCGCGCATGGCGTCGATCCCCTCTTGCCTGATGAGGTGGACCCTAGGGTGATTCACTATGCTCGGCACGCGAGTGGTCGGGAGATCCTGCCCAATTTGGGTTGATCACTCGCCTGACAGGGGAAATTCGCGACCGGGGGGCGCGGGATGATTCGGCGGCCGGGCGGGTGGGGCTTGCGGACTCTCGCCGCCCATCGTCGATGAGGCGCTCGCTCCGTAGGCGAAAAGGGCTCGTTTCAGGGGCGTTTGGGCAAGTGTATCGCGCACCCGCACGAGCAACGTCTGAGACGCTTTTCAACTCACAGAAGAACCCAATCGCTCTTCTCGGACCGTGTGGTAGGGTAAAAATTGACTTAAGGCCGTTCTGCCGTCGCAGGACTGTCGCCATTCTTTCAAGGGGGGGCTGATGCGCAGCCTAGCGTACGTTATCGCCTGTGGCGCCCTGCTGACCGCATCGTCGGCTCACGCGGTGGCCCTCGATATTGCAGGCAAGCTTTCGGGCAATGTCGCTCTGGGATCCCAGAGCCTGCCCTGGGCCAACGGCATGATCGCCGATTTCGGATCGAACGGCGAGGGGCCGGGCTTCGGCGGCAGCACCGAGACCAAGGTCAAGGTGACGCCCACCTACGCCAGCTTCGAGAGCGGCGTCGCGGTCTCCGGTCCGCAGGCGTCGGCGGAGTCGAACTCGGGCCTGAACGTGAAGATCGTCAACACCGGCGAAGAGGCGATCTCGCTGAACAGCGTCGGCTCGACGATCATCCCGGCGGGTCTCGGCTTCTACATGCAGGACCGCACCTCTGGAGATCCCAAGGGCGGGAACATCTTCACCGGCTTCGGTCAGGACGACGCTTCGTCCTTCGCCTCGCTGTTCACCGAGGACCTGGCCGGGACCACCTTCGCCACGGCCGGCTTCACCTTCGACATCTTCGGCGACGACTATCTGATCGGCGGCGAAAGCGTCAACGAAGAGGCCTATCCGCTTTACAGCCTGTCGGGCGAGCTGACCCTCAGCTTCGACGCTAACGGAAACGTGGTCGTCGGCGGCAGCGTCAATGCGGCGGACTTCTACAGCGACAACTTCGAAGACGTCGGCCTGTTCCTCAACGGCTTCGACACCCAGTTCAACAACGACTTCGCCCTCGCCTACAACTGGGGTCAGACGGACATCGAGGTCTTCCTGAACCAGATCATGGGCGGCGGGGCTTCGACCAATCTCTATTATCGCACCACCGCCTACGCGAGCACGACCGTGGGCTGCGTGGCGGACTCGCTCAGCTGCATCGTGGCCTACTCGGGCTTCGGCGACCCCATCGGTCGCGGCGGCGGTGTCTCCCTGGCGGCGGCGCGCGGCTTCAGCACGCAGTCGCTCGACTCGATCGACTACCTGAAGTTCGACCCGCAGCTGATCGATCCGTTCCGTCCGAACACCTCGGACATCGGCGGTCCGGGCGGCGTGCCGGAGCCTTCGACCTGGACGATGGTGATCATGGGCTTCGGCCTGCTCGGAGCGGCGTTGCGGCGCCGGCGTGTGCTGTCGTACAGCTAAGGCATGACGCCAGGCGACGCCGAAACTCACGACCGACAGGACGGAGCCTACGCGTACCGGGCGTTCATCAGCTATAGCCACCGCGACAAGGACCTGGCGCAGCGGCTCCACCGCGAGGTGGAGTCCTACCGCATTCCCTCGAAGCTGGTCGGCAAGGTCACCGGCGTGGGTAAGGTCCCGCGCCGGCTTCGGCCCATCTTCCGCGACCGCGAGGAGCTACCCGCCTCGGGCGATCTCTCCGCCGAACTGAGCGCGGCGCTCCGCCAGTCGATGTTCCTGGTGGTGATCTGCTCGCCGGCCGCCGCCAAGTCGCGGTGGGTCAACGAGGAGATCCTCCAGTTCAAGCAGGTGCACGGCGACAGCCGCGTGCTGGCCATCGTCGCCGACGGCGAACCCAACGCCTCCGACACCCCGGGCATGGAGCACCGGGAGTGCTTCCCCCACGCGCTGCGCTATCGCCTGGGCCCCGACGGCGAGCTGTCCGACACGCCCGCCGAGCCCATCGCCGCCGACGTCCGCCGCGAGGCGGACGGCCCGCGCCTGGCCACCCAGAAGCTGATCGCCGGCCTCACGGGCCTCAAGCTGGACGAGCTGGTCCAGCGCGAGACCCAGCGGCGCATCGCCCAGGCCACCACCGTCGCCATCGGCGCCATGATGGGGATGGTCGTCACCGGCGGCCTGGCCTTCTACGCCAACTCCCTGCGGATCGAGGCGAACAACCAGCGGACCATCGCCCAGCACGAGGCCGCGGCCGCCCGTGCCGCCTCGGACTATCTGGTCGGCACGTTCGAGCTCTCGAACCCCGCCACGGAAAACCCGCGCACCATCACCGCCCTGACCATCCTGGGCCGCAGCGCCGACCGCGCCCACCGCGAGCTGGCCGACCAGCCGGCGATCCAGGCGCGCCTGCTGGCCACCCTGGGCCGCGCCTACAACAACCTGGGCCTGCTCAGCGAGGCCCGCGCCTCGTTCGAACAGTCGATGCCGGCGATCAACGCCTCGGGCCCCGACGGCGCCGAGGCGTTGCTGGTCCTGGCCACGACCTACGAGCGCCAGGGGCTGCTGGAAAAGGGCCTGGGCGCGGTGAAACAGGCCGAGGGCCTGCTGGGCCCTGACCCCAAGGCCAACGCCAACCTGCGCGCCGCCGCCGCCACCACCGAGGGCCGCATCCTGACGTCGGCCTCACGGGTGAAGGAGGGCGTCGCCGCCTTCGACCGCGCGCTGGCCCATTACCGCACCGCCGGGGCGGAGGCGCCGGTGGGCGCCCTGGCCACGGTGCTGAACAACCGCGGGCTGCTGCTGTCGGACGACGGCCAGTACAAGGCCGCCGAGGCGTCGCTGAACGAGTCCCTGGCCCTGTTCCAGAAGGAGCTGGGCGCCGGCCACGTCTCGACGGGCAAGGCCTGGTTCGCCCTGGCCCAGAACTCGTTCAACGCCGGCGACCTGCGCAAGGCGCGCACCCAGATCGCCAACGCCCTGCGCATCGAGCGCGGTGTGCTGGACGCCGACAACCCGATCCTGGGCGACACCCTGTCGATGCAGGGCCAGATCCAGCAGGGGCTGGGCCAGCTGGCCGACGCCGAGCGCTCGCTGCGCGAGGCGGTCTCGATCTACCAGAAGGCCTTCAAGGGGCCGCACTATCTGATCGGCATCGCCGAGGTCTATCTGGCGATGATCGAGTCGCAGCGGGGCGACACAGGCGCGGCCCTGGCCACCCTCTACGACGCCAAGCAGAACTACGACGCCAGCTACGGCAAGATTCACCCGAACCACGGGGATCTGCTGGTCAACCGCGCCAAGATCCTGGCCAAGGCCGGGCGCGTGAACGAGGCGCGCAACGACTGCGCCGCCGGCATGAAGATCCTCAACGAGACCCTGGGCGCCGAAGCCAGCTTCACCAAGCAGATGGGCGGCGAATGCGCGGCGCTGGGCGCCCAGAAGACGGCCGGGCGCTAGGGCGAGCCTGCGACCTTCTAGGCCGGCGCCTTCACCTCCCGCCGCTTCGCGGGGGAGGTAACGACGACACCGCCGGGGCGTCCCCTTGGGTCGATTGCGGACCCGTCAGGCCCCGCCGCGGCTCAGGCGGTACAGCGGGTAGATGCCGTAGCCCTTGGGCAGGGCGATCTTGCCGACGTAGTTGCACTCGAACGGGTGGTTCTGCTGCATCTCCAGCACCGCCGCGAAGGGCTCGGTGACGTACACCGCGCCCGATGGCGTCACCGGCTCGATCCGCGCCGCGCGGGACACTTCGCTGCCGTAGTAGGTGGTTCGGCGCGTGACCGGGTCGTAGCCGGAATAGGTGGGGCCATAGTGCAGGGCGATCCGCATGGCGGTGCCTTCGCGCACCCCCAGGGCCTTGCAGTCGACCTTCTTCAGCTCCTCGCACAGGTCCAGCGCCGCCGCCGCCGCCGTCGGCGCGTCCTGGAAGACGGCGAAGATCGCATCGCCCCAGGTGTTGCCCTGGCGGATCACGTCGCCGTGCCGCTCCAGGCTGCGGGCCGCCCGGACCATGACGTCCTCCCAGAAGAGGGGCAGGGCGCGTTCGTCCAGCTTCGAGAAGCCCGGATAGTCGGTGAACATCAGCCCGTAGACGCCACGCTCCACCGCCGACTTGGGCGGCGGGGGCGGCATGACGGGGCGGATCAGCGTGGGCGTGATCACCACCTCGGCCCGCCCACCCGTCGCGCGCCAGGCGCTGACGTCGGATCCGCTCAGGGTGCGGTCGCCACGCTCCTCCACGATCACCAGCTGGATCGCCTCGGCGTGCAGTTGGCGGGCGCGCAGCCGCGCCATGCCCATGGTCACCTTGGAGCCGTAGGCGAACTGCTCCATCTCGCCCATGTAGCTCATGTTGCTGGCGAAGGTGATCGAGGCGGCCTGCTCGCGGATGGCGTGGTAGCGGGCCACCCAGCTCTCGCCGGCGGGGGCGACCGACTGTTCCAGGAAGTCGGGCTCGGCGAAGGGCAGCACGACGTGCACCTCGGCGCCGCGCTCTAGCAAGAGCTCGGCGATCAGGATGTCGCTGCCCGCGGCCAGGGCGCCATAGCCGAAGCCGACGTCCTCCTCCTCGATCACCTTGCGCATCCGGACGGCCAGGTCGCCCTCCAGCTCGGGGCCGCCGACGAAGATGTTGCCGCAGAACATCGCCACCTTGGGCGGTTCGATCAGCGCCAGCAGGCTCTCCATCCCGTGGCCGTCGCCCTCGGCGGCAATCAGCCGCTGCAGCTGCAGCACGGTGGTCGAGCGCGCGCCCACGTCGGCGTCGGGCGCCTGCATGGCCCGCTCCAGCGCGCCCCGCGCGCCATCGACATCGCCCAGCACCGCCAGCGCCTCGGCCAGGGTGGCCAGCGAGAAATAGCCCGACCGGCGCTCGGGCGCGGTCTCGTCCACCACATGCTTGGCCAGCATGCGGGCCAGCTGCCGCCGGCCGGCGATCTTGGCCAGGGTCGCGGCGTTGATGGCCGGATAGCTGGACTTGGTCAGGCGGAAGATCTGGGCGTACAGCAGGCACGCCTCCACCACCTTCTCGCGGTCGGGGGCGCCGCCCTCGAAGGCCTGGTCCTTGAGCAGCCGCGCCTTCAGCGACAGCGGGTCCACCCCGCCGATCTCGGCCAGGGCATAGTCGTCGTACAGCTTCAGCCCGCGCTCGGTGTCGCCCAGCCGCGCCAGGGTCAGCACTTCGAGATAGTTCAGCTCGGGATGGGACGTGTCGCCGCGGCGCACGACCTCGTCGTAGGCGCTCAGCAGATCGCCCCGCGCCAGGGCGGCGCGGACGGACGCGGCTCGTTTTTCAGGCGTCGGGGGAGAACTCACGCCACCTCGCCGAACTGTGGCGATAGGCAACTGCGGACGACGGACCGCCTCTCAAGCGTCAGACCCCGCACGCGCGCCCCGTCCCCTTCGCTTCGACCGGACCAGCCGCTCCCATGGCCTGTCCGTGTCATCCCCAGCCGTGACGCTATCGCGACAATGCCCGCCCGTCCATCGGACGCTCGCCTCTAAGGCGTATGGCGCGCAATCAGCCCGGTTGTGCGACAGCCAGGTCGGCCGCCTCGCGCCGGCCGTCATAGACCTCCTGGTCCAGAAGGCCCTGCTGCTTGGCGACCAGGGTCGGGACCAGCGCCTGGCCAGCGACGTTCACCGCCGTGCGGCCCATGTCCAGGATCGGGTCGATGGCCAGCAACAGGCCCACGCCTTCCAGCGGCAGGCCCAGGGTGGACAGCGTCAGGGTCAGCATCACCGTCGCGCCGGTCAGGCCGGCAGTCGCCGCCGAGCCGATCACCGAGACGAAGACGATCAGCAGATAGTCCGATAGCGCGAGCGGCACGCCGAAGAACTGGGCGACGAAGATCGCCGAGATGGCGGGATAGATCGCCGCGCACCCGTCCATCTTGGTCGTCGCGCCCAGCGGCACGGCAAAGGCGGAATAGGCGCGCGGGACGCCCAGACCGGTCTCGGTCACCTGCTCGGTCACCGGCAGGGTGCCGATAGACGAGCGCGACACGAAGCCTAGCTGGATCGCCGGCCAGGCGGCGCGGAAGAACCGCAGTGGGTTGAGGCCATGCGCCGCCAGCAGCGCTGGATAGACCACCAGCAGCACCAGGAAGAGGCCGATGTAGATGGCCAGGGCGAACTGGCCCAGCTGGCCCAGCGCGTCCCAGCCGTACTTGGCCACCGCCGTGCCCAGGAGGCCGATGGTGCCGATCGGCGTCAGGCGGATCACCCACCACAGCACCTTGCGGATGACCACCAGGGCCGAGGCGTTGAACGCCAGGAACGGCTTGCCCGCCTCGCCGGCCTTGAGCGCGGCCGCACCGATCACCAGCGAGATCACCAGGATCTGCAGCACGTTGAACGAGACGCTGGTGGCGGCCGCGCCGTCCGCCAGCTTGGTCGAGGCCGTCAGGCCCAGGAAATTGGCCGGGATCAGCCCGGTCAGGAAGTCGAGCCAGGCGCCCTGGGTGTTGGACGCCTTGGCCGCCGTCGCGGCGACCGCGGTGTGCACGCCCGGCTGCAGGAGCACCCCCAGGGCGATGCCGATGCCGACGGCGATCAGCGAGGTGATCGCGAACCACAGCAGGGTGCGCCAGACCAGGCCGGCGGCGTTCTGGAGCTGGGCCAGGTTGGCGATGCTGGCCACGATGGCCGTGAACACCAGCGGCGGCACCAGCGCCTTCAGGAGCTGGACGAACGACGAGCCCAGGATGCGCAGGGTCTCGGCCAGGACATAGCCCTGCTGGCCCTCAGCCACGCCCAGCTGGCGCGCCAGGAAGCCCAGCGCCAGGCCGATGACCATCGCCGCCAGCACCTGGATGCCGAAGCCGCTGACGAAACGGGAACTCTTCTGGGACGTCGCCATCCCGCCAATGTAGGGAGCGGCAGGCCAGCCCGCCCGCCGAAAAGTCTGATCCGGCCTTCAGGGAATCTCTCAGGCTACGGCCTGGCCACCCTCTACAGGCTGTCTAGGTTTCCTAGCGCGCCTGCAGCACCGCGATCACCGCCGGATCGCCGGCCCGACGCGCTCGCTCCAGCGCCGTGACCTTGTCGGCGCCCAAGTGGTCGCGGCGCGCGCCCTTGGCCAGCAGGGCCCGCACGATCTCGGCCCGTTGGGCGGCGGGGAATGTCGACCACCGCGGCGGCGCGTCGGCGGCGTAGTCCAGCGCCGTATAGCCGCCGGCGTTGGCCGCATTGGGGTTGGCCCCGGCGTCCAGCAGGATCTGCACGACGTCCAGCGCCCCGGCCTGCGACGCCTGCATCAGCGGCGTCATGTTGGTCAGGGCCACCCGCACCAGCACGTCCAGCCCGACCTTCCGCGCCGCGATCAGCCGCACGACCTCCACCGCCTCGGCCCGCCGCGCCGGGTTCGGCTCGTCGTCGCGGCCCATCAGCGCCGTGCCGTTCATGGCGAAGAAGGCCGAGCTCAGCGCGTTGCCGCCGTTCGGGCCGGGCAGGGCGGGATCCGCGCCGGCGGCCAGCAGCGCGCGCACCGCCCGGACGCGGCCAGACATCGCCGCCTGGGCCACCAACGAGCCGTTCTCGGTGGTGGCGCTGGGGTTCGCGCCGGCCCGGATCGCCTGGTCGATGGCGGCCGGATCGTTGCGCAGCATGGCCATCTGCAGCGCCTCGGTCGTCTGCGCGGCGGCCGGCGCGGCGAAGGCGAGGGCGAGGAACAGCGTCGTGGCGGCGGCGATCTTGAGCATGGACATCCGTCTGGTCGTGAAGCGGCGGGCGATGCCCAGGTTTTGCTCAGACGCTGAGCGCAGGTCGACTGGCGTTTTTGCAGACGGGGCGCCAAAAAAAGTTCACTGGCGTTCCGTCCGCTTTTCGCCTCTTGGCCGGGTCAGGTCAGGGGGACTCGGGCGTCCGGGTCGAACAGGTTTGATGAAGATCGCGAGTTTGCTGGCGGCGTTGGTTGTCGGCGTGGGCGCAAGCGCGGCGGCCCAGCCGGCCCCGCCGCCCAAGGATCCCAAGCTGGTGGTGGCGATCGCGGTCGACCAGTACGCCTGGAGCCTCTTCCAGCGCTATCGGCCCACCTACACCGGCGGCCTGAAGCGCCTCGCCGGCGGCCGCGTCTTCCTCGGCTACCAGAGCCACGCCTCGACGGAGACCTGCCCCGGCCACTCCACCCTGCTGACCGGCGATCACCCCAGCCGCACGGGCATCGTCGCCAACAACTGGTACGACCGCGACAACGGCTCCAACGTCTACTGCGTCTCGGTCTCGGGCGTCGCCGATCCCCTGGCCAAGGGGCCCGAGAACCTCAAGGTCGACACCCTGGGCGATTGGCTCCGCGCCAAGCACCCGGACGCGCGGGTCACCTCGATCTCGGGCAAGGATCGCGCGGCGATCATGCTGGGCGGCCATCACCCGACCGCGGTCTTCTGGTGGGATGACGGCCTGGGCTGGGGCACGTCGAAGCACGCCGGCCCCGCCGACGCCGCGACCCTGGCGCCGGCCGTGGCCTTCAACCGCAAGCTATTCGCCGCCTGGGACCAGGCGCCGCCCGAACTATGGCCCGCCACGCTGCCCGACCCCTGCAAGGCCCTGGCGGTTCCGCACACCTTCGGCCGCCTGACGCTGTCGGGCGAGG
>Ga0209026_1001344_pt1 | contig 11010 bp, 3 predicted proteins | sample AraplaCL_Col_mCL_FD_184262 | JGI IMG/M metagenome (GOLD analysis project Ga0209026, IMG submission 184262) | Arabidopsis root microbial communities from the University of North Carolina, USA - plate scrape CL_Col_mCL (SPAdes) (version 2) | ecosystem: Host-associated > Plants > Roots >... | reverse complement strand
CGGCCACAGAAAAAGGCCGCAAGCCGGTATTCGTATTTTCCGGCATGGGACCGCAATGGTGGGCAATGGGACGAGAGTTGTACAACACGATTCCCGTTTTTTCAGAAATGCTGCAAAAGATCGATGTTCTATTCACCGCGCTTTCCGGATGGTCCATCTTGGCGGAAATGTTGCGTGATGAAGCGGATTCCCGCATCACCGAAACGCACATCGCGCAGCCGGCAAATTTTGCCTTGCAAGTTGCATTAGTCGCATACTGGCGCTCGTTGGGCGTGGAGCCGACCGCGATTGTCGGACATAGTGTAGGCGAGGTGGCCGCTGCCTATGTGGCTGGCGTATTGGATTTGGAACAAGCCGTTCTGGTTTCGTATTGGCGGAGCCACATTCAAAGTAAAGCAGCGGGTCAGGGCGGCATGTTGGCGGTGAGCCTCTCGGAGGCGGATGCTGGTCGATATGTGAACGGCAGCTACGGAAATGTGTGCATTGCCGCGGTCAATTCGCCGACTACTGTGACGCTCGCCGGAGATCGCGCGAGTTTGAGCGCAATCGGGAAGGAATTGGATGGTCAAGGAGTGTTCCAACGCGAACTCGTGGTGGAGATGGCTTACCACAGCGCGTACATGGAGCCTCTCAAGCCGATGTTGCTTGAGGCATTGGCCAGGTTAAATCCAAATTCGAGCGTGATTCCGTTGTATTCCACGGTGACCGGGCAACGGGCAACACCAGGCATGTATGACGCGCAATATTGGTGCGACAACGTGCGCGAGCCAGTTGCCTTCGCCAAAGCGATTACTACGTTAATCGAAGACGGGCACCGGGTCTTCCTCGAAGTGGGGCCGCACCCGGTTCTTGGAGGCGCCATCCGTGAATGCGGGACACAGGCATCCGTCAAGGTTGCGACTTTTGCCTCGCTGCGCCGTGATAAGCCTGAGCAGGCAAATCTTTGGGACAACCTGGCAAAAATGTATCAGGCAGGCGTCGCGTTCGATATGGGGCGCTCGTCCTCCGAATCCGGAAATTCGATTCGTCTATTGAGCTATCCATGGCAGCGAGATTCCCATTGGCAGGAAACGCCATCGGCATTGTTTGATCGCGTCGGCACGGTGTCCAATCCGTTACTCGGTCAGCGTTCCAATACACCTGAGACGGCTTGGGATGCATTACTTAACGCGAATTTGCTACCCTATCTGCGCGATCATTGCGTTGAGGAACTGACAGTATTGCCCGGCGCTGCATATGTGGAGCTTGGATTGGCGGTTCAGCGGGAATTGGGTGGCACAACTCCTGTTTTGCTCGATCATTTGCAATTCTTCAAAGCGCTGGTGATAGACCAAAACCGTCAGCCTTCTCTTCGGGTCACATATGACGCGGCGGGCCGTCGCTATCAGGTCTTCTCACGCGCAACGCCGGACGCCGGCTGGGATTTGCACGCTGTTGGCCGGATTGCAGAGCTTCCCGATGCCGTTTCGCCGACCTTGAAGATTGCAGCCATCCGTGACCGCTGTCAAGAGCATATCGATGGCGCCGCCCATTATGCCGACATGAACGAACGCGGTCTTCACTACGGCCCGTGGTTTCAGGGCATAACATCGCTCTCGCGTAATGTTGATCTGCTTGAAGTATTGGCGAAAATCGACATGCATGCGGATATGACCGCCGATGCCGATTCTCTTTTGCATCCGACATTGTTGGATGCATGCTTCCAGGCTCTGCTTGCCGTGACAAAGGGCAACGCGAGAGGGCTTGGCCGCGAAGTGTATGTGCCAACCCGGATTGGCCAGGTGCGATTTTATGCACGGCCTTCTTCGCAGTTTTATTGCCACGCCAGTCTCTCCCGCGCGGAGCCGGGTTTGATCGTGGGCGACGTGACGCTTATGGATAACGACGGACGCGTGCTGGCCGAAATTCATGACGTCGAAGCCCGCGCGTTGACGAACAAACGCGGAGATGCGCTGGCCTCGTTTGACGAATGGCTGTATCAGTTTGAGTGGCGTGAAACACCGTTGATACAAGATCCTGCGCTAGAATTGCGCGACACCTGGATTGTTGTTTCCGACGATCATGATCTTTCGCAACGGTTGACCCATGAACTCAAGCAGTGCGGGGTCAAGCGTGTCATGGTGGCGCATTTTGCGCACGTGGAAGATGACGACAAAGCCAAGAGCCACGACGTGGAATCTTATTTTCCGCACTTGATGCGGGAGGTTCTGGACACCGGCGCCGAGCGGGTGCAAGGTGTCGTGTCCCTGCTGGCGGCGAATCTGGCCAACGAGCAGATAGCAGGACAACTGGCGGCGAGTACCAGCGGCGCCTTGCGACTTGTGCAAACCCTGATAAAGCGGCGGGCGGGCGACGCTCCCAGGCTGGCCTTCGTGACGAAGAAAGCACAGGCTGTCGATTCGCTGGATGCGCAGTCGATGTGCATCGCCCAAAGCCCGCTTGTAGGTTTTGCTCGGGTGGCAATCAACGAATTCCCCGATCTGCGGACGCGGCTGGTTGATATGGATGACGCGCCGGATGCGTTGGCGGCGCTTGCTGCAGAGTTGATTTCCGGTAGCGAAGAGGACGAGGTCGCTCTACGTGGCGTGCAACGCTATGTCAATCGATTGGTGCGTCGCACATCCAAGGTGTTGAACGCATCGGAGGGATCAAAGGCGAATGAGCCCGCTGCCGCCGAGGTCGTCGTCGCACTGCAGAAAGCAACCTTGTTCGGTTCCAGTGAAAATAATGCCCAGCGACCGGTCACCGGCGAAGCCATGGGCGTAGTGGTGCGCGCTGGCGCCAATGTGCGATCGCTCCAGGTAGGAGACAGCGTCATCTTCCCGTTGCAGCAACGGCCAAGTCAATTGATGACGGTTGCCGGCGCAGACGTTAGTCTGATCACCGACCCTGCGCTGGTTCCATGGGTTCCGGCGGAGTATGTCTTGACGCAACTCGGCAAGTTGGTTCAGGGACAAGCGGTTTTGGTCCACGCCGGCGTGAATCCGTTGGCCCTGGCGATAGTTCAGGTTGCGGTTCAGGCAGGGGCGCGCGTCTTCGTTTCCGCGTCCGACGCTTCCTTGCGCCATGCATGCATGACAATGGGAGCGGAGCAGGCTTTTAATCTTCATAGCCCGGATTTGCGCCAGCTTTTGCGAAATTCCGGCTTTGCCGGGGAGATCGATCTTTCGATCAATGCCACATTGACTGCCGTATCGGGTCGACATCTCAAGACTATGAAAACGCATGGCACACACATCGAGCTACATGACCTCGATCGCGCGCGCTTGATTGATCTTGAAGATGCGCCCGGCAGCATCTGCTTGATGAGTCTGGATATCAAGGAACTGTATCAGCGCAGCCAGGACCATGTCGAGACTGCCGAGAAAGTGCGGTCCCGCCTGGCGAGCGGAAAGCTTCAACTGCCGCTGCAGGCAGCCTATTCCGCGCTGAAATTGGACGAAGCGATCAATACGACGCAGCAAGCCAGGATGGCATTGGTCGACTTTGATCGATCCATCGAGACCATTATGGCCCAGCACGTGATGACGCCATCGCGCTTCCTGCCGGACGAAACCTACCTCCTGACCGGGGGGCTGGGTGGAATCGGCTTGAAGATGGCTGAATGGATGATAGGCCGCGGTGCTCGCAATCTGGTTCTGGTGGGGCGAAAAGGTGCAAATACGTCCGAGGCCGTGGACGCTGTTGCCCACCTCTGTCGTAGCGGGGCGATGGTGACGCCGTATGCGGCGGATGTCTCGGACAAGGATGCCGTGAAGCGGCTGATTGAACATATCGAGAAAGAGATGCCGCCGCTACGAGGCGTTTTTCACGCCGCGGCAGTATTGGACGACGGCCCGATCGATGGCCTGGCGGACGCCAACTTTTCCAAAGTGCTAAATGCGAAATCTGTTGGGGCTTGGCATCTGCATGAAGCGACGCAGCATCTTCCCTTGCGCCATTTTGTGCTCTTTTCCTCAATCGGTTCGCTTGTCGGCAGCCCCGGCCAAGCGACGTATGTGGCGGCGAACGCGTTCCTGGATGCCTTGGCGCAATGGCGTCGGGCGAACCACATGGCGGCGCTGTCCATCAATTGGGGTGCACTGGCGGAAGTCGGCATGGCGGCGCGCCACCGCGAGGTGGCCGAATACCTGGATAGAGTTGGCTTTGGGGCGTTTGGTCCGGATGTTGCGATGGAGGTTTTCGGCCGCTTGCTTGATGCAAATCCGGTCGTCATCGGTGCCGCTGCAATGGATTGGGCGACGCTCAGCGGATTCTATCCTGCGTGGGGCCGTTCGCTGCGCAATCACGAAATTCTTGGCACGCTGGAGAGCACGATGTCAGGAGATTCTCATTCGCAGTGGTCCCATATTCTGGAGGCAATGGCTCCTGAGGAGCGGCTGGCGATCGTCGGCAGTCTATTGAATCAGACAGTGTCCGACGTGCTGAGATTCCCTCTTGATAGCATCGACCAATCCCAGTCTTTGCTCTATATGGGTATGGATTCGATCATGGCAATCGAGCTGCAGGTTCAGATCGAAGGAAAATTCGACGTCAAACTCTCGACGCTTGAGCTCATGCGTGGCAACACGCTTGCGGAGTTGACGGAACAGATCTTGAAAATGCTGACAGACAATGTGGCGTCTCAGCATGAGAAGACGGCATCCGTTGGCCTTGCGGAAGCGCTGCCACAAAAAACCATTGTTCAAATTCCTGACTTCACCGGAAATGTCGTACCTCGTATTGATGTTGGCGATATTGAGTTGGCCATCGAAAACCTGACCGATGCGGACGTGCAGCGCACCCTGGAACTACTTAGCAGCAATATTGGAGAGCAATAAATGAATATGGATATAGCTGAGGCACAAAAAATTGTACCGCTTACCCGGCGTGAGCTGCTTGCCCAGGTACTGAAGGAGCGGGCCAGTCGGGAATATCGGGAAATGCCGCTCTCTAGCGGACAACAAGCGCTGTGGTTTTTGCATCAAAGCGCTCCTGCGAGTGCGGCCTATCATGTTGCGTATTGCTGCTGGGTTCGCACCCCGCTGGATGTCAAGAAAATGCACAAGTCGCTGCAAAGCCTGGTGGACCGACATCCGTCATTGCGCACATCGTTCCATTCTTCCGCGCACGGACCGGTTCAGCGCATCGCCGGCTATCACGCGACCGCCTTGAATATCGTCTCCGCCGGCGAAGATACGGACGATTCGCTGTTGCAATCGGCACGGGTCGCTTATCAGGTTCCCTTCGACTTGACGCAGCCCTCCCTGTTTCGCGCAACGTATTATCAACGAAAAGACGGTACTGGCCTGCTGCTGCTGACGGTTCATCATCTTGTATTCGATGGCTGGTCGCTATGGACGGCACTTCAGGAACTCGGCCAATTGTACGGGGCCGACCCGGCGCAAAAAAATATCGATTTGCCGGCGATTCAGTCCGATTATCGAGACTACGTCGACTATCAGCAGGCTCTTCTGAGTTCGCCGGAAGGAGACCGTTTGTGGTCGTTCTGGCAGCGCACGCTGGCGGGCGAACCGCCACTGTTGAAGCTGCCGTCTGACAAATCGCGGCCGGCAATCGTGTCATTCAATGGCGCCTCCGAGAAAATTTCAGTGGGCGTCGAGTTGTCGAAGCGCGTGCGTCAGCTTGCAAAACAAAATGGCGTTACGCCTTATGTGTTGCTGCTGACGGTATTTCAAGTGCTGCTGTACCGCTACTCCGGGCAGAGCGATCTATGGATAGGCACGCCCACCGCTGGCCGAGACCAACGGAAGTTCAATGCAACGATCGGCTATTTTGTGAATCCGATCGTCATTCGGGCGAGCCTGGAAAAAGGGACGCGATTTGTGTCGCAACTTGCCTCGACCCGTGAAACGGTCCTGGCGGCGATGGAGCATCAAGCCTTTCCCTTTCCGGTCATCGTCGAGCGGCTAAGATTAAAACGCGACCCCAGTTATTCCCCATTATTCCAGGCCTTGTTCGTTCTGCAAAAGGATCAAGGTTCTCTTGGCATTACCTCCAGTCTGGCCAGTGGGACAGCGGCGCCGCTGGGCCAATGGGGTGGATTGTCGGTAGAGCCGGTCGATTTTCCGCAGCAAGAGGGCCAGTTCGATATCGAGTTGGAACTGCTGGATGGCGACGCCGCTTTCGGGGGCGCATTTAAATACAATACGGATGTCTTTGATGCCGAGAGTATTCGGCAGTTGGCTTCCAGTTACCTGATGTTGCTGCAAGGGGCGGTTGATGACGCCAGTGTCGAAATTGATCGGATGCCGCTGCTTTCGGACGCGCACAAAGTCGGACTTGTGCGCCCGCAAATAGGCAACAACCAACAGTCCTCCCTCCCGCTGCACCGAAAATTCGAACATCAAGTCGAACAGACGCCGAACGCGATTGCATTGAAGCTCGGCGATGAGACCTTGAGCTACAGTGAACTGAACGCGCGGGCGAACAGCTTGGCGCATTTCCTGATTGCACAAGGGGTGGGTCCCGAAGTCAAAGTCGGAATTTCCGTGGAGCGCTCCCTGGATATGATGGTTGGCATCCTTGGGGTGTTGAAATCAGGCGGCGCCTATGTGCCGATTGATCCCGCGTCGCCTGATGAGCGAATTTCATTTATCGTCGAAGATAGTGCCGTCCCATTGTTGTTGACGCAACAGTCCATCTCCAATCGTTGGCCCGGGAGCAAGGCTCAAATCGTCAATTTGGACACGGATTGGTCAAAAGTCGCCGAGTTCGGCAATGCCAATCCTGACGGTGCTGCCTCAGTCGAGAATCTTGCGTATGTGATCTACACATCCGGGACGACTGGAAAGCCGAAGGGGGTTCAGGTAACGCATTTCAATGTGTTGCGATTGTTTGAATCGACACGGCATTGGTATGGCTTCAACGCAAGCGACGTGTGGCCGTTGTTCCACTCGTTTGCCTTTGACGTTTCTGTGTGGGAAATGTGGGGGGCTTTGCTACACGGCGGCAGATTGGTCATTGTCCCGCAAAATGTGACGCGAGCATCGTTTGAATTCGTCGAATTGGTTCGGCGAGAAGGCGTGACGGTTTTGAATCAAACCCCATCCGCGTTTCGTATTTTCATGGAGGCAGAGACGCGCGCTCGTCTAGGCCAAGATTCTCGGCTTCGTTACATTATTTTTGCCGGCGAGGCTTTGGATATACAGAGTCTCCATCCGTGGTTGGATTATTACGGCGACGTCAAGCCGCGTCTCGTCAATATGTATGGCATCACCGAGACTACGGTGCATTCCACTTACCGGGCGATTACGCTCGATGATCTAAAATCAACCCGCAGCATGATCGGTACGCCGATTCCAGACTTGCAGATTTATCTTCTCGATGAAAACCGGCAATTGGTGCCGAGAGGCGTCACGGGAGAAATGTACGTCGGGGGCAGCGGGGTCGCGCGCGGCTATCTCAATCGTCCGGAGCTAGACCAGCAACGTTTCCTGCCTGATCCATTCAGCGCTGATCCCGGAGCGCGCATGTATAAATCCGGCGATGCCGCCAGATATCGGGCGGATGGCGATATCGAGTATCTGGGGCGGTTGGATACCCAGGTGAAAATTCGAGGTTTCCGAATTGAATTGGGCGAAATTGAAGCCATCCTGGGACAACATGATGGCATCCAATCGGCCATCGTTCGCGTAACGGAAGATTCTACCGGCGACAAACGCCTCGTTGCCTACTATATCTCCTCGCACGAGACTGGTCCGGAAATTTCAACGTTGCGCGCTTATCTAAAGAGTAAATTGCCGGCGTACATGGTGCCGTCTTTTTTTGTCGAGCTGGACTCTCTTCCCCTCACGGCCAATGGAAAACTCGATTATCGTGCGTTGCCGCAGCCGATGGGTGCTCAGGACCAGGCAGGCAGTGCCGTGCGTGCGCCGCGAGATGGTATCGAACAGAGCCTAGTTGTGATCTGGGAGAAGATTTTAAAAAGAAAACCGATTGGAATTGATCAGAATTTCTTCGAAATTGGCGGTCATTCGTTGTTGGCCGTTTCATTGATTGCACAGGTGGAGCAATGTTTCGGCAAATTGTTGCCTGTGTCGATTTTATTTCAAAGTCCGACCATCTCCCAGTTGGCCGAGGTGCTGCGAAGTGAAGTTGAAATGGTAAGCGACACGCCACTCGTTCCGATCAACAAGGAGGGATCAGGTCTTCCTGTCTTCTGTGTGGCCGGCGGCGGCGGCAATGTGCTGTACTACTATTCGCTTGCCCGTGCGTTTGATGCCGGCACCCCGTTCTATGGCTTGCAGTCGCTGGGGCTGGATGGCAGACGCACGCCCTTGACTCGCGTCGAAGACATGGCGCGGGAATGTATTTCGGCCATGGTGAAAATTCAACCTCACGGTCCGTATTTGCTTGCCGGTCACTGCTTTGGCAGTTGGGTTGCCTTGGAAATCGCGCAGCAACTGTGCCGCGCCGGTGAGACAGTGAAATGGTTGGCCGTAATCGATGCGCCCGCTCCGAATCTCGCACTCTACGAGCGCAGCCTGGCCTCCAAGACATTGGCGGATTATATCGTTCAGTTTGCCGGGATTGTCGCCGAGTCGTCAGGCATCGAGATTCCTCTGCACGCTGAAGCATTGGCTGCACTCAAGGGCGATGAGGAAAAGCTCGCGCATTTCGGATCAGTGCTCCGCGATGCCGGACTCCTCCCGATCAATTCGGATATGCGGCAAGTGCGCGGTTTGCTGGATGTTTTTGTCGCAAACAGCAGTGCGCGATATCTGCCTCAATCTACCGTGCGCGTTCCTATCGCATTATTCCGGGCACAGGAATTTCACCCGGACTACGACTACTCTCCGGCGGACGATCCCGGTCATGGCATGGAGACATCGACGCTGGGGTGGCATGCGTATGCAGATGGCGCAATGAGTGTGCATCTGGCGCCTGGCAACCATATCACCATGATGGCATCGCCCAACGTTGAGCTGCTGGCCGGAATGATTGAACGCGCTACTCGATCCTGAACGCAAGTTTAAGACCTACTTTTTAATAATCTTTGGAAGGAAAAATGATGACTCGGATTAATTCTTTACTGGCGGCGTTGCTCGCAGGCGCTTCAATGACCATTTCTGGTGTGACACAAGCGAAGCCGTTCAGCGACATGGTCGAATTCAGTGGCGCATTGTCGGATACCGGCAACTATATTTCGACGCATGAAAATGATATGCCCCCTCCCTTTGTGGGCGGGAAAACCACCAACGGGATGGTGGCTGGCGAAGTCGTGGCCGAAAAGTTGAAATTGAAGGTCGCCACGTCGATGCATCTGGTCGGATCGGCGAAAGGATCGAATTACGCAGTGCGCGATGCCCTGGCCGGAGGAAATGGCCCAGACGATTTGCCGGCGGAACTGGATGCCTATCTGAAGCCGCGTAATGGCAAAGCAGACCCGGACGCGTTATATTTTGTCTTTAATGGCGGCAATGACGTCATTCAAGCGGTCATGACTCCGGATGATGGCAAGTCCGAGAAAATACTGGTCGATGCCGTGGCAGGGCTGCAAACGGCAATTCACCGACTGGTCAACGCCGGAGCAAAAACCCTTTTTGTCCCTGATTTTGTCGATATCGGCCTGGTGCCGGCGATGCATAGCGGCCCCAACGCGGAACGGGCCAGCCGCATTTCGAATGAATACAACAAGTTGTTTTACGCCATGCTCGATCGCGTTCAATCGGAAGGAAATGTAGACATCATTCGTTGGAGTTTCGACCGATTTTTCAAGGAGACCATCAAGCATGGCGCGGAGCTCGGATTTACAAACACGACCGATTCCTGCATGGCAAAAATGAAGGCCGGCGAATGCGACCTCGATCACTTTTTATATGTGAATGAAGTGTTTCCGACGGCACGCTTCCATCGGCTGATGGGCGAAGAGATGGTCCGGACGATACTCAATCACAATCCTGCTTTTTCGCAGGCGTCGAATTAGAACATTTGAACCGAAGGGGTGCGCAGTGGTGAAGCTCGAAATCAACGGCGCATCCTATCGGGTGCGCGTCATGCCGGACACGCCGCTATTGTGGGTCTTGCGGGATGTGCTCGGATTGACGGGCACCAAATTTGGTTGTGGTCGAGGCCTGTGTGGCGCGTGTTCCGTGTTGCTGGACAATCAATCCGTTCGCTCCTGTATCACACCGATTTCGGCCGTAAAAGGGCGAAGTGTGACCACGATTGAAGGGATGGCAGCGGACGCGGTTGGGCGGCAGGTTCAGCAAGCATGGATCGAGGAGGATGTGGTCCAGTGCGGATACTGTCAATCAGGCCAGATCGTATCGGCGGTTGCGCTGCTGAAATTGAACCGGCATCCTGATGACAAGGATATTGATGGCGCCATGGCGGGAAATATTTGTCGTTGCGGCACCTACTGCCGTATCCGCAGCGCGATTGGTCGAGCATCGAAGAAATTATGATGGGCAATGATACAAGCCATACTCCAGAGAGCTTTTCGCGACGGCGATTGTTAAAGGCAGGAGCGGCAATGGGAGGGGGGCTTCTATTGTCGCTTTCCCTGCCGAGCACGTCTGCGCCTGTCGTTGATGAGGTTCGCAAATCCTTTCAGCCGAATGCATTTATTGAGATCAAACCATCTGGCGAGGTGGTATTGACCATGCACAAGGTGGAGATGGGACAAGGCACATATACCGCCTTGCCGATGCTGATTGCAGAGGAACTGGAAGTCTCCCTCGGCGCGATCAGACTGGAGCATGCACGGCCCGATGATGCGAAATTCGGCGACCCGATGTTGGGAGGGCAAGCGACGGGAGCCTCCAATTCGATTCGACAAAGCTGGCAACTGCTCAGGGAAGCGGGTGCGAAAGCACGCGTCATGTTGTTGCAGGCTGCGGCGGAGCGCTGGAATGTTCCGTTGCAGGAGTGCAGCGCCAGTAATGGAAGAATCGTTCATCGCCCGTCGCAGCGTGAGGTTTCCTACGGAGATATTGCCGGCGAGGCTGCCAAGCAGCCGCTGCCAGATCACGTGGTGCTTAAAGATCCGTCTAGGTTCACGCTGAT
>Ga0209026_1001343_pt1 | contig 11015 bp, 9 predicted proteins | sample AraplaCL_Col_mCL_FD_184262 | JGI IMG/M metagenome (GOLD analysis project Ga0209026, IMG submission 184262) | Arabidopsis root microbial communities from the University of North Carolina, USA - plate scrape CL_Col_mCL (SPAdes) (version 2) | ecosystem: Host-associated > Plants > Roots >... | reverse complement strand
CATCAATTTGACCGACAGGGTTATCCGCTATGAAAACCAGGAAGTGAGTGCCATTACCAAAAAGGAATTTGACCTTATAGCTTACCTGATATTGCATAAAAACCGTACGCTATCGCGTATACAGTTGAGCGAGCATATTTGGGGAAGCATTATCAATAATGACTACGATTCAAACTTTATTGATGCCCATGTTAAAAACATCCGTAAAAAACTAAATGTTTACGCAGCACCCGACTGGCTCGAAACCGTGCGGGGCCTGGGTTATAAAATAAAAATAAACGGTTAGCTAATTTGAAACTTCAAACAAAACTTACGCTGTTTAACGCCTTGTCAAAACTGGCGATAGTGTGTTTGTTTGTGTTGCTGCTCCCATCCGTTATTAAAAAAATAAACCAGAGTTTTGCCGATAGCAAGCTTATTGCCAAAAAGAATAAGCTGATGCATATCATCAAAACATCGGGCGTGGGCGATAACGTTTATGCAACTTATTCGCCACTTAAAGAGGAATACTATAGCCTTGAGGAAGATACGACCGGCGAAGATCTTGACACCATCAAAAACGGAAAACGTAAGATTGAAGGCGATACCATTCAATACCGCATTTTAAGCTATAACTTCACCGTCAATAAAAAAACCTATTTATTAGAGATTGGCAAGAGTGTTGATACCATTGGCGAAACCACATCGCCCCTGCAAAACATAGCGTTCCAGATTTTGATCGGGATGGTATTGCTTACCATCCTGGCCGATCAGATATATACCAGCTACGTGCTCCGGCCGCTAAGCCTCATCATCAAAACCAAACTGATAGGGCGCAAATTCCCGAACTTTGGCTCGTACGTCGAGGTCAAAACCAGCACATCCGATTTTAAATACCTCGATCTCAGTATCCACCAGATGGTAGAGACGATTGAAAAAACATTTCAAAAAGAACGCGAGTTCATTTCAAATGCCTCGCACGAGATCATGACACCGATATCGATACTGCAATCAAAGATCGAGAATATGTTTGAGCAGGAAGACGTAGCCGATGAGTTGAAGGTGCGCTTATTGGAAATGCAAAAAATATTGAACCGGCTAAAAAGCATTACCAAAACATTGCTTCTGATATCGCAGATAGAGAACGAACAGTTTTTAAAAGAGGACAGGATAGGGGTGACGGATATGCTGGCCGAAGTGTATGACGAAATATCTATCAGGCTACAGGACAAGAATATTGCTTACGAATTGGATATGCCCGACGGATGGACATTTACACGCGTAAACAAGTTTTTGATGTTTAATCTCTTCTTCAACCTAATTAACAATGCCATCAAATATAACCGTAAAAATGGCAGTATAAAAATTGTGGGCGCGCACCAAAATAATGTATACAGCATTAGCGTTATTGATACCGGAATTGGCATAGCTGCCGAAGAAATTCCGCTGATCTTTAATCGTTTTAAGAAATTCAGACAATCGCTTCAGCAGGATAGTTTTGGTTTGGGTTTGCCCATTGTTCGGTCGATAGCTTCGTTCCACCAGATCGATATCGATGTGCAATCCGAAAAGGGTGAAGGCACAACGTTTAAACTGATTTTCCCTCCCGGATTGATTGAAACGGTGGAAGCAATAAAAGATTGATTTTTTTTGTTAAAAGCAGCATTTTTTACTAAAACAGGCTAAACCTTTTGGTGGCTAAAATGTCTAACGATAGAATTTTAAAATAAAAAATTATACCTGTTCCTATTTATTATTAAATAATCATGAAAAGAGAATTGAAATACGTTTCGGGGATGTTTTTAACCGGCGTGCTATCATTAATGTTGGCCGGGAGTGCGGATGCCCAACGTGGTGCATTTCACGGCGGTGGCGGCGGTGCCGTACGTATAAGCGGCGGTGGATTTGGCGGTGGTTTTAGCGGCGGCGTACGCCTTGGTGGTTTTTACCGTGGCGGTGGCTTTGGCTATTATGGCTACCCGCATTTAGGTTTCTATTTGGGGGTATTACCCTACGGATATTACCCGTTTTATTACGGCCCCGATCAATATTATTATTACGATGGTGTATTTTATGCGCCTTATAATGGTGGTTATCAGGTAACTGCGCCACCTGTTGGAGCAGCTGTACCTTCGTTACCTCGTGGCGCCAAATCAATAATGATTGATAACCAGCAGTATTACGAGTATAACGGTGTTTATTATAAAATTGTGGTGAACGATGCCGGCAAACAGGTTTACGTGGTAGCAGGTAAAGATGGCGTGCTAAATACTGATGGTTCAACGGCTCAGCCTGAAGATAACGCCCCGCGTGTTGGCGATATTGTTGATCGTTTGCCTGATAACTGCCGTAAAGTAAACCTTAACGGTAAAAAATACTTCGTATCTGCAGATGATATCTACTATGAGCAGATAAAAGACGAAAATGGCAATGTGGCTTACCGTATTGCCAGCATCCCCGAAGATCAGCCAAATAATTAATAAGTAAAATAATATAACGAACGGCCGCCCTTAAAAGCGGCCGTTTTTGTTTTGTAACTTGTTTGGATTATTACTGTCAAATCATTAATAATAAATCCTTTTAAACTCGCCATGGTAAAAAAAGTCAGCTTGACAGTCTGTTTATTGTTTTTGTTTTTGATAGCCCGGTCGCAAGATGCCGGTTTTGATCAGTTAGCTACCCGGTTTGTATTGGGTTACAAGGTATTGAATATAGCCGATCTGAGCTTAAGCTATGTTGATAATTTAAATCATATTAAAGGCGAGACAGCTATAGATACCCAGGTTGTTTTTTTTACCGGCATTAACCGCGATCTGCATAGGATTGTAGTTAAAAATTTATCGAAACGCCAAAACGCCGACTACCGGCTAATGGTGTATGAAACCGACCTTAACCTTGAACGGTTGATTTTAGAAAAACAGTGGATAAGGGCCGGCGCGATTGTAAATGATAAAGGACTGAACAAGCAGTTTAACGGCAAGTTGTGGTACGCCTATTTTTTAAAGAAGTGGGTATGCGACGAGGTAACACCCGACCAGATATTTGCCTTTGGTTTAAAAGAGGTTGATCGTGTAAAAGGCCATATTGAAAGTATCAGGCGGCAAACAGGTTTTAACGAAGACGCTTTTTATAAACATTTGAATGACCCTGCTTTTTTTGAAAGCGATACAGCGGCAGTTCAGGCTGCTTTTGTAAAAACACGCGACATCATTTACGCTAATATGGGCAAACTTTTCTCGCCTCAAACTATACCGGCATTAAACATCAAAAAAGGCCAGGATTTGCGGCTTGCTCAAACACCGGGTTATTATGACAATAATACCTTTTACTATAACCTGTTTAATAAACCGTATAACATGCGGCAGATTGACTGGTTATTTATTCACGAAGCAGTGCCAGGGCACCATTACCAATCATCCATAAATAATGCGGCAAATACCTCGGCGGTACAACAGTTGTTTTATTACCTGGGTTTTGCTGAAGGTTGGGGTGCCTATGCCGAAGAATTAGGGAAGCCACTTGGCGTTTATAAAACACCTTATGACGAATTGGGCAAATGGGAGTGGGATATTGTGCGTTCGGTACGAGTGCCGCTTGACGTGGGCATTAATTACTACGGCTGGACAGACGAGCAGGCATTGGCATTCTGGAAAAAGAACATCCGCAATCAGGACGATATCGCCCTGCGCGAAATAGCCAGGATAAAACGCTGGCCCGCGCAGGTGGTAACTTATAAATATGGTGCGTTAAAAATTATGCAATGGAGAGCGCAATTGCAAAAACAACAGGGCACCCGGTTTGATATCAAAAATTTTCATGACAGGGTATTGATGCATGGATCGTTGCCGCTGGCTATGGTAAAAGCAAACGTATTTGAATAAAACAACAAAGCCCGGTAATCCTGCTACCAGGCTTTGTTATGCAGCGTTTTATAATGCCGTAGGCCTCCTGATTACGCCTAACAGCAAAGCTATTACGGCTATAACGAGCAGGATATGGATAATGCCGCCTGCTGAATAAAGAAAAAATCCTAATGCCCATCCTATAACCAGGATCACGGCGATGATATACAATAATGAATTCATGGTAGATTGTTTTAGTTATTACTTTATAGATGTAAGTATATAATAGCATCAGACCATGAATTGTTTTGGCAAAAAGGCGATAAATAACAAAGCCGCTCTCAAAAAACAGAGCGGCTTTGTTGTTTATAAGCTTTGGTTTATAGTTTGAGCCATTTTTTTCGCACCACCATTTGCGCGGCATCGGTGCTTTCCAGCGGATCGATGATGTACTTAACCCTGGTACTTTTAGTCAGGGTAACCGTGATGGTCATGGGCAACCCATCGCGACTAATACCGAAGGTTACTTTATCGCCGGGGTTCTTGTCATCTAACAAACCGTCAAGATTGGCTACGTGGTTGCCATTTACAGTGGTTATCTCATCGTTAACGTTAAGTCCGTCAATCCAGGCTGCGCTTCCGCGCACCACGGTTGCTATCACCAGTTTATTGTTAGCGTTGATGGTGCTTATCCCCAGGGCCGGGTCGTTACGGTCGGCTAACTCGTCGGTTAACCTATAACCGGCATAACGCAGGTATTTGTTATAGTCGAGTGGTGTAAGGCCGGTGATATAGTTCTTATAAAAGTCGTCCAGGTTTTTACCTGCTATTAATTCAAGCCCTGCTTTAAATTCCTCGTCGGTGTAGCCCCGGCCTTTGTTTTTATAATACTCGTGGTACATGTAATGCATCACATCGTCAAGGCTTTTGGCGCCTTTGGTATCATTAATAATCTCCAGGTCTAACAGCATGGCGATAAGAGCGCCTTTATTGTAGTACGATATCGTAGTATTGGTCGAGTTTTCGTTGGGGCGATAGGCCTTGATCCAGGCGTCAAAACTGGCGTCGGCAACAGATTGTACTTTGGCGCCGGGCTGGTTTTCCAACGTATTGATATCGGCGGCTAAAATATTCAGATAGTTATCGGCATCGTATAAATGTGTGCGCCGAACGATCAGATTTTGATAATAAGCCGTAAAACCTTCTGCTATCCAAAGGTTGGTGGTATAGTTTTCGTTGTCATAATCAAACGGACCTAAGGCTATTGGCCTTAACCGTTTTACATTCCATAAATGAAAATGCTCATGTGCGGCCAACTCTAAAAAATTCTGGTACCCGTTATCGGTGGCATATGCTCCGCGCGAGGCTCCCAAAACGGTTGAACTTAGGTGCTCCAAACCACCGCCGCCGCGTAAATAGTTATGTACTATAAAAGTATAATGCTTATTGGGGTTTTCGCCATAAATGGCGGTCTCTTCGTCAATAATTTTGGCAAGGTCTTTTCTTAGACGAGCTTTATCATAGGTGCCGCCGCCTACCATGGCTACCTGGTATTTTACACCGCCAGTTTCAAACCCAAAAACATCCTGATTGCCGACTTCAATGGGCGAATCGAACAAAATATCATAATTGGGCGATTGCAGCGTAAACTCATCGCCGTTAACCGGCTCAAGGCTGGTTGATACCTTTTTCCAACCATTATAAGGGGCTATATGGATGGTTGCAGGCTGGTGCAACATCCCGTCAGGATATAAAAAAATATCGGGCGATGACAGGAACGCATGTGATGCATCTACAAAGCTTGTACGTACCGAAATCTCGAACGCATAAACGCGGTATTTTACTGTTAAATTACTTGCATCTTGTGTATTAATATGCCATATATTTTTACGGATCTTAACTGCCGTAACAGACTTTCCATTGGCTTCGGCCGTTAATGATTCTATATTTTTCGAGAACTCTCGAACCAGATACGAACCGGGTGTCCAAACGGGCATTTTAAGATCAACCACCGGTTGCGAAAGCCCGGTGATGTGCATCTCCACATCAACATAATGCGCCTGGGCCTCCGGAAAAGTTAAATGATAAGTTATTTGAGCAGCAGTAACATTGGTAGATGAAATCGACATAAAAAAAATAATTAAGAGCGGAATTGGAAGTTTAAACAACTTTTTCATGGCCGCAATTTAGAAAAAATATAATTGCCTTAAATCAAATGATTTGGGCAATAAATTATCTTTTGAAAATAAAATATTTCGTTAAATTTTTGAATTTGGCCAACCTTTTGCGCCATTAACCGTAAACACATAACTAACTGACCAAATATTAGATAATTTGAATCTAAAACATTATTTTTGAATTTAAATGACTTCATCTTACCACACTTGCTTATTGGTTGACGACAATTATATCGATAATTTTGTCGCACGTAAGTTATTGGAAAGCAGTAACTTCGCCAAGAATGTTGTTGTGATCCAATCGGGATCTGAAGCCATTGCTGCCTTGCGCGACGGAACCGTGAAGCCCGATGTTATATTTTTAGACATCCGTATGCCGTTGATGAATGGTTTTGAATTTTTGGCCGAGTATGATAAACTGGCCATAGATAAAACCGGCATAAAAATATTTTTGCTCTCATCATCTTTCGACCCGACCGATGTTAAGAAAGCACTTGATAATAAACATATCACACAATTTATTCATAAGCCGTTAACCTACAAAGTACTCGAAGAGCTTCATGATCTTAGTTGCTGACAGCGGATCATCCAAAACAGATTGGTTGCTTAAAATACCCGGCGAGGATGCAAAGGAGTTCAGGACTCCTGGGTTAAACCCTTATTTTTTAACCGAGAAGGAAATTACTAAGATCATTCAGGACAAGGGTGCTGATATTGTAGCTTTTAATCAAAAAATTACCGAAGTATATTTTTTTGGTGCGGGCTGCTCAAACCCCGACAGGCGTGAGATTGTATCGAACGCTTTAAGCAGCCTGTTCCCTAAGGCCTTTATCAGTGTGGATAGCGACTTGCTTGGTTCGGCCTATGCTACCTGCGGGCACGAAAAAGGCTTATGCTGTGTATTGGGAACCGGTTCAAATATTTCGTTTTTTGATGGCGAGGATATCCACTCGGGCAAGCACGGCCTTGGTTTTGTTTTAGGTGATGAAGGCTCGGGCACCTGGTTTGGAAAAGCCCTGATAACCGATTTTTTATACGGCAATATGCCGGCCGACATCCATTCCATATTTAATAAAACCTATGGCATAGATAAGGAGATTGTTATCAATAACGTATACCTGAAGAAAGGCGGCAATTCATACCTTGCTTCATTTACCCGCTTTTTAAATGTGATCCGCCGGACAGACTATGCGCAGGCATTATTGCGCCGCGGTTTTTCGGAGTTTATAGAAACCAATATTAAATCGTACCCTCAATACCGTCGTTATAAATGCAACTTTGTAGGCTCTATAGCCTACGTGTTTTCTACCGAGCTATCCGCCCTTTGCACCGAAAATGATATCCGCATTGGCAAGATCATTCGCCAACCCATACATGACTTGCTTGATTTTATTTTGAATAGGGAAGAGGCGTAGCAAATAGTCCAAACACAAGGCCTCATGCTGAATTTATTTCAGCATCCCACAAACAGGTATGCACCTGTGCATGTGAAAAGCCTATTTTGTGAGATCCCGAAACAAGTTCGGGATGACGGAAGAGATTAACTTTTTGCTGCCTGCCTCTTCCTCAACCTCAAACGCGCAACAATTATTACGATCCCCAATACCGCAAACAAGCTGCCGGCTTTTGGCAGGTAGTCGCCGTTTTTAACGTAGAAGGTGATATCGCTGTTCAAGTTGATATTTTGTTTGACAGCAGTTTTCGTCCACCATTGGGTTTGCTTTACGATATCGCCACGCTGATTGATAAATGCCGATATGCCGGTATTGGCCGAGCGGCATACCCAGCGGCGGGTTTCTATGGCCCTTAGTTTGGCATAATCAAGGTGCTGGTCTTTGCCCGATGTATTTTCCCACCAACCATCATTGGTGATGATGGCGATAAACTGCGACCCTTTGCGCACCGACCGCGCTATCCATTCGCCCCAAATCGACTCGTAGCAAATGGCGGGCGTAACGCCAATACCGCTTTGCGAATAAAACACCGACGGATCGGTTTGCCCTCCGTAGCTGCCAACAGCTCCGCCCAAATGCTCAAATGCCGGTTTCAAAAACGAAAGCGCATCACCAAACGGCAATGATTCTGCACCGGGCACCAGTTTTGATTTATGATAGAATTGTACCGTTGCCGAGTTCTCGATATTTAGCGCTGTATTGAAATTATCAACAAACCTGCCTCCATCAATAGCATTGGCTGTTGCGGTAGCCCTATTGTTGTAAATTTTATAAGTTTCGGCGCCTGTTATTACGTTGCCGTTTTTGTACCGGTTTAAAAACTGCTGTATCTGCAAAAAATAATTGTTTGTACGTACATGGTCTTCGTCCATCGAATCGGAAATAGCTGTCTCCGGCCAGATAAAAAACTCAGTATTGGGCTGGGCTAACGAGTCGGAAAGATGGGTTAATATCGAAATTTGCTGATGCACCGGTATATCAGTCGCTTTGGCATACGGATCGATATTAGGTTGTGCTACTACAATGTTTGACGGGTCAAACTGCTCGGTGTAGCTATTATAACGGTATAACGAAATAGCCAACGGCAATATTAAAGCCAGCACAGCGGCTGTGATAAGTTTTAACCTGCTTTTGCTATCGGTCTTACCCAATCCGTTATAAATTAAAAATATCAGGATGTTTACTACCCATATCCAAATGGTGCCGCCGTAAGCGCCGGTGTACTCGTACCATTGCACCCAGGTATGACTTACTGCAAAGCCGTTACCAAGTGTCATCCACGGAAAGTTGAGGTCCCAGTTTTGGTGCAGGTATTCGTAAGCTATCCAGAAGCAAACCAGTGCGCCCAGGCTCCAACCCATAGGCGTTGTTGTTCTTAATTTATAATATAACCAACATGCCGACGACATGAGCAGCGGCCCTAACATATATGGTATAAGCGTGATAGGCACGGCTATCGCGGGGCCTATAGTTTTTAACGAATTATATACCCAATAAATGGAGAGCGTGTTCCAGATGAAAAAGCCAATAAAGGTGGTGCCAAATATTCGTTTACCTTTTTTTGCCGTTTGCGATTGGATGATATTTTCCATCGCGACCAGCATCGGTACTAACGCCACAAACAATAAAAAGGTGGTATAATGCATTGGCGGCCAGGCCAGCCACAATAAAAAGCCTGAAAGAATAGAAAGAAGGATGTTTTTTTTCATTAGTTCATTTGGCATTAGTCAATAGGCATTAGCCAGTTATTGTTCATTAATTATTGGTTCAATCGTTATTGGTGCGAGGTAAATGCATGATGCTTGAGGTGGTTTAAGGCTATATATCATTAGCTATTGCACACTGTTTATTATCAATACTAATATCCCATTATCCAATGCCCACTGACTAATGCCCAGTGCCCGCTACGCAAATCACAAACTCGCCTTTGGCCGGGTGGGTTTCAAAATAGGCCTTAACCTCTGCAACAGTGCCCCGTACGGTTTCTTCAAACATTTTGGTTAGTTCGCGCGATACCGATATCTGGCGATCGGCACCAAAGTAGGTGGCCATTTCGTCCAGTGTTTTTACAAACCGGTGCGGCGATTCATAAAGGATAATTGTGCGTTCCTCCAAAGCCAATGCCTTATAGCGCGTCTGACGTCCTTTTTTTAACGGTAAAAATCCCTCAAAACAAAAGCGATCCGTCGGGAAGCCGGAATTTACCAGCGCGGGCACAAAAGCAGTAGCGCCGGGCAGGCATTCAACAGCAATGTCGTTCTTAACGGCTTCGCGCACCAGGAAAAATCCGGGATCAGATATAGCGGGGGTGCCGGCATCAGATATCAGTGCAATGTTTTTTCCCTCTTTTAAAAAGCGGACGATCTCATTGCTTGATTGGTGCTCGTTATGCTGATGATGGGCAAAAACCTTCTGGTGAATATCAAAATGCTTAAGCAATGGTGCCGAAGTTCGGGTATCTTCTGCCAGTATCAAATCAACCTCCTTTAGTACCCGTAAGGCCCTAAAGGTGATATCTTCAAGGTTACCGATGGGAGTAGGTACGAGGTATAGTTTGCCTGTCATGAGTTTGCAGTTTGCAGTTTGCGGTTTGCAGTGTCGGCAGTATTTTTAATAGCTCTGCAGAGCGTTAAACAAAAAAACTGCAAACAGCCAACTACAAACAGCCAACTGATTATATTTGTCGAAAATAAAAAATAATGCTGCAAGTTAGTTATATCCGCGATAACCGGGAACAAGTTTTAGAACGTTTGGCTGTAAAAAGATTTAAACAGCCCGAATTGGTTGATGAAATTATTCAACTGGATGAAAAGCGCCGTCAAACCCAAAACCAAATGGACGGTATTTCGGCACAAGCAAACTCGGCAGCAAAACAAATTGGCGAACTGATGCGCACCGGCAAAAAAGAAGAAGCCGAAGCCGTTAAGGCAGCATCTGGCGCGTACAAAAGCGAGATACAAGCCCTTGGCGAGCAATTGGCAGCCGTTGAAGAGGAATTACAGCAAAAACTGGTACTGTTGCCCAATTTGCCGCATATCTCTGTGCCCGAAGGCGCAACCCCCGAAGAAAACGAGGTAGTACTTGAAAATGGTGTTAAGCCTGATCTGTATGCCGGCGCATTGCCGCATTGGGAGCTTGCTGCTAAATATAACCTGATTGATTTTGAGTTAGGTGTTAAAATAACCGGTGCCGGTTTCCCTGTCTACAAAGGCAAGGGCGCAAAATTACAACGCGCTTTGATCGCCTTCTTTTTAGATGAGGCCGAAAAAGCAGGCTATACCGAAATGATGCTACCGTTGGTAGTAAATGAAGCATCGGGATTTGGTACAGGGCAATTGCCAGACAAGGAAGGTCAGATGTACTATATTGGCGAAGATAAACTATACCTGATCCCAACTGCCGAAGTGCCGATTACCAACTTGTACCGCGATGTGATATTGAAAGGCGATGAGCTGCCTGTGAAAAACTGTGGCTACACTGCTTGTTTCCGTAGGGAAGCCGGCTCGTACGGTGCGCATGTACGCGGACTGAACAGGCTGCATCAGTTTGATAAGATCGAGATT
>Ga0209026_1001342_pt1 | contig 11023 bp, 12 predicted proteins | sample AraplaCL_Col_mCL_FD_184262 | JGI IMG/M metagenome (GOLD analysis project Ga0209026, IMG submission 184262) | Arabidopsis root microbial communities from the University of North Carolina, USA - plate scrape CL_Col_mCL (SPAdes) (version 2) | ecosystem: Host-associated > Plants > Roots >... | reverse complement strand
CGTGCGGCGGACACGCACATGCTCGACGCCCCGTTGCGATTGCCCCAGGGTGGTCCTCCTTCGGCAGAGCATGGAGTGCGACGATGATCCGCAAATCGAGCGCGGTGTGGCAGGGCACGGGGCGCGATGGAACCGGGGCGCTGACCTCGCAGTCCGGCGTGCTGAAGGATACGCCTTACAGCTTCAAGACCCGCTTCGAGGACAGTCCGGGGACCAACCCGGAAGAGTTGCTGGCGGCCGCCCACGCGGGCTGTTTCACCATGGCCCTGGCGTTCGCGATCCAGCGGGAAGGCTTTACGCCGCAGGAACTGGCCACCGAGGCGGCGGTGTCGCTGGACCAGGACGGCGCGGGGTTCAAGATCACCAAGTCGGCGCTGACGCTGCGCGCCAAGGTGCCTGGCCTCAGCGAGGCCAAGTTCCAGGAGTTGGCCGAGACGGCCGAGAAGACGTGCCCCATCTCAAGGGTCCTGAACGCTGAGATCACACTGGACGCCTTGTTGGAGGACTGACGCGGCGCCTCTCCAGATGTTCGCATTTTGTTCTTGACATTTGCGCGCGAATTTGAGAGAGTTCTGTCAGCGTTGATCAATGCGCCTTGGCCCCGCCCGCTGCGGAGCTGATGGCGCAGAGGGCGTCTTCCACATCCTGATCACTGCGGTCCGACAGGGGCCGCGTCGCCCCCGCCGAGCTTGCTCGCGCGGGCCTTAACCTATGGGGCCTAAGGCATTGTCTGACGACGACATTCTCGAAGAGGCCCGCACGGCGTTCCGTCTGGCCGCAGACGCGGAGGCCGAGAACCGGCGCGACGCTCTGGACGATCTGCGGTTCGCGCGGCTGGGCGAACAATGGCCGGAAAAGGTGCGGCGCGAGCGGGAGATGGAAGGGCGGCCCTGCCTGACGATCAACCGACTGCCCGCCTTCATCCGCCAGGTCGTCAACGACGCACGGCAAAACAAGCCGGCGATCGCGGTGCACCCGGTCGACGGTGGATCGGATCCCGAAACGGCGGAGGTGTTCAACGGGCTGATCCGCCACATCGAGCAGAGCTCGGACGCCGAGGTCGCCTTCCACATCTCGTTCGATCCGCGCCTGCGCCGAAAACTGCTCACCACGCGGCCGGGTGGCGGCTACGCCCTCGGTCTCGACCCTTCCAAAGGAGATGTCTGATGAAACCGATGATCCTTTTGGCCGTAGCGTTCAGCTTGGGCGCCTGCAGTCCCCTTTCGGCCCTGGTCGGCGCTCCCGGCGCCGGTGGCCACACCGAGACGTTGAAGGCCCTGGGCGAGCACATCGACAAGTGTGACCGTCACTATCAAGGCGGGCTCGGGGTCGGCGCCAGTTTCACCTTCAATATCGACTGCAAAGCGCCATCGCCCGCAGCTCAGTCATAGGTGGTGAGGCGCGCGACAAAGGCCTGAATGTCGGCGGGCCAATCGGCCATGTGGGCGTGCAGCTTGTCGGCGTCGTCGGCGAACAAGGCGCGGCTCGCCTCCTCAAAGCCGGGCAGGTCGCCGGCGAGGACCGACATCGCCCGATACGCCGCGTCGCGTAATTGGCGGTGTCGATCGGGACCGGGCTCGGCGCGTCGGGCCTCTTCGACCAGACGCCGCAGCGCGGCTGAGGCGCCGCCCGGTCGGGTCGCCAGCCAATCCCAGTGCCGCGGAAGCAGCGTGACCTCACGGGCGACGACGCCCAGCTTTGGCCGGCCTCGTCCTTGCCGCGGCGGTGGTGCGTCGGGCCCGGTGCGCGCCCGATAGTCCGCGACCGCGGCCTCGACGCCGTCACGAAGATTAAGGTCGACGGTTCTACCGGTGGCGTCGTCGATGATCAGCGCGAGGGGGAGGGCGTCTCCATAGTTCGCGACGGCTTCGGCGACTTGGTCGATGCTTCCGTCGGCGAGACGCAAATGGCCGGCGAAGGCGGTGAATGTTGCGGGCATTGCATGCTGGTAGAGGTCGCGTTGGGCGTTGGTCAATATTGTCCGGATTAAATGGGCCGGCGCGCTACTTGCGGGCGTCTATCGTGTCGGTGAGCAAACTGGCGCTCGACGCGGACGTTCGCGCGGAGCAACCTCCGCCGCCATGACTCCCGAGGAGCTGCGCCGCCCCGATCCGGACGCCTTGCTGGCCGCCGACCGGCACGGGCGAGGGCGCTTGAAGGTGTTCCTCGGCATGTCGCCGGGCGTCGGCAAGACCTATGAGATGTTGCGCGCGGCCCGTCGGCGGAAGGCGGAGGGTGGCGACGTTGTCGTCGGCCTGGTGGAGACCCACGGCCGCAAGGAGACCCAGTCGCTGCTGCGCGGGCTGGAGGTCATGCCACGCCAGCCGATCGAGCATCGCGGGCGCACCTTGATGGAGTTCGATCTGGACGGGGCGCTGGCGCGCAGGCCCGAGCTGCTCCTGGTCGACGAGTACGCCCATTCGAATGCGCCGGGGTCGCGGCACCCCAAGCGTTGGCAGGACGTGGACGAGCTGCTGTCCGCCGGGATCGATGTCTGGACGACGCTGAACGTCCAGCATCTGGAGAGCCTGATCGACGTCGTGTGGAAGATCACAGGCGTGCGGCAGCGGGAGACCGTGCCGGATCTGGCGCTGAGCGGCGCCGACGAGATCGAACTGATCGACATCACGCCCGCCGAGCTGCGCGAGCGGATGGCCGATGGAAAAGTCTATCTGCCCGAGACCGCCCGGCTGGCCGCCGACCGCTTCTTCAAGGTCGAGAACCTGACGGCGTTGCGGGAGCTGGCGCTGCGGCGTGCGGCCCAGGCGGTGGACGACCAGCTCATCGGCGCCATGAAGCGGGCAGGGGTCGAAGGACCCTGGGCGGCGGGCGAGCGGATCCTGGTTCTCGTCGGCCCGGACGCGATGGCGGGGTCGCTGGTGCGAGCGGGCCGACGGCTATCCGACATGATGATGGACGCGCCATGGACGGTGGCGCACGTCGAGCGGCCGAATGCGCCCGCGGCCTCGCCGGCGGGATCACAGACGCTGCGCGAGGCCCTGAAACTGGCCGAACAGTTGGGCGGCGCGCCTGTCACGCTGACCGGCGACGACCTGGTCGGCTCGGTGCTGGATTTCGCGCGACGCAACAACATGACCCAGATCGTGCTGGGCAAGAGCGGGCGTCGACGCTTGCCGTGGCGGCGCACCCTGATGAGCGCGCTGCTGGACGGCGCGGGCGGCGCGGCGCTGCACATCATCACCGAGACGCCCGAGCGCCCGCATGCGGAACGGCGCACCCTCCCAGGTCTGGGCGAGGCGCCCTGGCGTGGGCACCTCGGCGCCCTGGCCTCGGTCGGGCTGGCCGCCGGCATGGCCATGCTGGTGGATCGCTACGTCGAGAGCGCCAACCTCGCCATGGTCTTCATGTTGAGCGTGCTGGTCTCGGGGCTGGCGTTCGGCCTTTCGCCGGCCGTCCTGGCGGCCGCGGCATCCGCCTTTGCCTACAACTTCTTTTTCCTCGAGCCTCGGCTGACCGTGAATATTGGCCACCCGGCCGACGTGCTGACGTTCGCGGTATTCTTCGCCGCGGCGCTGACGACGGGCTGGCTGACGGGGCGCGTGCGCGACCAGGCGCGGGCGACGGCGCGTCGGGCCTCCGCAATCTCGGCGGTCCTGGCTGCGACGCGGCGGCTGTCGTCCGCCGCGAAGGCCGAGGATGCTGCGACGGCGCTGGCGGAACAGCTCGCCGCCGCCACGGGCTGCAAGGCAGTGGTGCTGACGCCAACGGGCGATGACCTGGCGCTGACGGCGGCGTCGCCGGCGCTGGATGCGCTGTCCGCGGGCGACATGGCCGCCGCGCGCTGGTCCTGGGAGAAGGGCGAAGCCGCGGGCGTCGGGACCGGCACCCTGCCCACCGCCGCTTGGACGTTCCGCCCGCTGCAGGGCGTGAAGGCGCGCGCGGGGGTCGTCGGTATCGAGCCTCAGGCCATCGCCACCGAGGATGGCGAGCGGTTTGTGGCGGCGTTGCTGGATCAGGGCGCCGTTGCGCTGGAGCGGGCCGAATTCGCCGCCGCGGCCGCGGACGCTGAGGCTTTGAGGCGTACCGACCGGCTTCGCGGGGCGCTGCTGAATTCGGTCAGCCACGACCTGCGCACGCCTTTGTCCACGGTGCTGGGCTCGGTCACCACGTTGATCGACTACGGCAAGTCCCTGACCGCCAAGGTGCGCGACGATCTGCTGATCTCGATCCGGGAGGAGGCGGAGCGGCTGAACCGCTATGTCGGCGATCTCCTGGACATGAGCCGACTGGAAGGCGGGGCGGTCGTCACGCGTCGGGAATGGACCGACGTGCGCGATGTGCTGCGGGCGGCGGTGGAGCGGGTGAAGCGGCGGCTTGAAGGCCGACGGATCACCTGGGACTTTCCAGATCAGGTCACCATGGTGATGGTCGATGCATCGTTGCTGGAACAGGCGCTGGTGAACATCCTGGAGAACGCCATCGCCTACAGCCCGGACGGGACCGTGATCGAGGTGGCCGCCTACGAAGATCGCAACAATGTGGTGGTCTCGATCGAGGATGAGGGGCGGGGGATTCCGACGGCTGAGCTGGAGCGTGTCTTCGAGAAGTTCCGCCGCATGGACGAGGCCAGCGACCGGGGAAAGGGCGCGGGCCTCGGGCTTGCCATTTCCAAGGGTTTCGTAGAGGCGATGGGCGGACGCATCGCCGCCGCCAGCCCCATCCACGATGGGCGGGGGACGCGCATACTCATCAGCCTGCCGAAGGAACGACCAACCCCGACCATGCTGCTATGAGCGCGCACAAGCCCCGCATCCTGGTCATCGACGATGAACCACAGATCCACCGCTTCCTGGGCCCGGCCCTGGACGCCGCGGGCTATGAGCCTGTGCGCGCCGATACCGCTGCCGAGGGCTTGAAGGAGATCGCGCGGCGGGCGCCTGACGCGGTGGTCCTCGATCTCGGCTTTCCGGACCTGGACGGCAAGGAGGCGCTGACCAAGGCGCGCGCGTTCTACGAAGGCCCCATCCTGATCCTGTCGGCGCGCGACCGTGAGACCGAGAAGATCGACGCGCTGGATCTTGGGGCCGACGACTATGTGGAGAAGCCCTTCGGCGTGGGCGAACTGCTGGCCCGCCTGCGGGTCGCGATGCGACATCGCCTGCAGGAAAAGGGCGCCTTGCCGGTCGTGACCGCGGGCGACCTCACCGTCGATCTGGTCAAGCGGCTGGTGACGCGCGCCGGCGAGCCGCTTCGCCTGTCGCCGCGAGAGTATGATCTGCTGGCGCAGCTGGTGCAGGGCGCTGGCAAGGTGGTCACCCACCGCCAGTTGCTGACGGCCATCTGGGGACCTGCGCACGAGCACGATGTCCAGTATCTGCGCGTCTTCGTGGGGCAGTTGCGGCAGAAGATCGAACCCGAGCCCTCGGCTCCGGCTCTGATCCTCACCGAGCCCGGCGTCGGGTATCGCTGGATGGGCTAGGCGCCTGGTGGGGGCGGGGAGCGCGTAATGAAGTGGCCCTTCACACCCTCCGGCCATTGGCGATAGGGCACGGCGCCGTCGGCGCTCGCGGCATACGCAAGCGCAAATTCCAGGATCGCCTCGGCCTCGCGCCCATCGGGAGAAAACCGCCCGGCCACGTAGCTGCATTTGCCGGCGCCGCGCAGATGGACGTTGCAGTGCTGAGCGCACGACCAGAGGCACTCCACCTGCGAGATCCGGAGGCTCGCAAAGCGCGAGTCCTGGGCCGCGGCCGTCAGCGCCTCGAACAAGAGCTGTCCACCGGTAAGTCCTTTGGGGCTCGCCTTGCGATCCTCGGCGAACTTGCAGGTCGAGCAGACGACGATCTCGGCGGTCAAAACTCGACCCCCGCCTGAGCCTTCACGCCGGCGCGGAACGGGTGCTTCACCTGGGTCATCTCGGTGACCAGATCGGCCAGCTCGATGAGCTCGGGCTTAGCGTTCCGGCCCGTGATGACGACGTGGGTGTCGGCCGGCTTTTCGCGCAGGGTCGCCAGCACCTCGTCCAACGGCAGGTAGTCGTAGCGCAGGACGATGTTGAGTTCGTCCAGGATCACCATCTTCCACTCGGGATCGAGGATGCGCGCCTTGGCAGCCTCCCAGGCCGCGCGAGCCTTCTCGATGTCGCGGGCGCGGTCCTGGGTGTCCCAGGTGAAGCCCTCGCCCATCGGGCGCAGTTCGACGAGGTCGGGAAAGGCGGCGAAGACGGCGGCTTCGCCAGTCTCCATGGCCCCCTTGATGAACTGGATGACCGAGACCTTCATGCCGTGGCCGATCATCCGGCAGGCCATGCCGAGGGCGGCCGTCGTCTTCCCCTTGCCCGGACCGGTGTGGACGATCAGCAGGCCCCGCTCAACGGTCTTGGTCTCCATCAGACGCTCACGAGCCGCCTGGAGCGTTTTCATCTTCGCGTTGTGACGGGCGTTGAGGTCCGCCTCGGTTTCACCGTCGCGGATCTTGGCCATGCGCATCTCCTCGAAAGGGTGGGGGATGCGTGACGGCGTGAGGGCGCGCCGGTGCGGCGGCCTCGACGGTCCGTCAGGCGCCCTCCGCACCCGGGTCTCCTATCCGTCGAGGTCGGTCTCCTGGCTCTTGCTCTCCACGCGGCGCCTTCCCAGGACAGGTCCCAGTGGCGTTCGCCGCGCATCGACGAGCAATCACAGTTGCGGGGGCAGCCGCGGTATTGGCCCCGAAGGGCCGCACCGCATTCCCGGAAGCCTCTCGGCCTCCATACCTCGACACCTTAGGACTAGGCGCCTGACCTTCGGTCGGTCAAGGCGACGTGGCGGGCTTAACGCGAAGCGGCAGGCCCGCGACGATGAGCACGACCTCGTCGGCTTGCGCCGCCAAGGCCTGATGCAGCCGGCCGGCCTCATCTCGGAACCGGCGACTGAGGGCGTTGTCTGGCACGATGCCGAGGCCGACCTCGTTGCTCACCAGCCAGAGGCGCGCGGGCGTGTGACGTACGGATCGCAAGAGCGCGTCGCGGGCCTTGGCCACGTCATGGTCGCCGAGGATGAGGTTCGTGAGCCATAGCGTCAGACAATCCGCCACGGCCACGTCCTGAGGACCAAGCTGATCCAGCGCGTCCGGGAGCTCCAGCGGAGCCTCGATGGTTCGCCAGGCATCGCCGCGCTCTCCCTGGTGGCGTGCGATCCGCTCGCGCATTTCATCGTCGAACGCCTGGGCCGTCGCGATCATGAGCGGCGATCGCGACCCGCCTACGGCCTCGGCGCCGCGCTGCGCGTAGGCGCTCTTGCCGGAGCGGGCGCCGCCCAGCACGAACGTCACCGGCATGCCGGACCTTGAATTGACTGTGCCTCGCTCACGCCTTAACCCCGGGACTGCGTCAGGTTCCTCGGAAGAGGATTAATAGGGAACGGGGTATCTCAAGCCCCGGCTGTCCCCGCAACTGTAGGCGGTGAGCCTGCGTGTCAGACGCCACTGGACTCCGGTCTGGGAAGGCGACGCGCATAGGCGATGATCCGCGAGCCAGGAGACCTGCCCGACGCGGTCGTTCTTCACCCGGCCGGGGCGTGCCGTGTGAACGGGGAAGTCCCGAGAGGCGACGTGAGTCTTGAGCTCGGCAGCGGCCATCGTGGCCGTGCGTCGGGCTGCGTCGGAGGATCGGGCGGTGACCCCAAGGTCGCGCGCGCAGGGCCGCACAACGGAACGCCTGGCCACGTCGGTCCAGGCGGGCGGTGGTCTGCGCGCGGGACAACGCACGCGAGGTTTCGACCAGGCGGCAGCGCATGGGGGTCGGTTGGCGGCGGCCATGGCGGCCTATCCGTTCGCCCCTGAGCCGTGGCTGGACCTGTCGACCGGCATCAACCCCGCGCCTTGGAACGGGCCGCGGGCGTCGCTGGAGATGTTGGCCCGCTTGCCGGATCCGGCGCGCATTGCCGAACTCGAAGCCACCGCGGCTCGGGCCTTCGGCGTCGCCGATCCGGCCCGGATCGTGGCGACCGCTGGGGCGGAGGCGGGGCTGCGCTGGCTGCCGCGCGCGCTAGCCGCCGAGACGGTGGACATCGTCTCACCGACCTATTCCAGCCATGAGGCCGCCTGGGCGGCCAACGACGCGCACGTAAGCTGCATCGACGCTGCGAGCCTGCAAGCCGCGACAGCTGCCGCACTGCTGCTGGTCAATCCGAACAACCCCGACGGTCGCACGGTCTCGCGCAATGAGATGGCGGCTCTGGTGCGCTCGCGGGCATCGCGAGGGCTCTGGACGATCGTCGATGAGTCTTTCGTCGAGACGGCGCCGGAGTTCAGCGTCGCCGACCTGGCCTCGGACGGATTGGTTGTTCTTCGTTCGTTCGGCAAGTTCTACGGGCTGCCTGGCGTTCGTCTGGGGTTCGTGGTCGCCCCGCCGGAGATCGCAGATCGCATCCGGGCGCTTCAGGGCGAATGGCCTGTGGGCGCCGAGGCGATCACCATGGGCGTCGGGGCCTATGGCGACGTGTCTTGGCGCACGCGGACCGAGGGCGAACTTCGGCAGCATGCTGCCGCGCTCGATGGTCTTCTCGAGCAGCGAGGACTGCACGTCGTCGGCGGCGCCAGTCTATTCCGGCTCGTCTCCACCCCCGCGGCGGCGGCGATTTTCGAACGGCTCTGCCGAGCAGGCATCCTCACGCGACCGTTCGCTGAGCGACCCGACTGGTTGCGCTTCGGTCTGCCGCGGCGAGAAGACTTCGCGCGCCTCGATCTCGCGTTGCGGGACGCCGTCGGATGAGGTGGGCCCGGCGCGAAATCCTGGCCGCCGGCCTGTCGGCGAGTGCGCTGCCCGCAGCGGCTCAGACGCCACGGCGGGTGGTGTCGCTGAACTCATGCCTCGACGTGATGCTGGTCCACCTGGCCGACCGCCAGCAGATCGCCGCCCTCAGCCACTACGCGCGAGAACCCGACGGTTCCACGATCTCGGACCTGGCTCAGAAGCTGCCGTTCACCTGGGAGAGCGCCGAAGAGGTGATTTCCCTGCGGCCCGACCTGGTCCTGGCCAGTCGCCATTCCGCCCCCGCCACCCGCAACGCGCTGCAGCGGCTTGGCGTGCAGACCGAGCGCTTCTCGACCCCGAAGACGATTGCGCAGAGCCTCGAGCAAGTCGCCCGCGTCGCGGCCTTGGTCGGCCACCCCGACCGGGGAACAGCGCTGGTCGCGCGAATCCAGGCCGCGTTGGCGGCGGCGAGGCCGGCGCCCGGTCAACGCGCCATCACCGCTCTGATCTATCAGCCCAATGGCTTCAGCCCGGGGCCCGGCACTCTGGCCGATGAGCTGATGACGACCGCCGGCTTCGAAAACGTCGCCCGGCGCTACGGCCTGAAAACCTGGGGCAACGTGCCGCTCGAACGCCTGCTGGCCGATCCTCCGGACGTGCTGCTGGTGGGCGAGGCGTCAAAGGGCGCCCGCAGTTGGGCCGATCGCGTGATGACACATCCGGCTTTGCGTGTGCTGGACGGGCGAATGCGCCAGGCGCGCGTCCCCGAGCGGCTGCTCTACTGTGGGGGGCCGGTGCTTATCGAGGCCGTCTCGACCCTCGCACACGCGCGACGTGCGCTGACGGGGGCCCGGACGTGAGCGCTTTGCCGAGATGGGCCGTCTATCTGGCGGCGTTCATGTTGCTCGCGTTGCTGGCGCTCGCGAGTCTCAGCGCGGGTCGCGTCTGGGTGCCTTGGGAAGCCTGGTCCAGCGCAGCGCACGACCCGCGCTGGGCGATCGTCTTCGGGCTGCGCCTCCCTCGGACGATCCTCGCCGTATTGGTCGGCGGAGCGCTGGGTCTCTCGGGCGCTGCGTTGCAAGGCTATACCCGCAACGCCTTGGCCGACCCCGGCGTGATGGGCGTTTCGTCGATGGCTGCGCTAGGTGCGGTGCTGACGCTTTATCTCGGCGTGGCGGGCGCCGCGCCCTGGACGCTGCCGCTGGCGGCGATGGTCGGAGCGGGCGTTGGCGTTCTGGTGCTGCTTGCACTCGCGGGCTCCACATCCAGCCTGATCACCTTCGTGCTGGCGGGCGTCATCGTGCAGACCGTGGCCAGTGCGGGCGTGGCCCTGGCCCTCAATCTCGCGCCTGATCCGTGGTCCGTGAATGAGATCGTCAACTGGCTGATGGGCTCGCTCGCCGACCGCAGCGTCGAAGAGGTGCGGCTGGCGATGCCGGGTGTCCTGGCCGGAAGCCTGCTGCTGCTGTCCCTGGGTCGGACGCTGGACGCCCTGACGCTGGGCGAAACCGGGGCGCGATCGTTGGGCGTCGATCTTGGGCGGGCGCGGATCGTTCTTGCCGCCGGCATGGCGCTTGCGGTCGGCGCCAGCGTGGCTGTCACCGGCGTGATCGGCTTCGTCGGCCTGGTGACGCCGCACCTCCTCCGCCCCTTCGTCGGTGCAAAGCCGGGCGCGTTGCTGGCGCCTTCGTTCCTCGGCGGCGCCGTTCTGGTGCTGGCGGCGGACATCCTGGTGCGCCTGACTCCCGCGGCGACCGAAGTGAAGCTGAGCGTCGCCATGACGGCGCTGGGCGGACCGTTCTTTCTCGCGATCCTGATCGGTATGCGCCGGAGGCTTGCATGAGCCGTCTCGTGGCCCGCGGTCTGGCGTGCGCTCTTGGCGGGACGCCGATCCTCCACGACGTGACCCTGTCGTTGTCGGCCGGCGCCGTCACCGCCATCGTGGGGCCGAACGGGGCGGGGAAGTCCACATTGCTGGAGATCCTCGCCGGCCTGAGGCGCGCAGACGCCGGCGCCGTCGAACTGGATGGCGCGCGGTTGGCCGGCCTGCGCGCGAGGGCGCGGGCGCGTCGTATCGGCTTTCTGCCGCAGACTCCCGAGGTGGCCTGGGACGTGACGACCCGGACGTTCGTGGGACTGGGGCGCACCGCCTATGCCGGCCCGTGGGGCCTGGGCCGTGAAGATCTGGGCGCGGTGGATGCCGCCATGACCGCGGCCGGGGTGGCCGACTTCGCCGAACGGGTGGTCACCACTCTGTCGGGCGGGGAGCGGGCAAGGGTCTTCGTGGCGCGCGCCCTGGCGGGGCAGCCTGACTGGCTGCTGGCCGATGAG
>Ga0209026_1001341_pt1 | contig 11027 bp, 8 predicted proteins | sample AraplaCL_Col_mCL_FD_184262 | JGI IMG/M metagenome (GOLD analysis project Ga0209026, IMG submission 184262) | Arabidopsis root microbial communities from the University of North Carolina, USA - plate scrape CL_Col_mCL (SPAdes) (version 2) | ecosystem: Host-associated > Plants > Roots >... | reverse complement strand
GCCTTCCTTGCTTATTACCCCGATCTTTCCTTTGTGGATCTCTATGATCTGGTAACAGATAAATAACCCCAGCCCCAATCCCTGGAAAGCTTTTTGTGAATTGCCCACCCGATAAAATTTCTCGAAGATACTTTTCTGCTCAGCCTCAGGGATGCCTATGCCATAATCCCGAACCGATACCGTTACCATATCATTCTCGATTTTTGATGTAATATTGATTTCGCCGGCATCAGGCGAATATTTAATGGCATTGGCAATCAGGTTATTGATTACCTGCCCAATGCGCTCCCGATCACCCGGAACATAGTCTATCGGAGCCATATCAACAACAATGCGATGTTTCCTGGTGGTTTGTTGTAAGGCCTGGCTAATCTCGGTAACCAGATCATTCAAATCAAACTTAGCGATGTTAAAATTAAGTCCACCGGCCTGTAGGGAGCTTACATCCAGCATATCGTTTATCATGCTCACTATCCGGTTAACCTGATAATCTATTTTTGCAATGATCTCGTGCGACGAAGTATCGGTACTGTTTTTAAACCGGCTTTCGAGTACCTGTGTAAATGCTTTTAAACTGGTTAACGGTGTTTTTAACTCGTGCGATGCCACCCCGATAAAGTCTTCGCGCTGCCGCTCCAGGTTAACCCTGTCGGTAACATCAGTAAAATTTGATATGATAGCATTGATCATAGGATCGTGAAGCAGGTTGGTTAACCGACTCTCGAGCCATATCCATTTGCCGTTTTTGTGTTTTACGCGATGCAGAACTGTGATGGTTTTGCCCGGATGCGATGCCAGCCTGTAGAACTGCTCTTTTGCATAAAGCAATTCACCCTCATGGCTTAGTTCCCAGGGCTGATGTTGAGCCAGCTCTTCGGGAGTATAACCTAATATTGCCTCAACCGACGGACTGCAATATATGCGCATGCCATCGGCGTTGTGCATAGTAATACCTTCCACACTTTTTTCAACCAACGCCTTAAATATCAGGTCCTGCTGATGCATTTTTTGCGCAGTTTTACGTAAGGCTGCGCTAAGGCTGACTATAAAACCACATTCAAGTATAAACAATGCTGTTTGCACCAGGCGGTCTACATCAAACGAAAAGCTGCTATAAGGATATAAAAAGAAGAAATTGACTATCGCCGCCGCGCAAATAATCGTTGCCAGGGCCGCTCTTTCGCCAAAGTACCTGGAAGTAATTACCACCACACCAAAATAGAGCAAAAACGGGGTTGAACTGCCCACATAATTAAACAGCAGCAACTTCAATAAAGTAACCCATACCAGCAAAAGTAATGGCACCCCGTATTTAATGTAAAACGGGCTATCTATAAAAGTACTATTGCCAGCTATGAGCTTTTTAAAACCCGCCATGTTCAAGAAAATACAGATTAAAGATTTTCAATAGCTATTAAGATTGCAGTGTTTATTATATTACTTATGATATTAATAATACGGCATTTAGTATAAAATGTTTTTAGGTTAATAGATATATCTGTATTTAAAAATATACAGTACTAAACTACTGATAAATTATGGTATAAGGGCAGCCGCGCGCAATACAAAATTCTGCATACCTTTAGCTGGTTTTGATGCTCAGTTTATGTCTAAATTAATACCCCGCAATAATTCGCAATGGCTGTATGCACTGGTAGCGCTTGCAGTATTATTAAACTTTAGCGGCATATTTATCACTATTATGGCGCCCGACGGGGCGCTTTACGCTACCATTGCCAAAACAATGGTACTGCATAACAACTATACCGACCTGTATGCCGAGGGCCGTAACTGGCTCGATAAGCCCCATTTTCCGTTTTGGATAATTGCGCTCTCTTTTAAATGCTTTGGCTTTACAACCTGGGCCTATAAACTGCCCGCTATTTTGTTTTTGCTAATGGGAGCCCGGTATACTTACCTGTTTGCAAAAAGCCTTTATAATACACAGGTAGCACTATGGTCGGTATTGATATTATTAACTGCCGAACACATTATTATATCAAACCAGGATGTACGCGCCGAGCCCTATTTAACCGGGTTGATCATTGCTTCGGTGTACCATTTTTATAAAGCCTATACGGCTAACAACTGGTGGCATTTAATTATCGGCAGCGCTTTTGCCGCATGCGCTATCATGACCAAGGGCATGTTTGCTATTATACCTATCGGTGGTACCCTTGCCGGCGATATGATCATCAAAAAACAATGGAAGCAGTTATTTAACCTGCGCTGGCTTGCTGCTGTTGTACTGATCGGGGTATTTGTTTTACCCGAAATTTATTGCCTTTATCAGCAGTTCGATCTGCATCCCGAAAAGGTGGTGTTTGGACATAACCACGTTTCGGGTATCAGGTTCTTTTTCTGGGATAGCCAGTTTGGGCGCTTTTTTAACACCGGGCCCATCAAAGGCCACGGCGACCCTACCTTTTTCATCCATACCACGCTATGGGCCTTTTTGCCCTGGTCGCTATTGTTATTCGTGGCCATATTTCAATATTTTAAAAAGCATGTTAGCAAACCGGCAAAGGTAGAGTGGTATTGTATCTGCGGTTCGTTGCTTACATTTCTGCTATTTTCGGCGTCGAAATTTCAATTGCCATTCTATCTCAACATCGTATTCCCGTTTTTCGCTATCCTTACCGCGCAGTACCTGTATAGTGTAAAAGGCGCCAAAAGCCTCCGGGCGATCGGTATCGTCCAAAAAACAATTGTTGTTTTATTGATGGTGCTGGTTGTGATTCTCCAATACTTTTTCAGGCCGGATAGCCTAACGGTTTTAACCGGTTTTATACTGCTTGTTTTATTTATTGCGAAGTTTTATTTACCGGCAAAATTAACCAACACGCCTTGGGAACGAATTGCCACAACAACCTTTTTTGCAGCCTGTATAGTTAACCTGTATTTAAACTTCGCTTTTTATCCCAGCTTGTTGAAATACCAGTCGGGCAGCGAGGCGGCCATATGGATCAATGAAAATAACCCCGCGAAATTACGTGTAGCGCAGTGCATCCGTACCAACGATTACGCCTACCCGCTCGAGTTTTATCTTGATCAGCCGCTATTTACCATTAACCAAAACGGCGAAGGCACATTGCCCCGGAAGCCTTTTTTAATGTACGGCTACCCCGAAGACATTGATGCGTTAAGAAACAAAGGTTGGCACATCAGTCCCGCATTCGAAACATTCAACAGGTATTGGATAACCAAACTCAAACCAAACTTTTTAAACTATAAAACCCGCGCACAAACCCTCGAGCACCTCGAAGTGGTTTTGGTGAACCCTTAACCCGGCTTATTTTAAAGCGTCGGGATTTTGCTCCAGCCAGCGCAAAAGCGTAACATCAAAACCGCCGCGCTTAAACGGCTGTTTAAATATCGGGTGGTTTTTAACATTCTCTATCAGGGCGTCCATCGCTTTTTTGTGTGTTTCCTGTTTTTGTTTAACGATGGCCTCATCGGTTATAGGTTCGCGGTACGGCGCCATGCCGCCAAATTTATTGTCGCGTTCTAGAACCTCCTGTGGTAAAAAATCCTTCAATGCCTTACGATAAGCTGTGCGATTTAATTCACCTTCATATTTCAGATAATTAGGCATCGAAAGGTAATACTGCGTTAACCTGATATCGGCCATAGGATGACGGGGTTCAAAACCAAAATACAGGCCGTAACGGGTTTCGCTCTCCATGCGGGCAGGCAAATGGTTCCGTAAAAAACGGTGCTTTTGGTAATGGCGGTAGCTATCGTATTGCTGCTCTTTTAGCGGAGTTAGCCAGTTAGCGTCGCCTGCTGCTTTAAAATACTCCGGGGGGATATTGTAAACCTTCAGCGCTTTTTTTACATGCTTATTGTGAAGCCCCAATGTATCTTTTAAATGATGCAGTTTATACCGCATAGCGTAGGGTATAAAAGGCTCTATTTTATAAAAACCCGGAAACTTCTTTTTTGCCAGAAAATACTTTACATATTGCTTTTTATCCAGGTAATCTAAAAAATAATATTTACCGCGGTATGTTACCATTTCGTCGCCGGGGAAACCCGACAGCAACGTACGTACACCAGCCTTTTGCGCGGCCTGCCTGATAGGCATTTGCCACATCTGGTGCCAGTTCTCTAACCCGTCGTTAATCTTCAATAAAATATCGTTCTCTTCAAAAGGATAAGCAGGCAGCTCGGCAATAGTATAAATGGCATTTTCATTTTCGATATTGTTAAATTTAACAACAGCATCGATCCAGGTACGCTCGCTATCGGCCAATATTTTTTCGTCGGTAACGTGTTTGGCAATGGTGTTTGATATGGTGATGATGCTTTTACCTTCCTGCTGTAAAAAATGCGCCGCCACACCGGTTATCCCGGATGAATCCATACCACCGCTTAACTCCACTCCAATCGGGTAGGCACTGCGTATGCGGCATTTAACGGCCGTTTTAAAATGCTCCAGTAAGCCATCGTAATAATCTTGCTGATTGGGGAAGTGTAATTCTGTTTCGGCGTCCATATCCCAGTATTGGCGCGGCTTCAACTCTTTTTTCTGCGATGATACCGTTAGGGTATGCGCCGGCGGCAGGCGTTTGATGTTCTGATAAATGGTGGAATCTAAATGCTGCTCGGCGGTGCGGATAAGGGAATTGTATAAAAACTGTTTGTTTACTGTTTTATCTATTCCAGGCAAACCAAGCAGGCCCTTTTTCTCAGTCGCGAAAGCAAAATAATGCCCATCCTGGTAATAAAAAAAAGGTTTTACACCCATCTGATCGCGGGCGCAAAAGAGTTTCTGTTCGTTTTCGTCCCATATCGCAAAAGCAAAATCGCCTATTAAATGCTTAACGCAATCTTCGCCATATTTTTGGTAAGATCTTAATATCAGGGTACTGTCGGGGATTAGATGCGCCTCTGTTTTACTTAAATCCAATTTACCAAACAGCTCATCGCGATTATCAATACGGGCATCGGCGGTAATGGTTAACCGGCTGTCGCTTTGATGTAATGGCAGCTTTTCGGTAAGCGATTCCGGCGTGTTGTGCATCATTAACTGCCCTAAGCCGACGCTGCCGTTAAACCATGTCCCTTTTTTATCGGCTACCCAGTGCGCCAGTGGAAATTCCATTAGGACGAGGTCATCGGCAGTAACCGGTTTTTGATTGTAGTGCAATATTCCGTAAATAGAACTCATAAAAAAGGGGTATCAATACGCCGGTGAGCCGGATAGTAGGTTTATTCTTTTATTTTAGGCTTAATGTTGGCTTTGTGGAACTTCTCCACTGCATCGGTTTTACCAACCTGCTTCCAAAAGTCGCGTATTATCCAATATTTATTTCCGTAGGTTACAAAAATCTCTTCGTTTTTTTCGATCCTCCTTCGTGCGAAAATACTTGCCACTTCGTTTTTAAAGTTCATATCCTGTTTGGTGTTCGGCGCATCGGAGTGGTTGTATAACGAAATATAACCAAACGGGAAATATTGAAAAGCACCGTGTATTTTACATTCTATACAATCGCAAGCCTGGTTGGCCCAAACATAGTCAGCCAAAACCGGGTCTTTGCCGTAGTGCGACCGGAAGCCTAACTTTAACAATTTACTTTGTTCAATCAGCTCACCTTCTTCTATAACTTCTTTCGCAAAAACGCCATAACCGTGTACGTCCGATTTGCGCGGCTCAATTTTGGGCGACAACCCTTTAAGTACTTCCGGAAACGGCTCATGCATTTTGCAAAGCGGCAGTTCGTCAGTAGCTAAGCCACCATCGGGTATCACTTTAAAATCGGCTTCGTTAAACGTTACCTTACTGTTTTTTAGCTCGGGATACGCTGCCAGTAATGCTGCGATATCTTTTTTTAGATCGTTGTTCATAATGCCGGCTTAATCGGTGGTGCAATATACGTAAATGGGCAAAATATATTTCGTCAAAAGCCCGATTACCATCGGCTATTAAAAAGTAAACGCTATTTAATTTAATTTTTATATTTATGCCAATAAACCAGCGACACACCGTGGAAGATACCAGCTTTAAAGAAAAAGGATATAAGTATGTTAAAGACCTGATAGATACCACCAACTACAGGAAACTGATGAACAGGCTGGAAGAAATGGGCAAAGGCAGACATGACCCGCAGGTACCCGGATCACTGGGCTTTTACAAAGAACCATTTTTTGAAAAACTTTTGGAACACTTGTTACCCGAAATTGAAAAACATTCGGGATATAAATTGTACAAAACTTATAGCTACGCGCGGCAGTACCATTTGGGCGAGGAGTTAACAATACACCGCGACCGCCATGCCTGCGAAGTTACCGTAAGCCTTTGTTTGGGTAACGAAGGCGAGCCTTGGCCTATTTGGCTGCGCGATCGTGAAAAAAACAAACATTCATTTGCACTTGAACCGGGCGATGCCTTTATTTTTAAGGGTGTTGAGCTACCGCACTGGCGCGAGGTCAATACATTCGGCCCCTGTTCGCAGGCGTTTCTGCATTATGTTGACCAGGAAGGGCCATATGCTGACGAAAAAGACGACATGAACCGGAAAAGCCACCAGGGTTATTAATATCGGATTTCGAATTTTCAATTTCGGATTTAAGGAAGCGCTATTTAGCGATCGATGTTACCCGTCTGCTTTAGGTTGTTCTGATTTTTCGGCTGCCGGCTCTTCTTCAATTTTTCTCCAGATCCAGCCGTTAAGGGTAAAGCGCCCGTCTTCAAATTGATGGCTCGGACAGGTTACGGGGTGCACAGCGTGTAAAAACGACGAGTTGAAAAACACGATCGAGTTATTATCGGGCTGTACGATCAAAGGCTTGGGCTTATTTTTGAGGAACAGCAACTGGCCACCTTCAAATTTCTTTGGTATGCTGTGGAAATAGTAAACAAAAGTGATAACCCGGTTTTGTAACTTACCTTGACCGTTATCAATATGCGGTTTGTAAAATTCGCCATGGTTATGGCTGGTAAGATGCATTTCAACATTACCCAACTCAAATGGCTCTATCCCAAGTTTCTCTACGATTTGAGGAAACTCTTCTTTTATCTTCCTTTTTAATATCTTATAATAATCAATAAAATCCTTAGGCCTTAATGATAAGGAGTGACGGTAGCTTTCGTTGATCGCACCCTCGCCATCAAGCCCAACAGTTTGCGTATGCTCAAAATCAGGTTGCTTAGCTATGGCATGCGCGTATAACTCCGCGTTAATGCCAGGTTCGAAGTAATCGGTGTATATAAGGCAAGAGTTGTTTTCGGTTAAGGTATCTGCCATGCTGGTAATTTTTGTACAAGATAAAATTAAAATAATTACCGATAGTATAAATTAACACGGATAGGAAATTTATAAATGAAAGGGTTGATGCCGGGTTACGATTTCATCTTTTTGAGCAATCCTTCGATAACTTTTGCAAAGTGGGTATGCTCCAGTTGCTGGCCCTTAAATTTTACCATCTCCAGGTCGTCGCCGGCCTCTATCCTGAAACGTGATTGATGGATAACCTCGCCTTCATCAAAATGCTCGTTAACAAAGTGAATAGTTATACCCGATTCTTCTTCGCCGGCGGCAAGTATGGCATTATGCACCCTATCCCCGTACATACCCTTACCGCCGTATTTAGGTAACAGCGATGGATGAATGTTGATGATCTTATTAGGGAATGCTTGTAACAACGAAGGTGGTATGAGCCATAAAAACCCCGCGAGTACGATCAGATCGACCTGCAGGTTTTTTAAAAGGCGGATAACGTTATCCGTATCGTAAAACTCATGCCGGTCAAAAATGTGCGATGGGATCTCAAAATTATCGGCACGCTGTAAAACATAAGCTTCCGGATTGTTTGTTAAAACAAGGGATACCTCCGCAATAGTACTGCGTTTAAAGTGCTCCATTATTTTTTGGGCGTTTGAACCCGAACCTGAAGCAAAAATGGCAATGCGTTTTTTCAAGAATTACAGTTTTTTATTTTAGCTTTTTTCAAATATAAAATTTTGTACGGGTAATACTAAAAAATTAGTAAAAAGGTTGCCTATTGCGAATGTACAAAGCCGTAACGTGTTATGGTACGAACCGTAGTTGATTTGTAAACAACCTGAATATCGCCTGTTTTAAGCACCAATGAATATTGCCCCAGGTTATCTATCAATGCGGTTTGAAAAGCTTTTACGTTTACAATTTTGCTCTTGGAGGTATCCTGTGCCGATAAATTGCAGCTGAGTGTTAAATTATCATCACCTATATTCCAGGTACCTGATGAGTTTTGTGTAATACAATGGTAATTGTTGTAGGCACAGGTGTTATCGCTGTTAAACGTAAAGGTTTGAGTGTTGTTACAAGTAGTATTGAGGGTATCGGTTTTACCCTGGGTATCGCCCACATAATGGAATACCTGTACCGATGCCAGCGTCCAGGAGCCGTAAGTCAGAAAATAAGCTACCGAGTCGTTGTTATCCTTTTTGCACGAATTGAATAATAGGGTAAGCGCAACCACGCCCAAAAGCAGGAAAAACGGAACTTTATATTTTGCAGATGATAGCACAGGTCAAAATAACGAAAATTACCGCTAATTATGATTAGCTATTTTGGTTTATAACATATAACGAGTCCGGACTCGTGCGATTCCCCTCTTGAGATGGCGGGGGTGTGTCATCTGCCGCATGCATAACACACCCCTGCCATCTCACAACCTAGTATGCCCCCTCTCAAGAGGGGTACTGTAATTTGACTTTTTTACTGCTTAGCGGCCCAGCTATCCATCTTAGCCTCAAAAACGCTAAGCGGCATGGCACCGTCTTTCAAAACCTGATTGTGGAACTCAGCCAGATCGAACTTGCTGCCCAGCTTTTTCTCGTAGCGGGTGCGCAGCTCGCGGATCTTTAACGCGCCGATCTTATAACTTAAAGCCTGCGCAGGGTAAGCCATATAACGCTCAATTTCGGCGGTAGCGCCTTGTTTATCTATCTGCTCGTTATCCATCATGTATTTAATGGCTTGCTCGCGGGTCATACCCTTGGTGTAGATAGCCACATCAACTACTAAGCGAATAGCACGGTGTATCTCATCGCCCAAAGCGCCCATGTGCTGGTAGGGGTCGGTAAATAAGCCCAGCTCTTTACCTAACGATTCACAGTAGAGCGCCCAGCCTTCAACATAAGCCGTTTCGCCCGGATCGAAGCGGCGGAAATCGGGCAGCGAAGTATTTTCCTGCGTTAACGAAATCTGGTAATGATGGCCCGGAATAGCCTCGTGTAAAAACAACGACTCCATACCCGAGGTAATGTTAAACTGCGTGGCATCCAGTATCGGCACATAAAATATCCCCGGGCGGCTACCGTCGGCGGTTCCCTGGTAATACTCGGCACTGGCGGATGCTGCCCTGAAGGCTTCTGTCTGCCTGATCTCGAACGGGCATTTAGGCACGTGGGTAAACTCTTTTTTCAGGTTAGGCTGCATGCGCTGGTGGATGTTCTCGAAAGCATCCAGCACCTGTTTAGCTGTTTTGTAAGGCCTGAATTTAGGATCGGTCTTCATGTATGTAAAGAACGCGGGCAGATCGCCTTTAAAGCCAACTACATTTTTAATGCTATCCATGGCTTTACGGATGCGGGCAACTTCGCTCAATCCCAACTGGTAAATTTCGTCGGGAGTTTTATCGGTTGTGGTTTGCGCTTTTACCAGGTAAGCGTACATGGCACTACCATCGGGCAGCGATGATAAACCAGATGTCGCACGAGCTTTTGGCAGGTACTCGTTTTTAAGATAATCGCCCAGTTTTTTGTAGGTTGGGATAACAATGCCGGTAATCGCTTTGGTGTACTCATCGGTTAAACGCTTTTTATCAGCATCGCTAAAATCCTTTGGCAATTTGGTTATCGGGCCATAAAACAAGCTTTTGGCCGGATCCTTAACTTCAAAGCTTTCCATCTGCGGGATCATTTTTACTACCAGCGATTTTGGTAATACCACGCCTGCTTTGATGCCCTTGTTAAAGTTATCGACGGCGGTATCGGCCCAGATCTTAAATGCGCTCAAACGTTTTAACCAGTTATCGTAATCCTTAACAGTTTTAAAGGGTTGGGTGCCACTGCCCGAACCAAACTGGCCCATCGTGATCGGCAAAGCGTTAAACTGGTCGAAAGGCATATAGTCGAAATGGTATTTAAACCGATCGAGGTTGATCTGCGCTTCGTACGTAAAAATATCGTAGGATAACTGGTCGGCTTCGCTCAGGTCTTCGCGCTTAAATTGTTTTACCTTATCCAGGTAACCGGTGTAAAGCTCTTTGGCCTGTTTGGTAAACGCGGCCGAGCCATCATTAGGCAGCAGGTCGTTATAGCGGTTATCGCCCGCAAAGGTGGCTTCAATAGGGTATAGTTTCAGCCTGTCCTGGTAGTAATCGTTAAATACTTTGGCCAGGTCTTTATTATCGCCCGGAGTGGAACCGGTTGTTCCGGGTTGTTTACAGGCCGAAAGGGAGGCGGCTATGATCATCATAACAAAAATCTTTTTCATAAATTGAGGTGAGTTGAAAGGTAAAGCTATGAAATATTTGTTTCATATTTTTTAAACCAACACCAGTGCCTTTTGGTTAATTTAGCCTCGCTATGAAACCATCATGAGCTAAAAGCTCATACAGGGAAATGATTAATCCGGCTCATGATAGCTTCATCGCCGCTAAAAAACAAATTAAACTGATGAAAATACCTTTTGAAAAATTACAGGCAGAATTTTTACGGGTACTGGTTAAACAGGGCTTTGAGCCCCAAAAGGCTGCGCAATGTGCAACCATATTTGCCGAGAACAGCCGCGATGGCGTTTATACCCACGGTCTTAACCGCTTCCCTGTTTTTGTTGATTATATTAAACAAGGCCTTATCGATAGCTATGCCCAGCCGACCTTAGAAAATACCCTCGGCTTAATAGAACAATATAACGGCAATCTGGCTCCGGGCATGCTGAACGCGCAGTTTTGCACCGACAGGGCTGTTGCCTTGGCAAAAGAACATGGCATTGGCTGCGTAGCCATCCGCAATACCAACCACTGGATGCGCG
>Ga0209026_1001338_pt1 | contig 11040 bp, 10 predicted proteins | sample AraplaCL_Col_mCL_FD_184262 | JGI IMG/M metagenome (GOLD analysis project Ga0209026, IMG submission 184262) | Arabidopsis root microbial communities from the University of North Carolina, USA - plate scrape CL_Col_mCL (SPAdes) (version 2) | ecosystem: Host-associated > Plants > Roots >... | reverse complement strand
AAGCCGCGATCGCCCAAAGCCAACGCATCTGATTCAGCCTCCCCAGCCAAGCGCACCCGATCACATCTTCAGCGCGAAGTTTTAACCGCCGCCTACCTCGGTCCACACGGCCAGCTCGTTGCCGGCGGGGTCGGCGAAGTGGAAGCGGCGGCCGCCGGGGAAGGCGAAGATGGGCTTGGTGATGGCGCCGCCGGCGGCGCGGACCTTGGCTTCCATGGCTTCGAGGTCGTTGGCGTAGAGGATCACCAGCGGCGTCTTCACCGCGTCGTCCTGGCCGGTGTGGAAGCCGCCGTCGATCCCCTCGTCGAAGGCCGCGTACTCGGGGCCGTAGTCGGTGAACGACCAGCCGAAGGCCTGGGCGTAGAAGCCCTTCACCGCGGCGAGATCGCCGCCGGGCAGTTCCACATAGTCGATCTTGCCGTCTTCACGCATCGCAACTGTTCCTTGTTTGTTCCAAACTAGCCAAGCCTCACGGGAGAGTCCAGACCGAGGTTTTCTTCACCTCGAAGTCCTCCAGTTCTCGAGTCGTGGGGACCTGGTATTCCGCCAGCTTCACGAGGCCGGAGCGGGGAAAATAGCTGCGGCCCGGGTCGCCGATCAGGACCGTGGCGCCGCCGGCGCGCGCCTGGGCCAGCCAGGCCATCACCTGGTCGGCCAGAGGCTTCTCGTAGCAGATGTCGCCGGCCAGGATGACCTCAGCCCAGGCCGGCGGTGGGGTGTCCAGCAGGTTATCGCCGATGAAGTCGATGGCGACGCCATTGGCCGCCGCATTCAGATCGAGGGCCGCGCCGCAGAACGGGTCGATGTCGGCGGCCAGGACGCGGGTCGCGCCGGCCTTCCGGGCCGCGATGGCCACCAGGCCCGAACCCGAGGCGAAGTCGATCACCGCCTTGCCGTCCACGAGGCCCGGCGTGTCCAGGACGTAGCGGGCCAGGGCCTGGCCGCCGGCCCAGGCGAAGGCCCAGAAGGGCGGCGGCAGGCCGATCTCGGCCAGGGCTTCCTCGGTCAGGCGCCAGATGGGGGTGACTTCGTCGGCAAGGTGGAGCGTCAGTTCCGGCGTGTGCGGTGGGGTCTGCAGGCGGGTGTGCTCGAGGATGAAGCCGCGGCGGGCCTCAGGCGTGGGGGCGATCATGCGCGACTCCTCGCCGCACCACCCGATTTGAGCAACAGCCGATTCCCACAATTTGCCATCGCTTAACGATTGGTCGGCCATGGCTCTGCTTAAGGGAACTGACCAGAAGGGTCGGGACGGGCATGAGCGTTATCGGCCGGACGCAAAAGCTGAGCGGCGGGTTGTTCGATGGCGGGCTGGAAGCCCGGGTCGTCAGCGTGGCCCTCGTCTCGACCATCGCCGCGCTGATGGCGGCGTTCTCCCTCTACCAATATCGCAACTGGACCGCGGACCGCGCGGATCTGGCGGCCGACTCCATCCGCGTGGCGCACGCCATCGGCGAGGCCGCCCACCGGGGCGTGACCGTGGGCGACGCCGAGGCGCTGGTCGATGCGTCGGCGCTGATCGACAGCAGCGAGCATGTGGTCGCGGCGGCCTATTCGGACCTGGCCGGCCACAGCCGCAAGTTCGGCAAGGCCGGGGGCCTCAGCGAGCAGCTGGCGTTCCGCGGCGTGCGGGCCATCGAGACGCACTTCCATATCGGCGGGCTGGAGGTGCGCGCGCCGCACTACGTCGCCGGCCGCCAGGTGGGCGAGGTGGTGCTGTGGGTCGACGACCACGAGCTGGTCGCCGAGCGGATCACCAACATCGGCGTGGCGCTGGTGCTGTCGCTGGTGGCGACGCTGGCCGCGGGACTGGTGGCGCGGCGTCTGGCGCGGCGGGCCCTGGCGCCTCTGCACGCCCTGAACGCGGAGATGGAGGCCGTCACCTCGTCGCGCGACTTCGACACCCGCCTGCCGATCGCCCGCGAGGACGAGATCGGTCAGCTGACCCGGCGTTTCAATCGGCTGCTGGGCGCCCTGGGCGACTACGACAAGAGCCTGCACGGCGCCCTGGCCGAGGTGACCTCGGCGCGCGACGCGGCCGAGCGGGCCAATGTGATGAAGTCGCAGTTCCTGGCCAACATGAGCCACGAGCTGCGCACGCCCTTGAACGGCGTGCTGGGCATGAGCCAGGCGCTGCTGCTGGACGACCTCAACCCTGTGCAGCGCGAGCGCGTCGCGGTGATCCAGGCGTCGGGCTCGGCCCTGCTGACGGTGCTGAACGACGTGCTGGACCTGTCGGACATGGAAGAGGGCGCGATCCAGATCGACACCGCCACCTTCGAGCTGGAGCCGATCGTCCGCCATGCCTGCGAGACCGCGGTGACCCTGGCCGAGTCCAAGGGCCTGGCGCTGGACATGGCGCTGGACGCCTCGACGCTGGGCGCCTGGGTGGGCGATCCCGTGCGCCTGCGCCAGGTGATCTACAAGCTGGTCGCCAACGGGCTGAAATTCACGGCCGAGGGCGGCGTGCGGGTGCGCGCCGAGGGCGGCTCGACGGGGCTGGTGATCACCGTGTCCGACACCGGCGTGGGCATCCCGCCGAAGATGCTGCCGCACCTGTTCGAGAAGTTCGTCCAGGTCGAGGGCGGCGCGACGCGGGAGTATGGCGGCGCGGGCCTGGGCCTGGCGATCTGCCGCCGGCTGGTGGACCTGATGGGCGGCACGCTGACGGTCGAGAGCGAGCTGGGCCGCGGCAGCACCTTCACCATCCTGCTGCCGATCGAGCGCGGCGCGGCCGTGGACCACGCCGGACCGAACGCCATGCACGTGGCCGACCTGCGCGTGCTGGTGGCCGAGGACAACGAGACGAACCAGCGGGTGGTGCGCACGGTGCTGAACGCGCTGGGCGTGGATCCGACGGTGGTGCCGGACGGCCGCGCGGCGGTCGAGGCCTGGGGCCGCGGCGAGTGGGACCTGGTGCTGATGGACATCCAGATGCCGGTGCGCGACGGCGTGACGGCCACCCGCGACATCCGCCGCCTGGAGGCCGAGCGCGGCCTGCCGCCGACCCGGATCGTCGCCCTGACGGCGAATGCCATGCCGGCCCAGGTGGTCGAGTACGAGGCGGCCGGCATGGACGGCGTGGTGCCCAAGCCGATCATGATCGACGAACTGCACGCCGCCCTGGTCGACGCCCGGGAATTGCGGGCGGCCTGAGGCGAGCCCTTCTCCCCCTGCGGGAGAAGGTGTCGCCCGAAGGGTGACGGATGAGGGGTTGCGCGAGCGCGTCAACCGCTCTGGCGCGTCAGCGCCGAAAGATCACCGCCAAGGCGCCAAGGACGCCAAGAGGTCGCGATGGCTGTAGCGCCTTGGCGAACTTGGCGTCTTGGCGGTTCAATTCCGCGCCTGCGGCGCACGCCACGCTGGCAGGCCTGCACGACCCCTCATCCGACCTGCTCCACAGGCCACCTTCTCCCGCAGGGGGAGAAGGGTTCGCCTAGATCGCCGAGCGGACCACGCCGCGCTCTTCCGGGGTGGGGTTGCCGCCGCGGTCCTGTTTGGGGGGCTTGCTGGAGGCCAGGTGCAGGACTTCGAGATAGCCGTTCGCGGTGAGCATGCCGGGCAGGACGCCCTTGGCCTTCAGCATCCGATGGGCGCGGGGCAGGCTGTAGCAGGGCACATGCATGAACATGTGATGCTCGCAGTGGTAGTTCACATAGTAGGGGGCGAGCAGCGCGCGCTCGATCAGGTTGGCTCTGGTGGTGCGGGCGTGGCGCAGCGGGTCGGGCTCGTCCTTCCCCACGCAGGCATGCTCGGCGATGTTGCGCAGGCGGGTGATCATCGGCAGCCAGGTGGCCTGGGGCAGCAGCCACAGCACCGGCCACGCCCACCAGAAGCCGAAGGGCGCGGTGAGGGCGAGCGTCACGATCATGCCGGTGAAGAAGCGCTTCCGGGCCACGACGGCGTCGCGGAGGATCGGCAGCAGGGGCTCGCCCGCCTTGCGCTCGGCGATGCGCTTCACCAGCCCGGCCCAGCGCTGCTTGTAATAGGTCTGGCCGGTCAGATCGCGGACGATCTTGCGCCGCAGCGACAGGCGGGTGATCGGGAACGGCGCCGACAGGCCCAGGTCCGGATCCTCGGCCTGCTGGGCGAACTTGTGGTGGCCCAGGTGGTAGGTGCGGTAGGCGACCAGGCCGCCGGGGGTGAGGTTGTCGCCCAGCCAGTCGTTGACCTTGAGGTTGGGGTGCAGGGCGCCGTGGGCGGCGTCGTGCATCAGGATGGCCAGGCCCAGCTGACGCGCGCCGATGATCATTACCGCCAGCGGGATGGTGATGGGGAAGGCCATGGCCATGGCCGCGGCCAGGCCGATGACGATCCAGGCGTGGGCGATCAGGGCCGGGCCCTTCCACGCGGACTTCACGGCCAGCGGGGCCCATTCCTCAGGCGTGAAATAGTCCTTGGGGGCGACACGGGCGGCGGCGGCCATCAGCGGGCTCCTTCGGGTGGCGAACGGGCGTCGTGGCGCAGCAGGGCCGTCATCTCTTCGACGGCTTCGGCCACGGCGGTTTCGGTGGCGCCCTCGCGCAGGGTCACGCCCAGGGCCAGGGTCCAGAAACGGCGGGCGACGGTGGCCGCGTCCTCGGCCTGCGACCACCCGCGCTTGTGGCGGGTGTCGGCATAGGCGCGGTCGCCCTCGGCGTGCAGGCGCTCGAAGGTGCGCTCGATGAGCGGGCTGAGATCCTGGCGGCGACGGGTGAGGGACAGGGCCTCGACGAAGAGGGCCAGGCCCGGCGAGCCGATCACCGTCTCGACCAGCCGGCGATTATAGTCCGCGCCGGTAAGGGCCTTGGAGGCCGCGAGTTCGGCCTGGCGGGCGACGTACAGTACCTCGCGGCAGGCGGCCTCGACGAACAGGGCCTCCTTGGTGCGGAAGTAGTAGGTGACCTGGCTGGGATAGGCGCCCGCCGCGGTCGCGATCTCGGCCACCGCGACGCCGGCCAGGCCCTTGGCCTTGAACAGCTCGACCGCCGCATCCAGCAGCTGGGAGCGCATGCGCTTGCCGGGCTCCCGCAGGGGGCGAGCGTCGGCGAGGGCGCGCACATCGGCCATGAGTTAATTGTATGACATACAATAACTGGGGTCAAGACACACGGATTTCAGCGTTCGCCGGATGCAACCTGCGCGCTTTTGTCACCCGCTATTGGTGTAGCTTGGTAATCGTGTCGCCACAGTCTCCGGGCAGCTTGGTCCCACGCGGATTTCGGTGGGAATGATGAGTGTGATCGAGGCCCTGTTGGGCAAGAAGGGCGCGCCAAGCGGGGCGCTGGCAGTCCTGTTCGGCGCGAAGAAGCCCAAGCGCCACAAGCTGCCCGCCTGGGCCGCCGAAAAGGCGAAGAAGGCCTAAAGTCGTCCTCCTTCTCCCCTTGCGGGAGAAGGTGTCGCCAGCAGGGTGACGGATGAGGGGTGGCGCTCTGCCGTCCGGCTCATTGCGCGCCGCAGGCGCTGTCGTTTTAGCCACGAACCCACACGAACTGACACGAACAGGCCCTGCCGCGCGAAGAGCCGAGGGCCCGCCGAAACGTTCGTGTGGGTTCGTGGCCAGGTCTTCGGCGCCGACGCGCCCTTGCGGCTGAAAGGCTTGCGCGACCCCTCATCCGAGCCGCTGCGCAGCCCACCTTCTCCCGCAAGGGGAGAAGGACACGTCGCTTTCTAGAGGCTACCGGCCGCGAAGGCGGCGGCGAGGATCAGGCCGGCGCTCGCGTTGGACCGGAACAGCTTCAAGGCCAGTTGCGGGTCGTCGACGCGAACGCGGCGGGCCTGCAGGCCCAGGTGGATGGCGAAGGCCAGCAGCAGGATCGAGAACCCGGGGCCGAGTCGTCCCAGGATCCCCGCGGCGAAGGCCAGGGCGATGGTCGCCAGATAGAAGGCGCCCACGGCCCGCGGCGCCTTGTCGCCCAGCCGCCGGGCCGAGGATTTCACCCCCGCCAGTGCGTCGTCCTCCAGGTCCTGGATCGCGTAGATGGTGTCGTAGCCCAGGGTCCAGGCGACGCCGGACGCATAGAGCAGGATGGCCGGCGCAGAGACCGTGCCGGTCGCCGCCGCATAGCCCAGCAGGGCGCCCCAGTTGAAGGTCAGGCCCAGCCAGGCCTGGGGCCACCAGGTGATCCGCTTCATGAAGGGATAGGCGGCGACCAGGGCCAGCGAGCCGACGCCGAGCGCGATCGCCACGGGCGGCAGCGAAATCAGGATCAGGAACGAGACCAGGCAGCAGCCGACGACGAAGGCCCAGGCCTGCTTCACGCTGATCTGGCCCGACGGGATCGGGCGGCCGGCGGTGCGCGCCACCTTGGCGTCGATGTCGCGGTCGACGATGTCGTTGTAGGCGCAGCCCGCCGAGCGCATCAGCGCCGCGCCCAGGAAGAACAGCAGCAGCAGCCACGGGTCCGGCCACTGGCCCCGCATGGCGGCCGCCAGCGCGATCCCCTGCCAGCCCGGCAGCATCAAGAGCCAGATCCCCGCCGGCCGGTCGAACCGCCCCAGCTTCAGCCAGGGCCGCAACCCCGCCGGCGCATACCGGTCCACCCAGTTCGTGGGCGCGGCGTCGGGCAAGGGGGCGGCGGATGTCATGCGCGGGGTTGACACCGCCGCGAAGGCTTAGTCAATTAACTCATAAGTTAATTAGGAAAGCATTCCGATGGACAAGGTCTTTGAAGCGCTTGCCTCGACGCCGCGCCGCAAGATCCTGGCGTATCTGTCGGAAGCCGAACTCACGGCCGGCGAAATCGCTGCGCGGTTCGAGATGAGCAAACCCGCGATCTCAAAGCATCTGCAGGTGCTGGAGAACGCCGGCCTGGTGACGAGCGAGAAGCGCGGCCAGTTCGTCTGGTACGCCCTGGTCCGCGAGAACCTGGTCAACACGCTGAACAGCTTTGTGCAGAACGTCTGCCCCGTCTCCGGGCCGCTCAAGAAGGAGAGCGCTCGGATCAAGCGTGGGCGGGCTGGGGAGGGCTAGTCATGCAACTCGTACCCGGTTCGGAACGCATCGTTGGCGAAGGCGCCGATCCCGTGGCGGGCCGCGTGCGATGGGCGCCCGGCAAATCGCTGTGGATCGGCGCCATGACCGCCATCGCCCTGGTCGCCGGGCCGCTGACGTTTTCATGGGACGCTCTCACCCTGTTCGTCGCCACGACAGCGGTGACGCTCTGCGCGGGCCACTCGGTGGGGATGCACCGGCGCCTGATCCACGGGTCATTCCAGTGCCCGCTGTGGCTGGAGTACATCCTGGTCTACCTCGGCGTGCTGGTCGGGATGGCGGGACCGATCGGCATGACGCAGATCCACGACATGCGCGATTGGGCTCAGCGCCAGCCGGACTCCCACGGCTATTTCGGTCACCGGGCCGGGTTCTGGCATGACGCCTGGCGGCAGATGCATTGCGAACTGGTGCTGGACCGGCCGCCGGAATTCCGGCTGGAGCCGCGGCTGGCCGGCGACCGGGCCTACGCGTGGATGGAACGGACCTGGATGCTGCAGCAGGCGCCGTGGGCGCTGCTGTTCTTCGCGCTCGGCGGCTGGAGCTGGGTGGTGTGGGGCGTCTGCGCCCGCGTCACCGTCGGCGTCACCGGGCATTGGCTGGTCGGCCACTACGCGCATCGCGAGGGGCCTCAGACTCACATCGTCGAAGGCGCGTCCGTTCAGGGCCACGACGTGGTCGTCGCTGGCCTGATCAGCATGGGCGAGAGCTGGCACAACAACCATCACGCCTTCCCGGGCTCGGCGAAACTCGGGCTCTACCCAGGACAGGCTGATCTGGGCTGGCTGCTGATCAAGGCGTTCGAGCGTGTTGGCTTGGCCTGGGACATCGTGACCCCGGAGCAGTTGCCCTTCCGCCCAGCACTGCGCCAGCTGCGACGCGAAGGGCGTGGCTGCCCGGTAGGGCGCCGGCTGCCGATCTGGAGCTAGCCGACCCCACTGTGGCTTGGCTGCAACCGTCGGTCGGCTGCGTTAACCAACAGAGCGCCGTTCCTTGACCGCCTCCGCGGCCCCGCCTAGCTTTCGGGTCTTCGAGGCTCTTGAGGGAGGTCGCTCAGAATGACAGCTGTCGCAACGATCACTTCCCGCAAACGCTTCGGGCCGCCGCCGCACCGGTAACTCAAGCCCGCCGCTTCTCGTCCAGGCTCGCGCCGACGCGAAGCGATCCCGCGCGCCCGTGGCCCTCCGAGCTTTCCGCTCACAAGCCGTTCCACCCAGATCCCTTCTTCGCGCCGGACCTGCGCGCGCTCCGCATCCCGGAGTCCCGGTCCCGGCGCCCGTATTTGAGACCTGTCATGACCGAACACTACGAGGACGACGAAGAGACCAAGCGGGAGCGCACGCTCTCGAACGGTCGCGTCCTGGGCTTCATCTCCGGCTTCTGGCTGCGCCGGCCCTGGCTGCTGATCGCGACGGTGTCGCTGACTTTGATCGCCATCGGCTTCGACCTGGCGCTGCCCTGGGCGGCGGGACGGCTGGTGGACGCGGTGGGGCTGGGCCCCGCCAATCCCGACCCGGCGTGGCGGGCGTGGGCGGTGTTCGTGGGCGTCTACCTGGCGTTCTCGGTGATCCGGAACAGCTCGATGCGGTTCCTCATCCCGATGTCGGCGAACAACATGAAGGACCTGACGGACGACGCCTTCCGGCGCGTGCAGCGGTTCTCGTCGGACTGGCACGCGGACAGTTTCGCGGGCGCCACGGTGCGGCGACTGAGCCGGGCGATGTGGGGCTATGACGTCGTCACCGACGCGGCGCTGATCTGGTTCGGCCCGGCGGTGATCGTGCTGTTCGGCCTGTGCGCGATGATGGCGATGCGCTGGCCTGTGGTGGGGCTGTTCGCCTTGGCTGTGGTCACGATCTACATCTGCTCGAACATCTTCCTGACCGCCATCTACGCGCGGCCGTCGAACCTGAAGTCGGTGGCGCTGGACTCGCGCATCGGCGGGGCGCTGGCCGACAGCATCTCGTCCAATGCGACGGTGAAGGCGTTCGGCGCCGAGGACCGCGAGGACGCGCGGATCGCGGGCGTCACCGAGATGTGGCGGACGGCGACCATCCGCACCTGGAGCCGGTTCACCGACCTGTGGCTGTTCCACAACCTGATCCTGGTGGCGCTGCAGGCGGGGCTGACGGGCCTGCTGCTGATGCAGTGGTCGCAGGGCAAGGCCGGGCCGGGCGACGTGGCCTTCGCCATCACCTCGTTCATGCTGATGACCAGCTATCTGCGCAACATCGGCGAGAACATCCGCATGGCGCAGCGCGGCCTGGACGACGTGGAGGACGTGGCGCGCTACGCGACCACCGATCCGCAGGTGATCGACGTGGCGGGCGCGGGCGCTTTCCGCGCCGACCTGGGCGAGATCGTCTTCGACCGGGTGACCTTCCGCTACAAGTCGGCGGACCGGCCGCTGTACGACCGCTTCAACCTGCGCATCGCGCCGGGCGAGCGGGTGGCGCTGGTCGGGCCCACGGGCTCGGGCAAGTCGACGTTCGTGAAGCTGGTGCAGCGCCTCTACGACCTGGAGGACGGGACGATCCTGATCGACGGCCAGGACGTGGCGAAGGTGGCCCAGGCCTCGCTGCGCCGCGCCATCGCGGTGGTGCCGCAGGACCCGGCGCTGTTCCACCGGTCTCTGGCGGACAACATCAAGTACGCCCGGCCGGACGCCACGCCCGACGAGATCGCCCTGGCGGCCAAGCGGGCGCGCGCGGACGAGTTCATCGCCCGCCTGCCCAAGGGTTACGACACCCTGGTCGGCGAGCGCGGCGTGAAGCTGTCGGGCGGCGAGCGCCAGCGGGTGGCGATCGCCCGGGCGTTCCTGGCTGACGCGCCGATCCTGGTGCTGGACGAGGCGACCAGTTCGCTGGACGTGGAGACCGAGCGCCTGGTGCAGGCGGCGATGGAGGAGTTGATGGTGGGCCGCACCACCATCGTCATCGCCCACCGCCTGTCGACCATCCGCGGCGCCGACCGGATCCTGGTCTTCGACCACGGCCGCATCGTCGAGGAAGGCCGCCACGCCGACCTGGTGAAGAAGGGCGGGGCCTATGCGCGGCTGAACGCCGTGACGGAGGGGACGGTCTAGGGGGAAACCGATGGTCGGTGCACGCCGCAGGCGTGCGTTTTGACCACGAACCACACGAACCACACGAACGTGTCGGCTGGGGCTCGGCTTTACGCGTGGCAGGGCCCGTTCGTGTTGGTTCGTGTGGTTCGTGGTCGATCTTATCGGCGCTGACGCGCCACAGTGGTTGGAAGGTTCGCGCGACCCCTCATCCGACCTGCTGCGCAGGCCACCTTCTCCCGCAGGGGGAGAAGGTCGCGATTGCCCCTACTTCGCCAGGTGCGCGTTCAGGAACTTCACGTAGGCGTCGGAGGCGGTGATGCGGTTTTCGCGGCGCTGGAAGCCGTGGCCCTCGTCGGGGAAGACGATGTACTCGACGGGCACGCCGTTGGCCTTCACGGCGGCGACCAGTTCGTCGCTTTCGACCTGCAGGACGCGCGGGTCGTTCTTGCCCTGCACGACCAGCAGGGGCCGCTTGATGTTCTTGGCGTGGAACAGGGGCGAGATCCGGCGCAGGCGTTCGGCGTCGGTCTTGGGGTCGCCCAGCTCGTCATAGAGGCTGTCGCGCTCGGAGCCCCACCACGGCGGGATCTGCTCCAGGGTGCGCAGCCAGTTGGTGACGCCGAAGATGTCGATGCCGACGTCGAAGGCTTCGGGCTCGAAGGCCAGGGCCGCGGCGACCATGTAGCCGCCGTACGAGCCGCCGACGATGGCGACCTTGTCGTCGGCCACCCAGTCCAGCGACTTCAGCCAGCGGGCGGCGGCGGTGACGTCCTTGAGGTCGGCCTCGCCGTGGCGCCGGTCGTCCAGGTGAAAGAAGGTCTTGCCGTAGCCGGACGAGCCGCGGTTGTTGATGGCGTAGACCGCGTAGCCCTTGTTCACGAGGTTCTGGATGTCGGAGGAATAGCCGCGCCGGCTCTGCCCGCCCGGCCCGCCGTGCACCCAGACGATGGCGTGGGCCGGGGTCGCAGCGGACGCGCCCTTGGGCCGGTAGAGGATACCGGGG
>Ga0209026_1001337_pt1 | contig 11052 bp, 8 predicted proteins | sample AraplaCL_Col_mCL_FD_184262 | JGI IMG/M metagenome (GOLD analysis project Ga0209026, IMG submission 184262) | Arabidopsis root microbial communities from the University of North Carolina, USA - plate scrape CL_Col_mCL (SPAdes) (version 2) | ecosystem: Host-associated > Plants > Roots >... | reverse complement strand
CGCGCCGATGTGGCCCAGGCCCACGATCCCCAGCTTGCGGCCGGTCAGGCTGGGCTGCGGGGCCGCCCGGTCCTCCAGCCGCCAGCGCCCCTCGCGGATCGCCCGGTCGTGCAGGTGCATGTCGCGCAGGCCGGCCAGCATCAGGCCCATGGCATGGTCGGCCACGTCCTCGGCGTTCACCCCGCCCGCATAGCTGACCTCGATCCCGTTGGCCCGGCACCAGGCCACGTCTACGCCCTCGTAGCCGGCGGTCATCACCGCGATCAGGCCCAGGTTCGGGAAGCTCTGCAACATCTCCGGCGTCAGCTTCGCCTCACCCGCGTGCAGCAGCACCCGCACCGCCGGCTTGTCGGCCTCGGCCATCTCCCAGGCGATGGCGGTGGCGAACCCCTGCCGCGCCAGCATCGGCTCCAGCGGCTTCAGGATGACCGCCGAGATGGCGACGACGGGCTCGGACATGGACCTCACTCCTTGGGCGGCGGACGCGTCGGTATAGCCAGCGCCGCGCGCAAGCACGAAGCTTGACTTGCGACCCGCGTTCCGTGACTAAGCCGCCTCGGTGAGCCCGCGCGGCGGCCTTCAAATCGGCTCACCCCCGCCCCGGCTCATGTCCGGGCTCCCGGCCGCATGGCCGCCGCTGTCCCTGGTTTCATCCCATGTCTTCCGAAAGCGCCCTCTGGCGCGACCGCGACTTCGTTCGCCTGTGGTCGGCCCAGGCCGTGTCGGCCTTCGGCGCCCGCATCACCCGCGAGGGCCTGCCGATCGCGGCGGTCTTCACCCTGGGCGCCTCGCCCGCCCAGCTCGGCCTGTTGTCGGCCCTGTCCCATGGCCCGGCCCTGATCGTCGGCCTGGCCGCCGGCGGCTTCGTCGACCGCAGCAAGCGGCGCGGGCTGATGATGGCCGCCGATCTGGTCCGCGCGCTGGTCCTGGCGTCGATCCCCGTCGCCGCCCTGCTGCACCTGCTGACTCTGCCCCAGCTCTATGTCGCCGCCGCCCTGGTCGGCGCCGCCAGCGTGCTGTTCGAGATCGCCGACCACGCCTACCTGCCAGGCCTGGTGGCGCGCGAGGACATCACCCGCGCCAACGCCAGCCTCTCGGCCACCGAGTCGGTCGCCGAGATCGCCGGGCCCGCCTTGGCCGGCGCCCTCTTCCAGGTGCTGGCCGCCCCGCTCGCCATCGCGGTCAACGCCGTGACCTACCTGGTCTCGGCCCTGTTCCTGACGGGGATCCGCAAGGTCGAACCCACGCCCGAGCCCGAGCCCCACGCCCGCTGGACCGACGATGTGCGCCTGGGCTTCGGCACGGCGCTGCGCCATCCGCTGGTGCGGCCGGTCTTCCTGAGCTCGTGGATGCAGTCGCTGGCGGGCGGCACGTTCGGGGCGCTCTACATCCTCTTCTGCGTGAAGGTGGTCGGCCTCAGCCCCAGCCTGCTGGGCCTGACCATCGCGGCCGGCGGCCTGGGCGCATTGATCGGCGCGGCGGTGGCCGGCTGGTTGTCGAAGCGTCTGGGTGTCGGCCCCTCCTTCCTGGGCGCCCAGGTGCTGGTGGCCCTGGCCATCGCCATCATCCCGCTCTCGCCCGCCGACCCGGCCCGCGGCATGTCCTTCCTGGTCGTCTCGCAGGTCCTGGGCGACGCCTTCGGCGTGGCCACCATGATCCTGGGGACCAGCCTGATCCAGACCGTCATGCCCGTCGCGGTGCTGGGCCGGGTCAACGCCAGCTTCCGGGCCATCAACGGCGGCCTGGCCGTCGTCGGCGCGATCCTGGGCGGCCTGCTGGGCGAGGCGATCGGCGTGCGCGGCGCGATCTGGGTCGGCGTCGCCGGCCTCGCCCTCGCCCCGCTGTTCAGCCTGCCCAGCCCCCTGCGGCGCCTGCGCGAGATGCCGGAGACGCCCGGCTAGGCCCCGAAGATCCAGCCAGCGCCCAGGCTGCTGGACTGCACGCCCACCAGGATCATCTGGCCGCCGCCCGTCATGCTGATCACCGTGTCCGCGCCGACCTGGGCGACCGTGTAGACCGTACCCTGGTCGAGCTGGACCCGGTCGCCCTCGGCGGCGTTGAAGTCCAGCACCCGGTCGATCCCGGCGTCCGCGAAGGTGTGGAAGATGTCGGCGCCGGCCCCGCCGCTCACGGTGTCGGCGCCACGGTCGCCCGAGACGTAGTCGTGCCCGTCCCCGCCCGACAGGCTGTCGTTGTCCTGGCCGCCGCGGACGATGTCGGCGCCCCCGCCGCCCTCGCAGGTGTCGTCGCCCAGGTTGCCATAGACCAGGTTGGCGCCCGCCCCGCCCGACAGGCTGTCGTTGTCCCGGCCGCCGACCACCCAGTCGTCGCCCCCGCCCGACACGCAGGTGTCGTTGCCCATGTTGCCGTTGATGTCGTCGAAGCCCGCGCCGCCGACGATGGAGTCGTTGCCGTCGCCGCCGCGCAGATAGTTGGTCCCGCCCGCCGTGGTGATCGTGTCCGCGCCGCTCAGGCCGTCGATGGTGTCGTTGCCGACGCCCGCGAGCAGGTCGTCGCCCATCGTGGGCGTCGTCGTCGGCGTCAGGTACGGCGTCTCGGTGCGGAAGTTGATCAGGCCGATGATGTTGATCGAGTTGTTCTCGAAGATGACGCCCAGGCTGAGGCGCGGGGCGAAGAACTCGATGTTCGCGCCCACCTGCACCGCGATGTACTCGTAGCCTCGGGCATAGAGCTGTTCGGCCTGGGTGCGCGGATCCTCGCCCGAATATTCGAGCTCGATATAGTTCGCGGCGGTCGGCGTCACGCCGCCGTGGAACAGCATGATGTCGCCGAAGTCCTTGATCCGGTCCCGCTCGGTCAGCAGGCCCTTCCAGGGGCTGTCGCCGGCCGAAAACTCGAAGATGTCCAGGTCCCCGCCGCCGGCCATCACGTCGACGCCAGGACCGCCCGTGATGCGGTCGATGCCGTCGCCGCCGTTGATCGTGTCCGCGCCCGCGCCGCCCGAGATGGTGTCGTCGGCCGCACCGCCCGAGATGGTGTCGTTCCCGCCCTCCCCGCGCAGCACGTTCGGGGCGGCGTCCCCCAGCATCGCGTCGTTGAAGCTGGTGCCGATGACATTCTCGATGCTGATCAGCGTGTCTTCGTCGACGATCCCGTCCAGTGAGACCGAATGCGACGTCTGCAGATTGGCGAAAATCCCGTCGGTCGCATGGGTGAAGACCAGGGTGTCGAACCCGTTGCCGCCATCGATCACGTCGTTGCCGCGGCCGCCTTCCAGCGTGTCGTCGCCCAGCCCACCGCTGAGGGTGTCGGCGCCGACGCCAGGTCCGCCATAGAGTAGGTCGTTGCCGGCGAGGCCCGACAGGCTGTCCGACCCGGAGCCGCCCTCCAGCGTGTCGTCGCCCGCGCCCCCGGTCGGCAGATCCGCCGCCAGGCCACGATCAAGACCGTCGTCGGCCAGCGAGGCCGCCGCCACAAACCCCACGCGATAAGCTGACACGCACGCCCCCCGACTGCACCACGGCCAAGCTGCAAACTCAGCCGCATCGCGTCAAGGCTGCACACTCGCCGGGCGAGCCAGCCCGGCGGGCCGGCTGCGCCCCTTACCGCCCGAACTTCTGGAACTTGATCCGGTGCGGGATGAGGCTGTCGGCGCCCAGGCGGCGCTTCTTGTCCTCTTCGTAGGCTTCGAAGTTGCCCTCGAACCACTCGACGTGACTGTCGCCTTCGAAGGCCAGGATGTGGGTGCACAGGCGGTCCAGGAACCAGCGGTCGTGGCTGATGACCACGGCGCAGCCGGCGAACTCTTCCAGCGCCTCTTCCAGGTTCTGCAGCGTCTCGATGTCCAGGTCGTTGGTCGGTTCGTCGAGCAGGATGACGTTGCCGCCCTCGGTCAGGGTCTTGGCCAGGTGGACGCGGTTGCGCTCACCGCCCGACAACTGGCCGACCTTCTTCTGCTGGTCGCCGCCGCGGAAGTTGAACGAGCCCACATAGCTGCGGGTGTTGATCTCGCGCTTGCCCACGGCCAGCACGTCCAGGCCCTGGCTGATCTCCTGCCAGACGGTCTTGCTGGGATCCAGCGCATCGCGGCTCTGGTCCACGTAGGACAGCTTCACGGTCTCGCCGACCCGGAAGGTGCCGCCGTCGGGCTGCTCCTGGCCGGTGATGATCTTGAACATCGTCGACTTGCCGGCGCCGTTCGGGCCGATGACGCCCACGATGCCGTTCGGCGGCAGCTTGAACGTCAGGTCCGTGAACAGCACCTTGTCGCCGTACGACTTGGACAGGCCGTTGGCCTCCAGCACCACATTGCCCAGGCGCGGGCCGGGCGGGATCTGGATGGCGGCGGTGGTCTGGGCCTGGCGGGCGCTCTCCTGCTCGCGGACCATGTCCTCGTAGCGGGCCAGGCGGGCCTTGGACTTGGCCTGGCGGGCCTTGGCGCCCGAGCGCACCCACTCCAGTTCGCGGGTCATGGCGCGCTGGCGGGCCTCGGACTCGGACTGCTCCTGCACGATCCGCTTGGTCTTCTGCTCGAGCCAGCCCGAGTAGTTGCCCTCGTAGGGGATGCCCTTGCCGCGATCGAGTTCCAGGGTCCACTTGGTCACCTGGTCCAGGAAGTAGCGGTCGTGGGTGACCAGGATCACGCAGCCCGGGAAGGCTTCCAGGTGGTGCTGCAGCCAGGCGACGCTCTCGGCGTCCAGGTGGTTGGTCGGTTCGTCCAGCAGCAGCATGTCGGGCTTCGACAGCAGCAGGCGGGCCAGGGCGATCCGGCGCTTCTCACCGCCAGACAGCTTGTCCACCGGCCAGTCGTTCGGCGGGCAGCGCAGTGCGTCGCAGGCCATCTCGATCTTGGAATCGATGTCCCACAGGTCGCCGGCGTCGATCTTCTCCTGGAGGGCGGTCATCTCCTCCATCAGCTCGTCGGTGTAGTTCTCGCCCAGCTCGGCGGCGATGGTGTTGTAGCGGTCGAAGATCTTCTTCTCTTCGCACCACGAGATGACGTTGCCCCAGACGTTCAGGGCCTCGTCCAGCTGGGGCTCCTGCTCCAGGTAACCCATCTTGACGCCGTCGGCGGCCTTGGCCTCGCCCGAGAACTCCTTGTCGATCCCGGCCATGATCTTCAGCAGGGTCGACTTACCCGAGCCGTTCACCCCGACCACGCCGATCTTGGCGTCGGAGTAGAACGACAGCCAGATGTTCTCGAACACCTTCTTGCCGCCGGGGTAGGCCTTGGTCAGGCCCTGCATCTGGAAAATGTATTGCTGCGCCATGGGGCGTCCGCGCTCGCTTGCTCGATGTATCGGGGAATTCGGGCGAGCAGATAGCGGTGCGGGACCGTCCGCGCAACGGCGGAACCTTCATCGACCCTGCGCGTTCCGGCCCTTCGGGGACGGGGGATTGTGACGAGTGCGCGCCGATGAGGACCACCAGCCGCTGGACGGCCCGGTCGACGGGTCGATGAGCGGCGCGGGCGCGCGAGGCGATCCGCTCCAGTATCTGATCGACGCGGTCAGCGACTACGCGATTTACATGCTGGACCCCGCCGGACGCGTGGAGAGCTGGAATACCGGCGCCCGCCGCCTGAAGGGCTACACCCGGGCCGAGGCCCTGGGCCGGCCGTTCTCGGAATTCTTCACGCCCGAGGACCGTGCCGCCAAACTGCCCGAGCGCCTGCTGGAGGCCGCCGCGCGCGACGGCCAGATCGAGGTCGAAGGCTGGCGGGTCCGCAAGGACGGCCGCCGCTTCTGGGCGCAGGGCGCCCTGCATGCCGTCCGCGACGAGGCTGGCGAACTGGTCGGCTTCGCCAAGGTCATCCGCGACATGACCGCCCAGCGCCAGGTCCAGCTGGGCCTGCTGGAGAGCGAGCGACGCTTCCGGCTGCTGGTCGAAGGGGTGGTGGACTACGCGATCTACATGCTGGATCCCAACGGCGTCATCATCAACTGGAACCGCGGCGCCGAGCGCATCAAGGGGTATGCCGCCGAGGAGGTCATCGGCCGCCACTTCAGCCTGTTCTACACGCCCGAGGACCGCCGCGCCGGCGCGCCGGCGGCGGCGCTGGAGGCGGCCCTGCGCGACGGCCGGTACGACGCCGAGGGCTGGCGCGTGCGCAACGACGGGGCCCGGTTCTGGGCCTCGGTGGTGATCGACCCGATCTACGACGACGACGACCGGCTGATCGGCTTCGCCAAGATCACCCGCGACGTCACCGAGCGGAAGGCCGCCCAGGAGGCGCTGGCCGAGAGTGAGCGCCAGTTCCGGCTGCTGATCTCCAGCGTCGTCGACTATGCGATCTTCATGCTCGACCCCAACGGGATCGTCAGCAACTGGAACACCGGCGCCGAGCACATCAAGGGCTACCAGGCGCACGAGATCGTCGGTCAGCACTTCAGCACCTTCTACACCGAGGAAGACCGCGCGGCCGGCACGCCGATGCGCGCGCTCAAGACCGCGGCCGAGCAGGGCCGCTACGACGCCGAGGGCTGGCGGGTGCGCAAGGACGGAACACTTTTCTGGGCCTCGGTGATCATCGACGCCATCCGCGAGCCCGACGGGACCCTGGTGGGCTTCGCCAAGATCACCCGCGACATCACCGAGAAGCGCCAGGCCCAGCTCGATCTGCAGCGAGCGCACGAACAGCTGGCCCAGAGCCAGAAGCTGGAGGCGCTGGGCAAGCTGACCGGCGGCGTCGCCCACGACTTCAACAACCTGCTGATGGTGGTCAGCGGTCAGGCCCAGCTGCTGCGGCGCAAGGTGGGCGACGATTCCCGCGCCCGGCGCGCCCTGGACGCCATCGAGGCCTCGGCCCGGCGCGGCGAAGACCTGACGCGCCACCTGCTGTCGTTCTCGCGGCGCCAGCGCCTGTCGCCGGCCGCCTTTTCCCTGGCGGACCGCGCCCCGGCGCTCAGCGAGATGCTGGGCGCGGCCCTGCAGCCGGGCGGTCGCCTGGAGTTGGCCCTCCCGGACGAGCTGTGGCCGGTCAGCGTGGACGCGGGCGAGTTCGAGGTCGCCCTCCTGAACCTGGCCGTGAACGCCCGCGACGCCATGCCCGGCGGCGGCACGTTTACGCTGAGCGCGGTCAACGCCACCCTGGACGGCGGCGGCGCCGAAGGCCTGACCGGTGATTTCGTCGCCGTGAGCCTGCAGGACACCGGCACCGGCATCGCGCCCGACATCCTGGCCCGGGTGTTCGACCCGTTCTTCACGACCAAGGACGTCGACAAGGGCACGGGCCTTGGCCTCTCGCAGGTCTTCGGCTTCGCCCAGCAATCGGGCGGCCGCGTCGATGTCGAGAGCAAGCTGGGCGCGGGCACGCGCTTCACGCTCTACCTGCCCCGCTCGCACCGGGCGCCTATGCGAGAGGCGGACGAGGAGGTCCTCCCCGCGCCTGGCAGCGTCCGGGTGCTGCTGGTCGAGGACAATCCCGAGGTCGCCGAGGTGGTGGCGCGGATGCTGGAGGAGCTGGGCCACGAGGTGCGGCTGGTCGGCAACGGCGCAGCGGCCCTGGCGGCCCTGGATGCGGGCGAACCACCGGACCTGATCTTCAGCGACATCGTCATGGCGGGCGAGCCCGACGGCCTGGGCATGGCGCGCCGCGCCCGCGAGACCTTCCCGAACGTGCCGATCCTGCTGGCCACCGGCTACAGCGAGGCGGCGGCGCGGATCGGCGACGAGTTCCCCATCCTGCGCAAGCCTTACAAGATGGCCGACCTCAACCGGGCCATCGCCGAACGCATCGGCTCGACCCGCGACGACGGCAAGCTGGTGGACCTGGAAGAGGCCCGCCGGGCCAGGACGCCGCGGCCGGACTGACGGGGCCGATCCTGAAAAGAACCGCGGGAGGGTCGCCTGGCGGAGACCGGCTGGGATAGCCCGGGCCTTTCGACCCTTGCACCGGACACTGCGCGGGCGCCCCTCCCGCGAGTTGATCCCTTGGCTGGCCGAACGAACCGAAGCGGCCTTCCGAGGGGAGGACTGAAAACCCGACTGACGCTAGCGGGCGGCCTGCATGCGGATCGCCGCCTTGTTGCAGGCGCGGACCTGACCGTCGGACAGCTCGCGGCCGCCGGACTTGTAGCTGGCCACCGGGCCGACCACCGCCACCACCTTCTTGCACTCGCGGACCAGGCCATCGAGGTTGCCCTTGCGGTCCGAAACGCCCTGGCACTCATCGCCCTCGCAGCGCCACGCGACGCCGCCGATGACCTCTTCGCGCGGGGCCGAATTGGCGGCCACCAGCCGCGCTTCTCCCCGATAGCCCGCTGTCTGGGCAAACACGGGCTGGGCAAAGGCCGAACCCGACACGAGGACCGCCATCGCGGCCATCGCGCTCACACACCTGAAGTTTTGCATTATCGTGTTCCTGTGGGTAGAAAAGAGCACGACCGGTCGCTAAACCGTAAAAGAGCACGATCGGTCACTTTGTCAAGCAGGGAGGCTTGGCGTTTTGCGCAAGGGTGAAGCAACACGCGTCCGGATCATCGCCGAGGCGGCGCATCAGGCGGCGCTGCGCGGCCTGACCGGGGTCAGCCTCGCCGACGTGGCCGACGCCGTGGGCATCTCCAAGAGCGGCCTCTTCAAGCACTTCGATTCCAAAGACGACATGCACATGGCCGTCGTCGAGGCGGTGATGGAGCAGTTCAACGAGGTGATCTGGAAGCCGGCCGAGCCGCTGGCGCCCGGCCGCCCCCGCCTCGAAGCCGTGTTCGAACGCTGGCTGCACTGGGCCGAGAGCGAGTGGGCGACCAGCGGCTGTCCCGTCACCGCGCTCAGCGTCGAGCTGGACGACCAGCCCGGCCCCCTGCGCGATCTGCTGCACAGGCGGCTCCAGGGCTGGCGCAAGACCATCGTCCGCGAGTTCCGCGCCCTGCGCGATCCGCCCCTCAGCGAGGCCGAGGCCCAGGCGGCCTATTTCCAGATGAAGAGCTTCATCCTGGGCCATTCGGATTCGCGCCGGATGATGGGCGATGCGGACGCGGTCACCTCGGCCAACGCCGCCTTCGACGCCCTGCTGGACCGCACCGCCCGCCTCGCCGCCTGAACCGACGGAACGATACCGCGGCTGTCGCGTACTCACTGGCGATGGGTGGACCACACCAGTACGCGAAGGATTAAAGCCATGCACAAGGACGAAGCCAAGGGCGCCGCCAAGGACATCTCGGGCTCGGTCAAGGAAGGCGTGGGCAAGGCCACCGGCAATGATCGCCTGGCCGCCGAAGGCGCCGCCGAACGCCTCGAAGGCAAGGTCCAGAAGGGCGTTGGCGCCCTCAAGGACGCCGCCCGCGACGCCCTGAAGAACTAGCCTACCAGAACCTCTAAGGTTCGAGAGGGCCGCGCCGGGGAAACCGCCGCGGCCCTTGTCAGGTCTGGCCCCGGCCTACGCCTCCGCGTCGATCTCGGCGAAGGTCTTGCCGCGCGTCTCGCGGGCCGCCAGGGCCGCCACGCCGGTGACGAAGGCCGCCGCCGCGACATAGATCGCGATCGGCGTCCCCGACCCCGTCGCCTGCAGCAGCGCCGCCGCGATCAGCGGGGCCAGCGAGCCGGCGAAGATCGACGTCACCTGATAGGCCAGCGACACTCCCGAATAGCGCATCCGCGTCGGGAACATCTCGGCCAGGAACGCCGCCTGCGGCCCGTACATCGCCCCGTGGAAGACCAGCGCGCCGATGCAGGCCAGCACGATCAGCGCCGGCTGGCCGGTGTCCAGTAGGTGGAAGAAGGCGAAGGCCCAACCCACCATCCCGAACGCGCCGAACGCATAGACCGGCCGCCGGCCGATCCGGTCCGACAACGCCCCGAACGCCGGGATCAGGAAGACGTGGCAGGCCGAGCCGATCAGGATCGCCTCCAGCGCCAGCTGCCGCGACAGCCCCACCTTCTGGGTGACGTAGGTGATCGAGAAGACGGTGATCACGTAGTAGCTGATGTTCTCGGCGAACTTCAGGCCCGCCCCGATCAGCAGCTCGCGCGGGCGCCGGCGGATCGCCTCCAGGGTCGGCGCCTTGTCGATGGCCGCGGCCTCCCTGGCCACCTCGCGGAAGGTCGGGCTCTCCTGCACCGTGGCGCGGATCCACCAGCCGACGCCGATCAGCACCGCCGACAGCAGGAACGGCACGCGCCACCCCCACGCCAGGAAGTCGGCCTCGGACTGGAACGCCGCCATCAGCGCCAGCATCCCGGAGGCCAGCAGGCTGCCGCCCGCGACGCCCGCCTGCGGGAAGCTGGCCCACAGGCCGCGCCGGGCCGCGTCGCCATGCTCGGCCACGATCAGCACCGCCCCGCCCCACTCGCCGCCCACGGCGAAGCCCTGGACCAGCCGCAGCGCGATCAGCATAACAGGCGCCCAGACCCCCACCTGGGCGTGGGTCGGCAGGCAGCCGATCAGCACCGTGGCCGCCCCCATCATGATCAGGCTCAGCATCAAGAGGCGCTTGCGCCCGATCCGGTCGCCGAAGTGGCCGAAGACGACCCCGCCCAGCGGCCGCGCCACGAACCCCAGCGCATAGGTGGCGAAGGCCAGCATCGTGCCCACCAGGGGCTCCGACGCCGGGAAGAACAGCTTGTTGAACACCAGCGCGGCGGCCGTGCCGTAGAGGAAGAAATCGTACCACTCGATGGTGGTGCCGATCATGCTGGCCGCCACCACCTTGCGCAGTGTGGCCGGCGACGACACGGCGTCGGTCGAACGCATCGAAAGCTTCCCCCGCCGGCGACTCTGACGGCCCCGGTTCGGGCGCGACTGTCCAGGCCTACGGCCGTCAGCGCAAGGCCTGCGCAACGGCTGAGCTGGCGGCGGCGTCTGGTCGCACGCCGGCCCGGGTAGGGTTGACGTTAACGATTGACCGGCCATCTTGCCGGCTTCGTTCACGACGGCCCGGAGGCAGTATGCCCAACCTCGTCCGCCGCAGAGACCTGCTTTCCCTGGGGGCCGCCGCCGGCCTCTCCGCCATCGCCGCCCCCGCCTGGGCGCAGAGTTTCGACATCTGGGAGCCGCGCCGCGCGATCCTGGACAACCTGCACACCGGCGAAAAGTTCAACGAAGTCTACTACGCCAACGGCAGCTACCTGCCCGACGCCCTGGCCGAGGCCACC
>Ga0209026_1001335_pt1 | contig 11055 bp, 9 predicted proteins | sample AraplaCL_Col_mCL_FD_184262 | JGI IMG/M metagenome (GOLD analysis project Ga0209026, IMG submission 184262) | Arabidopsis root microbial communities from the University of North Carolina, USA - plate scrape CL_Col_mCL (SPAdes) (version 2) | ecosystem: Host-associated > Plants > Roots >... | reverse complement strand
GGGCTGGCCACCGCGCGCAGCATGCCATCCATGCGCAGGCGTACGCGGTACTGGTTTTCGAACGGTTCGAAGTGGATGTCCGAGGCGCCGCGCTTGATCGCGTCCACCAGGATCTTGTTGACGAACTTCACCACCGGCGCGTCGTCGTTGGCGGTGGCGTCGATGCCCCCCGGTGCCTCGTCGCCGTCGCCGCCTTCAGTGTCCAGTTCGCCCAGGTCGTCGCCGCCCATGTCGGGCATCACGTCGTGCATGCTGCTGAGTGCGATGTCGATGGTGCGGTTGAGCTGGCTGCGCTCCACCAGGATCGGCTCCACCATGCAGTTGGAGTGGAACTTGATCTCCTCCAGCGCATCCAGCTGCATCGGGTCGGCGATGCCCACGAACAGGCGCTTGCCGCGCCGGAACAACGGCAGCGCGCGGTGCTTAGTCAGCAGGGCCTCGCTGACCAGGTTGATCGGGAGCTGCGCGGGGTTCAGCGCGGTCACATCCAGTACCGGCATGCCGAATTCGGCCGACGACAGGCGCAGCAGGCGCAGGCCGTCCACCAGGTTCTGGTCCAGCAGCCACGAGGTCAGGGTGACGCGTTGCTGGTTGCTTTCCTGCACCGCGCGACGCGCATCCGCCTCTGGCAACAGGCCCTCGGCTACCAAGCGGCGCGCAAGCCCGGTCAGCCCCGCGAGCGGCGTTTGCATTGCAGATGACATGAGTGGTGGTCCCCTAAGCCTTCTGGCGCCGAATCTACCCCAGTCCGCCCCGCAGGTCACCCGCGGAAGGCAGCTTGGAGGCCGCACAAGTTCCCGGGCAAGACACTTGCCTCCCTATTCTGACCAAGGGGGAAGAGAGCGAAGCCCAGACGGGAACTCCCTCCCCTACGTGCAGGGGAGGGTTGGGGTGGGTGCCTTTGGCTTTTGCATGGTCTGCGCACAAACAAATCCCGATGAGCGCCATCGGGAGGCATCGAACAGATTCATGGGCCACAGTCGTAGTGCCAGCTTCACGTTATGATTCGCGGAGACCAGGGGAACCCGCCGTTGAGCCACCTAAGCATCATCCTGCCCGCCAAGAACGAGGCCCCAGCGCTGGCCGACCTGTTGCCGCGGTTGCGCGCCGCCCATCCCGAGGCCGAGATCATCGTGGTGGACGATGGTTCCACTGATGACACGCGCCGGATCTGCGCCGAAGCCGGCGTTGCCTGTCTCTCCTCGCCGTACTCGATGGGCAATGGCGCGGCGATCAAGCGCGGCGCCCGTGCCGCCTGCGGCGAAGTACTGGTATTCATGGACGGCGACGGCCAGCATGATCCGGCCGACGTGGCGCGCTTGTTGGCCAGGCTCGATGAGGGCTACGACATGGTGGTCGGCGCCCGCGGCTGGGGCAGCCAGGCAGGCGTGGGGCGTGGCCTCGCCAACACCTTGTACAACTGGCTGGCCACCCGCATGACCGGCCACCCGGTTGCCGACCTCACCTCCGGCTTCCGCGCCGTTCGTGCGGACAAGTTCCGCGAATTTCTGCACCTGCTGCCGAACGGCTTCAGCTACCCCACCACCAGCACCATGGCGTTCTTCCGCAGCGCCTACCCGGTGGCCTACCTGCCGATCAAGGCGTCGCAGCGCGTGGGCAAGAGCCATATCAAACCTATCAAGGACGGTGTGCGCTTCCTGCTGATCATCTTCAAGATCGCCACGCTGTACTCGCCGCTCAAGCTGTTCGTGCCAACAAGCGCACTATTTTTCCTGCTTGGCTGCGCAAACTATGTGTGGACCTTCGTGCATGGCGGGCGCCTCACCAACGGCAGCACCCTCATGTGGAGCGCCGCGGTGATCGTGTTTCTGATTGGGCTGATTTCAGAACAGATCACGTCGTTGATCTATCGGCGCGATGCTTAAGCCGATTTGCGTGGTGCGGGCATGAAGAAGATGCGCCTGCTCGCATTGACGACGTCCTATCCGTTGTACCCGGATAGTTCCGCTGGCGTATTCGTCCAAAGTCTTTATCGGCGCTTGTCAGTCGAATACGCGATAGAGGTGGTTTGCCCCGCTGATTCGAAGCCCATGAAGGCGACGTTTGACGACTGCGCGGCAACGGGCATTCGCATTCACGCGGTGCGTTACGCTCCCAGGGCATGGCGCAGGTTGGCCCAGGAGTCCGGTGGAGTCGTTGCGGGCCTGCGGCGCACGCCATGGTATGCATTGTTGCTGCCGGGATTGCTGTTTGGACTGTTTTGGCGTTGCCTGATGCGCGTGGGTGACGCGGATTTGATCCATGCCAACTGGGCTATATGCGGGGCCGCGGCGGGCATTGTCGGGCGCTTGCGAAGGAAGCCCGTGGTCACGACGTTGCGCGGCAGCGACGTGGCGCGCGCTACACGTTCGTGGCTGGACCGAATGATCCTCAGCTTGGCCGTACGCAACAGTCGGATCGTGATTTGCGTTTCGGAGGCGATGGCCGCGCGGCTGCGTGCGCAATTCCCGCATCGTACTGCCGAGATCCAAGCATGCCTCAATGGTGCCGATGAGGCCTTCTTCCAGATCGACAGGGCGGTCTCCGATGACGCTGGCTTGCGGGTGCTGGCGGTGGGTAACCTGATCCGCCTGAAAGGCTTCGATGTATTGATCGAGGCTGTCGCGCGTGCGCGTCATCGCGAGCAAATGCGTGTTTGCATTGTCGGCGGCGGACCCGAGCGCGAATCGTTGCTCGCTCTGGCGGCATCGCGTGGGGTGTCTTCCTGTTTCACGTTTGCAGGAACCGTGCCCGCCACCGACATGCCGAAACGAATTTCCGAAGCGGATGTGTTCGTCCTTTCCAGCCGCTCGGAGGGTCGGCCCAATGTTGTCGTGGAAGCTCTGGCTGGCGGTTTGCCGGTGATCTCCACCGATCTGGAGGGCGTGCAGGGAATGGTCGAAGACGGGGACACCGGCTGGCTGGTCGCCGTCGATGACACAGATGCGTTGGCCGATGCGCTGGATCAGGCGGTTACCGATCGCGCAGAACTTCATCGCCGCGGCGAACGCGCACGTGCGGTTGCGCGCACCCGGATTGGGACGTGGGCGGATACTGCGCGTTGTTACCAGTCACTGTTCCAGACAGTCCTGACGCCGGACGAGAGGCAGCATCATTCATGTGCGGAATAGCCTTTCTCCGGGCTCCGGCGATCTCGCCCGGAGAACGCGGCGGACGCATGGATGCAGCCTTGCAGCGACTCAGGCATCGCGGCCCGGATGAATCCGGACGCTTTGCCGGCGACGATTTCGTGGCAGGGCACACCCGGCTGGCGATCATCGATCTCAAGGGCGGTCACCAGCCCATGCGCGACCCCGGTGGGCGGTGGCTGCTGGTGTTCAACGGCGAGATCTACAACTACCGGGAACTGCGGGCCCAATTGGCGAACCGATGGCACTTCCGGGATGACAGCGACACCGAAGTGTTGCTGGCCGGGCTGGTTACGGAAGGCGCAAGGTTTGTCGAACGCCTGGATGGCATGTGGGCCTTCGTGTTGCACGATACCGCGTCCGGTGACGTGTTGCTTTCAAGGGACCGCTTCGGTAAAAAGCCCCTGTATTACCGCCGCCACGGTGTGACGTTTGCCTGTGCCTCCGAATTGCCCGCGCTGGAGGTGCTGACTCCGGATGTGGCTGTCACGGAAGATGCCGCGGGCATCGCGGACTATTTCCGATATGGTTACGCGCTGCCCGGAAAGACGTGCGTCGCGGGCGTCAACGAGGTTTTGCCGGCACACACGCTGCGGCTGCGCGTGGATGGTTCCATCGTCCAAGAGCGCTATTGGGCACCATCGGTCGAACCCTGGACTGGCAGCTTCGGGGAAGCGGCCGAGCAGGTCCGCGAACTGTTGACGCAGGGCGTGCGCCGGCGCCAGCTGGCGTCCGACGTTGAAGTCGGGGCGTTCCTTTCCGGCGGCGTCGATTCGACCACCGTGTGCGCGCTCGCACAGGAATCGGGGTTCGGAAGACTGCGAACGTTTACCGCGGGTTTTGCCGAACCGACCTACGACGAGCGAGCGCCTGCGGCGCGGGCGGCAGCCGAACTAGGTACGCTGCACACGGCTGAAGAGATCAAACCGGATATTGCAGCAGTCCTGGCAACGGAACTCCCCCGCCGCATGGGCCAGCCGTTCGGCGATTCCTCGCTGGTTCCCAGTGCCTTGGTCGCTTCAGTGGCGGCCCGGCACGTCAAGGTGGTGCTGACGGGGGATGGCAGCGACGAGATCTTTGGCGGCTACGCCAGATACGCAGGCCGCTTGCTGCGCCAGCGCTATCACCGGCTGCCAGCCTCGGTGCGTTCGATCGTCGAGCGCGGCGTGCTGGCGACACCCGAGCCCTACGCGCATCACAGCGGAAGCCTTTTGAAGCGTGCACATCTTTTCGTGCGGCTGGCACGCGAGGACAGGGACACGTACATAGGACCGCCGGCCATCCGCAAGGAGACGCTCGTGCAACTGGTGCCGGGGCTGGGTGCGGGCAATCCGATGCCCGATCGGCCATGGCCGGATGACCCAGACGAACTGCGGCACATGCTGCTGATGGATTGCCTGGTCTATCTGCCCCAGGACATCCTGCAGAAAGTTGATCGCGCGACGATGATGCATTCGCTCGAAGCCCGCAGTCCCTTCCTCGACAAGGCGCTGTTTGAATTTGCGATCCGCGTGCCCTGGCGATGGCACTTCTCGGGATTGCGCGGAAAGCACCTGCTGCAGGCGGCCATGCGCGGTCATGTGCCTGACTTCATCTGGGATCGCCGCAAGCAGGGGTTCGCCTCGCCGGTCGGTCATTGGCTGCGCGATTGGTTGGGCGACGACTTGCTGGCCATAACGGATTCAGGCGACACGGGTGTCGTGGATACGGCAGGATTGCGCGCACTGCTGCGCGAGCACCGCACCGGGCGTGCCGACCACTCACAGCCTCTATGGCTGGCCTATGCCTACCTGCGCTGGCGCACCGGTTGAGCGCATGACTGCACGCGCCGATCGCATATTGCTTGTCTTGCCGAGTCTCGAGCGAGGTGGCGGCGAGCGTGTATTGCTGCAACTGGCTGGATCGTTCGTGGCTGCCGGGCGGGAAGTGCACGTGGCTGCGCTGCTTGGCGGTGGTCCGCTACGCTCCGACCTTCCGGGCACTGCGGTCCTGCATGAGCTGGTCGATACCGGCCATGCGGTCAAGGGGGGCGCCTTGGCACGGCGGGCTTTCCCCGAGCTGACGACGCTCATGCGTGAGGTCAAACCTCATGTCGTGTTGAGCACAATGACCGGCACCAACTTGCTGACAGTATTGGCATGCATGCGGACGCATCTCCGCGCGCGCGTCATCCTGCGCGAAGCGGCTAGCCTCGTCAATGCCAAAAGTATCCTGAAGCGACAGGCCATGCGCTGGCTGTACCGTCGGGCTGACGCATTGATTGCGGTGTCGACAGGTGTGGCGGAGGACTTGCGTGGTCTGGGCCTCGCGGAGGATCGAATCCATGTCATTCATAACCCAGTCGACGCGAGCAGGTTGCGGCATCTCGCGGACGTCGGGCCGTTGTTGGTACTGCAAGACAAGTTGCCTTACGTGGTTTCAATCGGCCGGTTGGTCGAACAGAAAGACCAGCAGAACTTGTTGCGTGCCTACGCGCTAAGCGCCTTGCGTGGGAGCCATCGCTTGGTCATCGTGGGCGAAGGAGACCAGCGCGCTGGTTTGGAGCGGTCGGCGAGTGATCTCGGCATCGCGGACCGGTTGGTCCTGACGGGGGCACTCGACAATCCCTATCGCGTGCTTGCCGAGGCTTCGTTGCATGCGCTTTCGTCTCGGTGGGAGGGTTACCCGAACGTTTTGCTGGAAGCTTTGGCCTTGGGTGTGCCGGTCGTGTCCACCGATTGCCCGTTTGGTCCGCGCGAAATGCTTGATGATGGTCGTTATGGACGTCTCGTGCCCATGGGTGATCCGGTCGCGCTGGCGCGTGCCATGGAAGAGGAACTTGTCCGGCCCTCAGTCGACATCGAGAACGTGATTGCAGCGCACGATCCGCGAAAGATCGCATCCCTCTATCTGAATGTTCTCGACGAGCAGCACGCGGTGTCCCAGTCATGATCCGCATCGAGTGGCGAACATGGCGCAGGGTGGCTTATCTGCTGCTCGTTGTCATTGTTGTCGCACTGATTGTGATCTGGTGGCCAGAACTGGCGATGATCTGGCGCGAGCAAGCGTGGACGTTTGTGGGTGCCGTTGTCGTGATGGTCAGCGCCACCATCGTGCAGGCGCGCAATTTTTTGAGCTTTCTCGATACGCCTAAAAGGTTGCCCACATGGCCGTTCTCGCGATTGTGGGCCCTGAGTTCGCTTGCCAATTACATGGCACCCTTGCAGCCGGGTATTGCAGTCCGTGTCGCCTGGCTGGCTCGCCACGACATCAACATCGCGACCAGCCTGCTGGCGACTTGGCGCCAACTCGTGACTAGTTGCTGGGTCGCTTTGGCGGGTCTTGCGATCGGCTTGCTTTTGACTGGCGATCCACGTGGGCGCTGGCCGGCCGTGCTCTTGACGTTGCTGTGGCTCGCATTGCTGTTCCTGCAGAAATTCTGGTTGAGGTGGCTGGACCACTTGGCGCGTCCTGCGTGGCTCGTTCAACGCAAACAGCTGCTTCACCGCGCCGCGACCGGCATCACTTTGAGCGGGTTGGTAGGTATCGTCGTGCAATATCTGCTCGGTACGTTGTTGTTGTGCTGGGTGTATGGCTGCTTCGGCGCGTCGATCGGCGTGGGGCAGGCACTCGTCCTGACGTGCCTGGTGTACGTGTCGTCCATGGTTGCCGTGCTGCCTGGAAATTTCGGGGTCATGGAAGCGATCTATGTGCTCGGTGGGCACGGGTTTGGCTTGGGTGTTGAGGTCTCAAGCGCGTTGGCCATCTTGATTCGAGTAGCGCACGTTTTCGCGAATATGATCATTGCATTGGTCGGGGCACGATTTGCTCGCAGAGTGAGCGGACATGAATGATTCGTGGCAGAAGCAGTTACGCGAACTCCCCGTGGAAGCGGTTCCAAATTGCATTCTTTGCGGTGCCGAGGGAAGGGGCGATCGGCGGTGGGGCGAATATCTTGGATTGGTGTCGCCCTTCGGTGTGTTGCACTGTGCTTCGTGCAGGTTGCGGTGGTTAAGTCCAAGGCCAGACGCAGAGGGCTACGAGAGGCTTTACAGCGACGTGTTGTATTTTGGCGGTCGAGGTGCCTCGCCTGCCGGTTACACGGCGTTGGCCAAGAGTCGTATCGATTATTTTCGAGCCAGGATTCGCTCCGCCGCGAAGATTGCGGCCACGGGGGCGCCCTTGGCGATACTCGATTACGGTGCTGCCACAGGGGAATTTGTCCGCGCGGCCCGTGACGAGGGTCATGAGTGCACAGGCATTGAATTGTCTGCGGATGCACGTGCGACGGCCAAGGCTGTAAACGATGTAACTCTATTGCCTGCTGATGCCGTCCAGAAGATCGGTGAGATGCAGTTCGATGTGGTTCACATGAACCATGTGCTGGAGCATATGCCCAACCCGCTGTCCCACTTGCGCTGGTGCCGGCGTATCCTGCGCCCACACGGCCTGCTGGTACTTGAGGTGCCGCAGCAGTTCGACAATGACCTGGACCGATTGCGCCGTTTGATGCACGTCGGTGGGCGACAGAAGCGATTCGACGCTTATTCGTTGCATCACACCTACTTCTTCGGCCCGCATGCGATGAAGCTGCTGCTGACCAGTTCCGGATTCGAATCGCTCAGGATGACCACATTCGACCCTGACAGTGCACCGCTGTGGCCATTTTCGGGGAAGAACGTGGTTCTCCGGATGCTGCTTGGCTCGGCAGACCGCTTGCACGGTGGCGGCAACATCATCGAGGTGTTCTCGCAAAAATTGTGACGACTACACGGTATTGGCGGCTTGGGGCGGCGGGTCAGCGTTTAGTGATCACTCCTTGGCCCGTGGTGAGTAGAAGGATCTCGGCACCATGCGATGCAGCCAGTTCGTCAGCAGCACGTGTGGCACCGGGACAATTCTTGAAGCCGTAGTCGTCCATCACGATGAACCCGCCCTTGACTAGGCGCGGGTAGAAGAACTCTAGACTGTCGCGGGTAGGCTTGTACAAGTCCACGTCGATGTGCACGAGGCGGAACTGACGGTCCGTTACCTCATCGAATCGTTCCGGAATCCAGCCTGGCAGCACTTCGATTTTTTCGTGGCGCGAGAGATTGCTTCGCAGTATCGCTTCGCTCGTGCTCAAGTCTCCGGCAGTCCATGGCATGACGTCTGCGGCAATGCTCTTGTCGGCCGCATCGGGGTCGGACAATCCTTGAAACGAGTCGAACAAGTAAAGTGTTCCGTGGATCGAGGCTTGGGCAATAAAGAATGCCGATGTGCCGACGTAGCAACCACATTCCGCAAGGTCTCCTGGCAGTGCGTTGCTCAGCTTCACGTATTCACGGAGTGTCCACTTCCTGTCTTGCGAATAAGGATTGCCCGGTGACATGCGATTGAAGTCATCCAGGAATTGCTTGTCGTCACGCCAGAGCTTGTAATCATCGCTGATCGGAAAATCCCCGAACATGGCGGCCGAAACGCGAGCCAGCTCCTGCCTCACGCGCCTTCGCTGAGTGGGGGTGCCGGCCACTAGCCATTTGATGGCTCTACCCAGGCGTGTTGCGGAAATTATCGTCATACAGGTCTTGTCGTGTTGGGGTCTTCGTGACGGCGTACCTGAATCCTCAGTGCCGCCGCAGGTGGCAGCTCATGGTCGGCGAGGCCGTGGAAGCAAGACAAAGATGCATGTGCTGCTGCCCAACATCCTGGCCAGCCGCCCCCTGAATCGACTGGCCAAGCGCAGACCGAAAAGTTCGTTCCCGGAATAGAACAAACCCGTCGAGCGTATCGCAGAGATTTGCCATCCAGTTCGCTCGAATCGATGCTTCCAGTTGCGCCGACTGAACAGGAAGTGTTCACTGACAAAATTGCCATGCTCACCGTGTTTTGGTGCGATCAACCCCAGTCGTACCAGACTGAGTACACCGCGGCGCCCGGACTGAAGAGCAATAGGTCGTGCCTGGGATTGGTTTGCCTGGGAAGTCGCACGTTGGCGCGAATTCCAGACCCACCGGATCGCGTGGAAGGGGTGCCCGAGCGTCGTCCAGAGGCGCCATGTTGCGGAAGGGACACAATGCACCGCGGTGCCATCGGTCGTGAGTACCCGCGCCAGTTCCGCCTGGATGCGATCGAAATCCTCGACGTGTTCAAGCACGTTCGATGAAAAGACGGCATCGAAAGAACTGTCGGGAAAGGGGAGTGTCCGACCATCGTAGAGGGTGACCGGAGCATATTGCGTTGCCCCTGCCGCGACGCCTGCGACGTCGATGGCGGTAACAGTGAAGCCGTGTTGGGCGAGAATGGATGCCTGCCAGCCATCGCCCGCGCCGAGTTCCAGAATCCTGCCCCCAGCGGGTAGTAGTGGTATGGCGAGTGCGAGTTCGGCGCTCCGCATGGCATGTGCAAACTTACTTGGCATGTGACGTTGCGTGCTTGGTGAACACGAACTCGTTGCAGCCAAGACCTTGGGTAAGCGTTTGGTTTTGCAATTTGAATCCGCCTGCGGCCAGCTTGCGCGCAACCTCATCGGGTTTGGCAACCTCGAATGGGTAACCGCCCAGCCAATCGCGCCAGTCGTGTAAAAGTGACATGCCGCGTTTGCGCACATAGTTGCGCGCGTGGGTGCCAGGCATGTGCAAATGCCGTGCGTCTTGCCAGAGTGCGTACATGGCAAACAGCGGATAGAAGGTGGCCATCACCAGCCGACGCCCGAGCGTGCTGCTGCAATAAAGGTGCTTGACCGCGTGCCAGGACCGTGAGCGCCAACCCTGATCGTTGTATAGCGCAAGGAGTAGGGTGCCGTGTTGCGTTACGCGTGATTGGGCCAGTTCGATAGCGGGCCACATGGCTCCCGTATGATGCAGAACGCCCCAGCTGTAAACCAGGTCGAATTGCCCCAGTCTGGCCATGAAAGCCGGGTCAAGCGCCGAGCCTTGCATGATTTCCCAGTTCGTTGCGTCTGGTGCGTAGCGCCTGCGCAATTCCTCCGTGCAGGCTACCGAATCGTTGTCGTAATCGAACGCCACGACGTCGGCGCCCAACTGATGCATCACCAGACTCGAAAGGCCGCTCCCGGAACCGATGTCCAGCGCACGAATGCCGCGCAAGTCATCTCTCCCAAGTGACTCGCACAATCGGCGTCTCGCCTCGTCGATCCTATGTTCGTCGAGTGTCGTGAGAAAGGATTTCCAGTTGCGACCAAACGCAAACCGCAGGTCCGGATCTTCATGACGGGCAAGTTGTGCGGGTGAATTCATGTGGTGATCTTACCAGTGCGGCAACGCTCGATCCGCGCCAATGATGCGCGGGTCATTCATTGGAATCAGTAGTCGCATCGACTTGCTGCCGAAGTTCACGGATGCTGCTGCTCAGCCGCCCTCCGATGTTGAGCTGTTGCAGTGCCTGAATTTGTCGCCTAGCGGCATCCGGGTGTCCCGAGGCGAGCAGCATGCGCACCAATGTGATGAGGTAGGCCGGTTCGCTCGGTGCGTCTTTCACGGCGCCCTCAATCATGCGCAGGCCCAAGGCATGGTTGCCCAGCACGTTCCATGCGTAGTCGCCGTAGGTGGCCTGCAACCGTGCGCTGGGCTTGGGGTGATCCAGTGCAGCCTCGAAGGCTTGCGCCATGCGATCAGTGGGCAGGGGGCAGGCGCCATCCCGAGCGCATTGCGCCAGCGCGGCCAGCGAGCTTTCGTCTTGCACGCCGGGCTTTCGCGCCTTGAGTTTGGCGATCATGCTGTCCCACCACTCTGGCTTGAGTGGCAGTCCCATGCGCGAGTTCATGAAGATCAGCGCCTGCTGCGGCAGGATCGAGGACTCGGGGAAGCTCGCGGCCTTTTCCAGTGGTGCGTAAGCCAGCCGCGTGTACGGCGAGGCGGGGTCGTAGTGCGAATACATGATGTAAGTGCGGCCCAGTTCGTATTGGGCCCGCGGCGAATCGGGGGCG
>Ga0209026_1001334_pt1 | contig 11059 bp, 10 predicted proteins | sample AraplaCL_Col_mCL_FD_184262 | JGI IMG/M metagenome (GOLD analysis project Ga0209026, IMG submission 184262) | Arabidopsis root microbial communities from the University of North Carolina, USA - plate scrape CL_Col_mCL (SPAdes) (version 2) | ecosystem: Host-associated > Plants > Roots >... | reverse complement strand
CTTTCACTACAGCAAATGGTTACCAGGTCATCGCCCAGGGCTTCAATTTCTGAGGCCGCTGCATCTAAGAATGCTGCCTTCTGGGCACCCGATTTTTTGCGGTATTCCTGGAAAGCGGCGGCAGCTTTTAACGCAGCTCTTTCTGCCTCTGCCTGCGTGGCTTTATAAAATACGCCACCTTTTTCGCCGGTAGCCGGGTTGATAGAATTAAATGTTTCCGTTCCTTCTGCCGATTGTTCAAAACCGATCAGCTGTTTTCCTTCTGTCATTGTTTTACTGTATTTGTCAATGTACCTATGCCTTCAATTGTTATGTTTACCACGTCGCCAACATGTAGTGTAAAATCGTCGTGCGGGATGATGCCCGTACCGGTCATCAAAAATGCGCCGTTAGGAAAATCCATTTCGCGGAACAAGTAGGATACCAATTCGGTATGCTTACGTTTCATCTGGCTTATGGCGATGCTTTCTGTAAATGCGGTTTCGCCGTTGCGATCTATTTTTAGATTGATCTGCGTGTCCGGGCTAATGGGTGATTCCGTCACCAGCAAACAAGGACCAATAGCTGCTGAGCCATTATATGATTTTGCCTGCGGCAGATAAAGCGGGTTTTCGCCTTCAATATCGCGCGACGACATATCATTACCGCAAGTGTAGCCTTCAATGCTGCCTTCAGAGCAGATAAACAAGGTTAACTCCGGCTCGGGCACGTTCCATTTTGAATCTTTGCGGATGCGGACATCAGCGCCCGGACCAACCGTGCGGTATGACGGTGCCTTGAAAAAAAGCTCCGGCCTGTCGGCGTTATAAACGCGGTCATAAAAGCTGCCGCCGCCGGCTTCTTTAGATTCTTCCATGCGGGCGTTCATACTACGCAAGTAGGTTACGCCCGATGCCCAAACTTCCTGATTATCGATAGGTGCTAATAGCTTTTGAGATTCCAACGAAGCATCGGCAGAGAGCCCTGCTATCTCTTCGGTTACCTTTTTGTAAAGGCCGGAGCGGTTTACAAACTTATTCCAGTTGGTTTCCTTAGCTAAATAAAACTGGCCACCGTTTTCTATTACGATGCCTTTTTCTGTACGGTATATCTTCATATGATTTGCTGCAACAAATAGCGGGCTCAAGATAGAGGTTTAAAACGTATTGAATACACTTATTTGTGCAAAAAAATGTCACAATTGTTCGAAAATAGTGTCCCACCCGGAGAAGGGAGACACCCGGGACAGCCTTTTTTATTAACTAACTATATATCAGATATTTAAAAAAACAAGCGGGACACTTTGGGACAACTTAAAAGTAAGTAAAGTTAGCTTCATTTTGGCTATATTTAATTGATAATCAATAGATTGAAAAACATCCATTTTGCTCATATTTTTGGGACACTTTGTTGATAGTTAAACTATTTGAGCGTCATTTATTACTTTATCGTCAGAAACTTTTTCATTCCTGCCCTGTACTCTGAATATGAAGAAGTTAATTGCCCCGTTAATAGCCCTTACGCTAGCTTTTGGTTCCTGCAAAAGCAAAACCAACGCATCATATACCGATAGCAGTCATACCCCTGGTGCCGATACCGCTCGCATACAAAAGGATTCGTTAAAAGATACTTCCCGACGCGTTAAAATTACCAGCCCCGGCGAGGCAGCCACTACGCCTGGCGCAACAGGTATTGGCACTCCAGGTAAGCCAAATAAGCAGTAGTATTTTATAATTATGCAAAATAAATAGGCGGTTTATTGGGTTTTTGCAAAAAATAATTCGCCCGGGGTGTAGATTTAACACAATATTGATGCATATTTAAAAATACATGTTACTTTTGCCTTGCCTGTAGACTAACCCCTGCAGTTACGACACAAAGCCGGCACAATCAATCCGTTATGAAAAATGACCCCGCACAACTACGCATCCTGTCAATAGACATCGGGGGATCACATGTTAAAGCAACTATTTTAAACTACAAGGGTGAGTTGCAGATGGAGTATGACAAGATAGAAACGCCTCATCCTGCCACCCCGGATAATTTGCTTGCCTCTGTTAAGCAATTGGTTAAAGATTTTCCGGCTTTTGATTGTATCTCTGCCGGGTTTCCGGGTTATGTGCGCGATGGTATTGTACGCACGGCACCAAACCTGGGCACCGACCATTGGGCAAAGGTTAACCTGGCGCAACGGTTGGAGCAAACCTTAGGCAAACCCGCCAAAGTTGTTAACGACGCCGATATGCAGGGCCTGGGCGTGGTAGATGGCAAAGGACTGGAAATGGTAGTAACTTTAGGTACCGGTTTCGGCACCGCTTTATTACTTGACGGCCACCTGTTGCCGCACCTGGAATATGCACACCAGCCCATCACTAAAAGCCATACTTACGATGCTTATATTGGCGACGCCGCGTTAGATATCATCGGTAAAAAGAAATGGAACAAGCGCCTTGAACACGTTTTATCTATTTTAAAAACTGTTTTCAATTACGACACTTTATATATTGGTGGGGGTAATTCTAAAAAGATCACTTTCAAGCTGGAAAAGAATATCAAAATTGTATCTAACGAGGATGGTATAAAAGGCGGCGCAAGGCTTTGGGTTCCTGAAAAAGAAACCCTGCCGGTTACTGCCGTTAAAAAACACAAATCACTTAAAAAATCATAAAACAAAAATGGACACCAAAGAAAAAAGCGTTGAAGAATTGGGAATTGATACCGTGCGAATTCTTTCTGCCGATGCGGTACAAAAAGCCAATTCGGGACACCCTGGTACTGCTATGGCATTGGCCCCTGTAGGGCACGTGTTGTGGACAGAGTTCATCAACTTTAATCCAAAAAATCCACACTGGGCCAACCGCGACAGATTTATTCTTTCTGCGGGTCACGCCTGTATTTTGCAGTACAGCTTTTTGCACCTGCTTGGCTATGATCTGTCGATGGACGACTTGAAAAACTTCCGTCAATTGCATAGCAAAACCGCGGGCCACCCCGAGTACGGACTGGCACCGGGCGTTGACGTAACCACCGGTCCGCTGGGCCAGGGGTTTGCCAACGGTGTAGGTTTTGCCATTGCACAAAAGCATTTGGCTGGCCGCTATAATAAGCCTGGTTATAGTCTGTTCGACTACCACATTTATGCCATTTGCAGTGACGGCGATATGATGGAAGGCGTAACATCAGAAGCCGCTTCGTTAGCGGGCCACCTGGAGTTGGGTAACCTTATTTATATATACGACGACAACAAGATCTCGATAGAAGGCAGCACCGATATTGCCTTTAACGAGGATGTAGATATGCGCTTCCGCTCATACGGCTGGCACGTGCAGTTTGTAGACGATGCAAACGATACCCACGCCATGTCATTAGCGTTGCGCAATGCAAAAGCCGAGACTCAAAAACCTTCGTTGATCCGCGTTCGTTCGCTCATCGCTTATGGTAGCCCTAACAAATCGGGCACTGCAGGTTCGCACGGTTCACCGCTGGGTGCCGATGAAATAAAACTGGTGAAGAAATTCTTTGGTTTTGATGAGGATAAATCGTTCTACGTGCCTGAAGAAGTTGCAGCTTATTACAAAAAATCAGGCGAGCGTGGTATTGAATACGAAAAGAAATGGAACGAGTTGTTCGCTAACTACAAAAAGGAATTCCCTGAATTAGCAGCAGAATACGAAACCGCAGCAAAAGGCGATTTGCCAAAAGGCTGGAAAGATAACCTGCCAACCTTTAAACCTGAGGATGGTAAAATTGCTACCCGCGTAGCTTCGGGCAAGGCTTTAAATGCCATTGCCGAAGCATTGCCAAACCTGATAGGTGGTGCGGCGGATTTGGCGCCATCAACAGAAACCAACCTGAAGAAATTCAGCTCGTTTACATCAGAAGATCGTAACGGCCGTAACTTCCACTTCGGTATTCGTGAACATGCGATGGGTTCGGCCATGAACGGTATGGCACTTACAGATGGCGTGAAAGCGTTTGGTGCTACCTTCCTGATGTTCTCTGAATATATGCGCCCGCCAATTCGTTTGGCCGCCATTATGAAGATCAACCCGATATTTGTGTACACGCACGACAGTATTGGTTTAGGCGAGGATGGTACTACCCACCAGCCTATTGAGCAATTGATTTCTTTACGTTCTATCCCTAATATTACGGTTATTCGCCCGGCTGATGCTAATGAAACCGTACAATCATGGCGCGTTGCGGTAGAGCATAAAGGTGGTCCGGTGGTATTGGTGTTCACTCGCCAGGGCTTACCGATCATCGATCAAACCAAATATGCCAAAGCAGAAAACCTGGAGAAAGGCGCTTATGTATTGTCAGACAGCGACAAAACGCCACAAGTTATTTTAATGGCGACAGGTTCTGAAGTCTCATTGATCATGCAGGCGCAGGCTAAATTGGCCGAAGAAGGTATTGCTGCCCGCGTAGTGAGCATGCCAAGCTGGGAGTTGTTTGAAAAACAAAGTGCCGAGTACAAAGAAAGCGTATTCCCTAAAGCCATCAAAAAGCGTTTGGCAGTTGAAATGGCATCTCCACTGGGCTGGAATAAATATACTACCGACGAAGGCGATACTTTGTGTATGACCACCTTCGGCGAATCTGCTCCGGCTGAGGAATTATATAAGTTCTTTGGTTTTACAGTGGATAATGTAGTGAAGAAAGCAAAGGCGCTGTTATAAGAGTTGTAGGTTGTGTGTTGTAAGTTGCAGGTAAGAATCCTAATCTTACAACACAAACCTTAATACTTACAACATGCACCTTACAACACACAACTCCCATGAGCGACATCATTAAAAACCTGTCCTGGACAGATACCATATCCAACCTTGAAGCAAAGCAAAAGGTTGCGCAGCAAATTGCCGACCGTGTAAAAAACGGCGATACGCTTGGTGTGGGTTCAGGTTCTACGTCATATCTGGCACTTGTTGCTATCGCCAAAAAAATAAAAGCCGAAAAGCTAAACGTAAAGGCTATTCCTACTTCTATCGAACTGACGATGATGTGCAGCAGCCTGGGTGTGCCTACAACTACTTTGTACGAGCATAGCCCGGATTGGTACTTTGACGGTGCCGATGAGGTTGACGGCGATAAAAGCCTGATAAAAGGTCGCGGTGGTGCCATGTTTAAGGAAAAGCTGATCATGGCGTCAAGCCCTGTCACCTATATCATTGTTGATGAAAGCAAATTTGTAGACCAATTAGGCAGCAAGTTCCCGGTACCTGTTGAGGTATTTCCGCAGGCGCTTTTACACGCAGAAGCCGAGTTGAAAAAGTTGGGCGCTACCAGCCTGGTGCTTCGCCCGGCGAAAGGCAAAGATGGCCCTGTGGTTACCGAAAGCGGCAATTTAATACTGGACGCACACTTCGAAGGCATTGATAAGCAGATGGAAAAGAAGATAAAAGGCATTACCGGTGTGATTGAAAGCGGGCTGTTTATAGGCTACAACGTTGTAGTACTTACTGCATAAACGTACGTTTTTATGACAAATAGGATAGGTATATTGACAAACTTTGAATGAATAAAACAGTTAATTAAAAAAGACATTATAATGGAAAATAAAGTAAAACAGATACACAACTTCGGCCAAAGCATTTGGCTGGATTTTATAGACCGCGAAATCATCAAAAGCGGCAAATTGCAGAAATTAATTGATGAGGACGGCGTTCGCGGCGTTACTTCAAACCCTGCCATTTTTGAAAAAGCGATCACCAGCAGCTCTGACTATGATGCAGATATCAAAACATTGGCAGACGGCGCCAAATCTACCGAAGACTTATTCTTCAGCCTGGCCATTAAAGATATTCAAAATGCGGCCGACCTGTTTAAGCCGGTACATGCCGATGACGGCATTGACGGTTATGTAAGCCTGGAGGTTTCTCCGTTTTTAGCATTAGATGCCGAAGGTACTGCTGCGCAAGCAAAAGAACTTTGGGCCAAAGTTGATCGTGATAACGTAATGATCAAAATCCCGGGTACCGAGCCGGGTTTAAAAGCTATCCGCGAGTCTATTGCGCATGGCATCAATATCAACGTTACGCTATTGTTCGGCCTGCCGCGTTACGAAGCCGTAACCGAAGCTTATATTTCTGGCTTGGAAGATCACCTGGCAGCAGGACATAAGATCTCTCATATCCAATCGGTAGCCAGCTTCTTCCTGAGCCGTATTGATGTGCTGGTTGACCCAATGCTTGACGAAAAAGGCTTGGGCGATCTGAAAGGCGAAGTAGCTATCGCATCAGCCAAAAAAGCATACGAAATTTACAAACGCGTATTTAGCAGCGAGCGTTGGAAAAAACTGGAAGCACAAGGCGCAAAACCACAGCGTTTATTATGGGCCAGCACCAGCAGCAAAAACCCTGCGTTTAAAGACACTAAATACGTGGAAGCGTTGATTGGTCCGGATACTGTGGATACTGTTCCATTAGAAACCATCGAAGCATTCCGTGACCATGGTGTTGCTGCCAACACTTTAGAGCAAGGTTTAGATAAAGCCACAGAAACTTTAGAAAGATTAAAAGCTGCCGGTATCGATATCGACAAATTGACTCAGCAATTGGAGGATGAAGGCGTTGATAAATTCAACAAACCATTCGAGAAATTGCTGAAATCTATCGAAGACCAAAAAGAGAAAGTAAAATAATTGCGGGTGATGGAAACCAGCGACATCAAGATTTTATTCTTTGATATCGGCGGGGTGGTGCTTACTAACGGATGGGGGCATGAATCACGCCGTGCGGCAGCCGAAAAATTCGGACTGGACTACGAGGAAATGAAAGAACTGCACACGTTTATTTTTAACGTGTACGAAAGTGGCAGCATTACTTTGGATGAATACCTGGATACGGTGGTGTTTAACCATCCGCGCAGTTTTCCGCGCGAAGATTTTAAGGAGTTCATGTTTCAGCAATCGGTAGAATTAGATACGCTGGCCTGGCTAAAAGAATGGAAGAAGGATTGCGGTTTCCGCATTATCTCAATTAATAACGAGGGTAAGGAACTAAACGACTATCGCGTGAAGAAATTCAAACTGCATGAGTTTTTTGATGCGTTTGTTTCTTCGTGCGAAGTCGGTTTACGTAAGCCCGACCCAAAAATATGGAACCTGGCAATGGGCATTGCGCAGGTAAAGCCTAACCAGTGTGTATATTTTGACGACCGCATAATGTTCGTACGTGCGGCCGAGAAACTGGGCATCCGCTCGTTTCAGCACACCAGTCTTGAATCTACCAAAAACATACTCGAACAATTAAAAAAGGACAACCACAACAAATAATATGAGTGCAGATAAATATGATTTCGGCATGATCGGGCTGGGCACTATGGGCCGCAACCTGCTGCTGAATATGGGCGACCATGGCGTTAAGGGTGCAGGTTTTGATAAGGACGCGTCTAAGGGCCAGCTATTGGAACAAGAGGATAAGAACCACAACCTGAAAGGTTTTAGCAACGTTAACGATTTCATTGCCAGCCTTAATACGCCGCGCGCTATTATGATGTTGGTACCTGCCGGCAAACCTGTGGATGACGTGATTGCCGAACTAACACCCATGTTATCTAAAGGCGATATTTTAATTGATGGCGGCAACTCCCACTTTACCGATACCAATCGCCGTGTGGAAGAACTGGAGGCTAAGGGTCTGCACTTTTTCGGTATGGGTGTTTCTGGTGGTGAAGAAGGTGCGCGTCGTGGCCCGAGTATGATGCCGGGTGGTGATAAAGATGCCTATAACGTAATGAAGCCTATCCTCGAGTCTATTGCGGCTAAAGTGGATGGCGCGCCTTGCGTAACGTATATTGGTCCGGGTGCTTCCGGTCACTTTGTGAAAATGGTGCACAACGGTATTGAGTATGGCATTATGCAATTAATTGCCGAAACCTACGAGATCATGAAAACCGGCTTGAAAATGGATAATGAAGCCATTCACCAGGTTTTTATTAAATGGAGCGAAGGCAGATTAAAATCATTTTTGATAGAGATCACCAAAGATATTTTCGGCTACAAAGCGCCTGGAACCGACCATTTATTGATCGACGATATTAAGGACGAGGCCCGTGCAAAAGGAACCGGTAAATGGACCTCGCAAGTGGCAATGGACCTGCAGGCACCGATACCCACAATTGATACTGCAGTTGCTATGCGCGATCTGTCTAAATACAAAGAAACCCGCGTAAAAGCAGCAGAGCTGTACCGTGAAAACGATCCGTCATTTAATGTAAAAGCAGAAGAGTTGCTGGAAGAGCTGGAACAAGCCTACTACTTCAGCATGATCATTACTTATGCGCAGGGAATGTTCCTGTTGTCAAATGCTTCGGCAGAGTACAAATACGATCTGCATTTAGACGAGATAGCCAAAATATGGCGCGGCGGCTGTATCATCCGCTCAGAGTTTTTAAATGATATTTTCAACGCTTATAAAGCCGATGCCAAACTACAGCATTTACTGTTAGACAGTGGTGTGCAAAAACTGGTTGAAGGCTCTGTTGGCGGCGCGCGTAAAATTGTAGCCGCTGCAGTAACTTCTGGCATTGCAGCACCAGCTTACGCAGCGTCATTAAGCTATTTCGATAATTTCCGGACCAAACGCATGCCATCAAACTTAACGCAGGCGCAGCGCGACTATTTTGGCGCGCACACCTACGAGTTGATTGGCAAAGAAGGCACCTTCCATACACAATGGGTGGCTAAAAGCTAAGGTTCTACCAAATACACACAACAATGAGTATAGAAATTAAATCACAATCTACCATATTCGTCATCTTCGGTGGCACCGGCGACTTGAACGCCCGTAAACTGGCCCCGGCTTTGTACAACCTGTTTTTGGATGGGTGGCTGCCAAAACAGTTCTCTATTATCGGTACCGGTCGTACAAAACTGACGGACGACCAGTTCCGCGATAAATTATTGGAGGATTTAAACGAGTTCTCGCGAAGCGGAAAACCAACAAAAGCTAAATGGGCAGAGTTCTCCAAAAACGTATTCTACCAGCCATCAGACGCTAATGATGCAGAAACTTATAAAGAGTTTGGTAAACGCATTGAGGCACACAACGCCGAGTGGAAAACCAAAGCCAATGTAATTTATTACCTGGCTGTGGCACCTAATTTCTTCCCTATTATCGCTTCAAACATTGCTAAAGCTAAACTGACCGATGATGCAGATAAAACCCGCATCGTACTGGAAAAACCTTTTGGCCATGACCTGGAATCGGCAAAAGAGCTGAACCAATTGTTGGCGGGTATTTTTGATGAAAAACAGATCTACCGTATTGACCATTATTTAGGTAAAGAAACAGTACAAAATATTATGGCGTTCCGCTTTGCTAACTCTATTATGGAGCCACTGTGGAACCGAAACTATATCGAGCACGTGCAGATATCAGTAACTGAGCAATTGGGTGTTGAAGAACGCGGCGATTACTACGATGGCTCTGGCGCTATGCGCGATATGATCCAGAACCACCTGCTGCAATTGCTTTGCCTGGTGGCAATGGAATCGCCGGTTAATTTTAGTGCCGATGAGGTACGTAACCGCAAGGTGGATGTACTGCGCGCCATGCGTCGTTTTACTGCGGATGATGTGCGTAATTCGGCCGTTCGCGGGCAATATGCAAGCGGATGGATGCAGGGTAAAGAAGTTCCGGGTTATCGCCAGGAGCCAAAGGTTAACCCTGATTCAAACACCGAAACTTTTGCCGCCATTAAATTCTTTATCGATAATTGGCGCTGGCAAGGTATTCCGTTTTACCTGCGTACCGGTAAACGTTTGCATCAATCAGCCTCTACCATAACTATTCAGTTTAAAGATGTTCCGCACCAGGTATTCCCGCCGGAAGCTAACGAAAGCTGGCAGCAGAATCGTTTGATCATCAGCATACAGCCCGAAATGAGTATCCGTTTACAGGTACAGGCTAAACGCCCGGGTATTGATATGATATTGAATGCGGTTGATATGGTGTTCGACTATAAAGGTACCTACACCAACCAGGCACCTGAAGCTTACGAAACTTTACTGTTAGACACCATGCTGGGCGACCAAACCCTGTTTATGCGCGGCGACCAGGTAGAGGAGGCATGGGCATTAATTATGCCTATTCTGAATGCCTGGACACACAAAAAGAGTTTGACATTCCCTAATTATTCTGCCGATTCATGGGGACCGGAAGCTGCCGAGGCTTTGATTGCCCGCGACGGATTTACCTGGTTCACACAACCCATCAACGGAAAAAAGTGAAAGCAATGGCATTAAATATTTTTAAGACTGAGGACGAAGTTTTAGCGGCCCTGGCCGACTATTTCCTGAACAAGGCCAATGATGCCATTACTGCCCGGGGAAAGTTCTCTGTGGCTTTGTCTGGTGGTAGTTCGCCAAAGAAATTATATGAATTGCTTTCGGCTTCTTACCAAACGCAAATTGACTGGGAAAAGGTTTATTTCTTTTTTGGTGACGAACGCGATGTGCCTAAGGACAATAAAGACAGCAATTACCTGATGGCTAAAACCGCGCTGTTCGATCCGCTGGAAATAAGTACACATAATATTTTCCCGGTTGATACATCGCTGCCACCGAAAGAAGCTGCTGCCGCTTATTGGGAGAGTATCGAAGAATTTTTTGATGACGCTGAAATAAGCTTTGACTTAGTTCTTTTAGGTTTAGGCGATAACTCGCATACAGCTTCTTTATTCCCGCATACGCCGGTATTAAATGATGTTACACCGGGCGTAAGCGAGGTTTGGTTAGACGACAAAAAGATCTACCGCATTACCATGAACGCGCCGTTAATTAACGATGCAAAAAACATCGCTTTTTTAGTTTATGGCGAAGGCAAGGCAGAAGCTGTTCATCATGTTTTAGAGGATGATGAGAACATCGAGGAATACCCTGCACAACTGATCGACTCTATCGTCGGTGAAGTGGAGTGGTTTTTAGATGAAGCGGCGGCGGCGGATTTGGAGGATAAGTAATCATCCTGCATGTTGCGCGTGAGTGTCGCTTCAAGATGCTTCGCTATTGCTCAGCATGACAGAAAAAATAAAGAGAGGCCTTGTGAATCACAAAGCCTCTCTCTTATAATAACCA
>Ga0209026_1001333_pt1 | contig 11068 bp, 7 predicted proteins | sample AraplaCL_Col_mCL_FD_184262 | JGI IMG/M metagenome (GOLD analysis project Ga0209026, IMG submission 184262) | Arabidopsis root microbial communities from the University of North Carolina, USA - plate scrape CL_Col_mCL (SPAdes) (version 2) | ecosystem: Host-associated > Plants > Roots >... | reverse complement strand
CATTACCTGCCGAAGAGCTGGACGAAAAAGGCACCATGCGGCCAGGCGATATCCGGATGCTGTTGGGCGAAATAACAGGGGTGCATTTGCAATCTACCTCGGCGGTTAGCGGTACGGCAAGTTTCCGTATAGAAGGGCTTGATAGCCGCTACACGCAGCTATTGCAAGACGGCCTGCCGGTTTACGATGGTTTTTCGGGCGGATTGAGTTTGGTGCAGATATCACCCTTAAATTTAAAACAAGTAGAAATTATCAAAGGCTCGGCCTCTACCCTTTACGGCGGTGGCGCTATAGCAGGCCTGGTTAACCTCATTACCAAAACGCCAACTGCTAAGCCCGAACTTACTTTTTTACTTAATCAAAACTCGGCAAAAGGTACCGATGCCAGTGGTTATTATAGCGCGAAGGGCACACATTGGGGCACCACTATTTTTAGCAGTTATAATTACAATGCGGCTTATGATCCGTCTGATCAGGGCTTTTCGTCGGTACCTAAAACCAATCGCGTAACGGTTAATCCTAAGGTGTTTTATAACCCTGATAATAAAAATGCTTTTTGGTTTGGTGTGGATGTAATGCATGAAGACCGCTTAGGCGGCGATATGCAGGTAATTGCCGGAAACACCAATGCACAACATCAATATTTTCAGCGTAACGTAACTAATAATTTCTCTACGCAGTTATCCTACACCCATAACATCGACACATCGAACTCCATCAACTTTAAAAACACGGTGGGTTATTTTAACCGAACACTGAGCCAACCGCAGTTTATGTTCAAAGGAAACCAGGCGTCCAGCTATAGTGAGCTAAACTACGTGAGGAACGGAAAGCGCGCCAGTTGGGTGGCGGGTGCCGACGTTTGGACCGATAACTTAAATCCCTCCGCCGGAAGCGCACCTTTGGGTTATACGCGTAATACCTATGGCGTGTTTGTGCAAAACACTTTTAAACCGGTAAAATGGTTTGCAGTAGAAAGCGGCTTACGTGCCGACGCCAACACACCTTCCCCGGCAAGCCCGCAAAGCGGACTGTTCTTCTTGCCACGATTAAGCGGTTTGTTTATCATCAACGAAAACTGGAGCAGCCGTATTGGCGGCGGCCTGGGCTATAAAATGCCCGACCTGTTTAATGATGCTGCTGAAGAAAAGGGTTTCGGCTTTTTACAGCCGCTTAACGTAGGTGCCATCAAAGCCGAGCGTTCTGCCGGTATGAACGCCGATGTAAACTATAAAGGCGCCGTAGGAGACGCTTTTTTACAGGTAAACCAGTTGTTTTTTCTAACAAGAGTAAACGATCCGCTGATATTGCAAAATAATGCCTTCGTCAATGCGCAGGGTTATTTAAATAGCCGGGGTATCGAAACCAATGTGAAGTTATTGATGGATGAACTGGGCATTTACCTGGGCTATACCTATACCGATGTGAACCGGTATTTTAACGGTATTTCGGTACAACAACCCCTAACGCCCAAACACCAGTTAAACGCCGATGTGACGTACGAAATTGAAAATAGCTTCCGCGCGGGTGTGGAAGGTTTTTACACCGGTAGTCAGCTATTAGATGATGGCACAACAGGTCGTGATTATTGGACCTTTGGCCTATTGGTGCAGAAGATGTGGAAACACTTTGATATTTTCATCAATGCAGAAAACTTAACCGACCAGCGCCAAACTCGTTGGGGACAGATCTATAACGGACCAATGGCTAACCCCACTTTTAAGGATATTTACGCTCCGTTGGATGGCCGGGTAGTGAACATTGGCATCCGGTTCAAATTATTGAACTAATAGTTTGCAGGCAGGGCTTAAGAAACTGCCACAAACATAATTACATGGTATAGTGTTTGCGGCGCATTTTATGATCAAGCCGAAACAACAAGTTAATCCGAAACGATGCGCGAGCTGTTAATGATGGCTCGCGCTATTTTTTGATATGACTAATAGAAAAACAGAAACCGGTACCTACCTGATGCTTTTTACAGGCATGGTACTTTTTGGCAGTGCCACTCCTTTAAGCAGTCTGGTTACGCATGCTTTTCCGGTGTTTATCGCCGGCGGTATTCGTGTGTTGTTGGCTTTTCTAGTGTTGTTGCCTTTTATAAAACTAAACAACTTAAAACAATACAAAGGCCGGGATAGATGGCTTTTACTGGGTATTTCGTTGTTTGGTGTTTTGGGGTTTACCGCCTTAATGCTTTATGGCATGAAGCTGGTTAGCGGGGTGACAGGGAGCTTGGTCATGAGTACTACACCCGCGGTAACAGCCATTTTATCTGTAATTTTTTTTAAGGATGACGTTAACTGGAAAAAAATCCTGGCATTGCTGCTCTCGGTCGGAGGTGTAGTTTTATTACAACTGGCAGGTGATAAAAGCGGCAGCAAAGACCATGAACTGGGTGGTATTGCGTTAATTTTTCTGGCGGTTTGTTGCGAGGCTTGCTACACCTTAATGGGGAAAGCGCTCACTAAGACCTATCCGCCAATAGAGGTCTCGGCTTTTTCGGCCATCATCGCTTTTACTTGCTTTATTCCGTTTATAATATGGCAATGGCCCCAATTTCATTACTCAAAAATCAAACCCGATAGTTGGTTTTATATTGCTGCTTACGGCATAGTTACTATGGGCCTTGGTTCGGTTTTGTGGTATAAAGGCGTAACCAAGGTTCAGGGTAGTGTTGCTGCTTCATTTATGGGGGTTATGCCGCTCAGTGCCCTGAGTTTATCCTACGTGTTACTCCACGAACAATTTCATTGGGCTCATCTTGCAGGGTTTGCATTGGTATTTTCTGGTGTACTATTAATGATAAGGGTACATCGCGAAATGATGAAGAAATAGGTTGGATTTACACAGCCACGGCCGGTAGACAGTTCTGCATGGTGACACAACTGCGTCAGTGCTTAAAAAAGTGTCCCCGAGTGTCCCGCTTAAAATTTCATGTACCTATTAACCAGACAGTTAATCAAAACGAGTGTCCCGGGTGTCCCACCTTTCCGGTGGGACACCCGCTTTATTCTTAGTCCTTTTTATGCCGGTGACCAGGATTCATCAACCCTTTGCTGCGGATGAGCACTTTGATGCGCTGGCGTTTTAAAGAGATCTGTACATCCGCACGGTTGCCTTCTGCCAGGTGCTTGCGATAAGCTTTAAAAATATCTTGCTGGGTTAAGAGTCCGGTAACTTTTTTATCGGCTAATACAGGTAGTGCTTCAACATCGGCTATGGCAATAAGTTCTACTGCACGCTGCAGGCTGTCTCTCACATTAATAAATGAACCCGCATTATGAGTGATGTCTTTGAGTTGCTCGGTACCATCTAACTCGTGTCTGGTTACGTCGTTGCTGCTGAAAATGCCGGTGTAATTGCCCTTATCATCTACTGAAATGAAGTAGTCTGCCTCATTATCAATTTCATTCAGCCACTTGCGCATGGTTGCGATGGTGCTATCTTCGTTAAAGGTTTCCGGGCTACGGTCCATTACCTCATCAACGCCAATTTTGCCCAATACATCCGGTTCGTATGAGTCGGGGGTGAATACTCCGCGGCGGGCGATCTTTTCGGTCATAATGGTGTTTTCCATCAGGAAGAAAGACACCAGGTAAGCAGCTGTACATCCGCCCAATAAAGGCAGCAATGCGTGGAACTGCCCGGTAGCTTCCAACGCAAAAGTAATACTGGTTAAGTAGGCCCGCGACGCCCCTGCAAACATTGCCGACATTCCGATCAACGCAGCCAGCGGAAGGTTGATGCCGCAATCGGGATACACCATTAAGATTAATGCACCAATTAATACCCCTGCGGCGCTGCCGATAGTAAGTAGTGGTGCCAGCGTACCGCCCGACGTACCGCTTCCCAACGCAATGGCCCACGAAATAAACTTAAATACGCATAAGCGCAAGACAATTAATATAGCCATGGTGCCTGATAGCACATTAATGATATTTTCATACCCTACACCCAATGTATGTGGCGCAAAATAACCTATAATGCCGACGGCTAACCCGCCGATAGCGGGCCACCACATCCAGTGGATAGGCAGATGCTCGAACACGTCCTCGATCCAATAAACAATTTTGGTTACTCCAAGCGATAAAAAGCCCACTACCAAACCAATGCAACTGTAAATAGCCAATGCCGCGTTTGAGGGGATGGCTATATCAGGCATTGGGAAAACCGGGCCGGCGCCAAATAACAAGTGGTGCCCGGCTGCACCGGTAATACAAGCCAGCGCAACCGGCAATATAGAGCGAGGTGAAAACTCGAATAACAATAATTCTATCGCCAAAAACACAGCCGCTATAGGCGTACCAAATATCGCCGACATACCCGCCGTAGCGCCTGCCGCTAAAATAACTTTGCGTTCGTTAGAAGTGATCTTTAGTAGCTGACCGAACGTTGAACCCAACGCGCCGCCAGTAGCGATAATAGGGCCTTCGGCACCGAACGGACCACCCGTACCAATGGCGAAAGCCGATGAAATAGGTTTTAAGAAGGTGATGGACGGCTTTATCTTACTTTGATTGGTTAGTATCTGCTCCATTGCTTCGGGGATGCCGTGCCCGCGGATAGCTTTTGAACCCCATAGCGCCATGCAACCTACAATAACACCACCAACAGCAGGCACCAGCAGAACCCACAACCCCAAGTGGTTATCTGCCGGGCTGCTTGTTGCAAGGTCAAACTTCCCGTAAAAGGAAAAATTAGTTACTATGTTGATGAGTACGATCAACACCTTTGCAATTAAGCTAATTGAAATGGCTACTGCAATACAAAGAGCACAAATAATAAGCAGTCGCTTTTTTATCGCCATGCCGTTATTTGCCGGCTTAGCCGTGTTTTCCATATCTGCCAATAGCGGCGAGATAGGTATGCCGTTTTGTTCGCTTACATTTGCCATATATTTTTAAAACAAAGTGTTTTATCTTAAATATTGTTTAAACAATGTTATGAACTAATATTTAAATATAAATCACCATAAAACATTGCCTGTGCAATATTAATCAAAATTTAAATATCTTTGAAAAGATAAATGACATTGAAAAATCAAACTTGTGATCTAAAGAGTTGCTTTTTGTGTCGCAATAGCCTGCCCGACTGGATAGCAGCCATAAGCCACAATAAAAAGAACCTGGTTTTAAAGAAGGGACAAACCCTTTTTACAGAAGGCGACGCAGTAAAAGGCATTTATTTTGTTTACGATGGCATAATTAAGGTGCACAAAAACTGGAATAAGGATAAGGAGATCATTCTTCGCTTCGCTACCAGGGGTGACATTGTGGGTCATTTAGGCTTGGGTGACGGTGCTGCTTATCCTGTTTCTGCAACGGCTGTTGAGCAAACGGTACTTTGCTTTATTGATATGCCATTTTTTGAGTCGTCGCTCAACATTAATGGTTCGCTGGTAAAACAGTTGATGCGATTTTTTGCCAATGAGCTTTACCAGGCCGAAGAAAAAGTGAAAAACCTGGTGCATATGCCGGTAAAGGCGCGCATAGCTCAAGCATTATTGCGTTTAGATGAGCAATTTTCTACCGATGAAGAGGGCTACCTCGGGATTGAATTGAGCCGGCAAAACCTGGCCTCATTTTCGGGTACCATCTACGAAACGCTTTTCCGCGTGGTAAATGAACTTACTGCCGAAGGCATTATAAAAACCAACGGCCGCAGTATGATGATTTGCGATAAGTCTGCTTTGGAACAAATTATAGCATTGGAAAATAATTAGCTTTGAGGCGAAGTCTTAAGCCCAAATGAAACAAGCCTATATCAAATTGCATATCGCTGTTATTTTAGCAGGCTTTACGGGTTTGTTTGGCAGGCTCATCAGCCTAAACGCCGCGTTGATCAGTTGGTATCGTTTATTCTTCTCGGCATTGATCATGCTGTTAATTTTCGCCATCAGGGGCAAGTTTCAGGTTATTTCAAACGCTGCTAAAATCAAGATCGGCTTTACAGGGTTTTTATTAGGTATTCACTGGATATTATTTTACGGCAGTATCAAATACTCCAATGTTTCGGTTGGTGTGGTTTGCTTTGCGCTGAGTAGTTTTTTTAACGCCCTATTCAACCCTATCGTTAATAAGCGAAAGCTATCCGTTCAGGAGCTTTTATTAAGCGGATTAACCCTGTTGGGTATAGGCTTGATATTCGGTATGGATGTTCGTTACCGTACCGGCATTATGCTCGGAGTAATATCGTCGATGTTTGCAGCTCTGTATACACTTTATAGCGAGCGTTCGGTAAAAGATTATGACGGCCAAACCTTTGTGTTTTGGCAAATGAGTGGCGGTTGCATCGGGCTTACGGTATTAATGCCCATTGTACTTTGGGTAATACCCGTTAAAACGTTGATACCAACTGCCGCCGATTTTGGCTGGCTGTTATTGTTGGCGGCATTTTGTACGGTATTGCTTTACTTCCTGGCTAACGGCGCCATGAAAAAAATACCCTCTTTTACCGTGAGCCTTAGTTTTAACCTCGAGCCGTTGTATACGGTTGTGCTGGCTGTTATCATCTTTAAAGAAGGGCGCGAATTTAACGCCGGTTTTTACCTGGGTTTGCTGCTTATCATCAGTTCCCTGCTTTTGCAGATGTACCGTCTAAAACGAGCGCAGCAAACGCCGTAGTCTGATTGGAAAAGAACTATCTTAGGCATCATGAAGAACCTGGTTTTCCTGCTGATTTTATTTGGTGCAAATTGCGTTATCGCACAGTCGCGTCTACCTGTAATTAAGGCAACTTCTACCAAGGCTTCTATCCGCGACGGCGCTTTTTTTGATAAAGACGGCTGGACCCTCAACCCAAAACTTAAGCTTGACGTTTACACAGCCGACCGTACCCGCGAAACCAAATACATTACTTTTTATACCGATATAGACTCGATAAAAGTAAAGTTGAAGCCGGGCGCGCATTTTGATTTTGTGGTGGTGTTAAACAGCCGCGATTCGTTTTATACACGCATTGAAAGCGCCATTAAGGAAAATTTAACTGCGCGACTATCTTCAAAACCGGATACCATTCCGTTTTGGTTAACGCCTGATAAAGCTATCGCCGTAAAAGCGTTGATAAACCAAGCTGATACAGTGAGCATGCATTTTGATTTGAGCGCCTTTGGCTTCCGGTTGACGAAAGATGCTATTCAAACCAAACTGCACTCCTCCAAAATAAATGAAATTGCAACCCTGCAAATAGGCCCCCGCATTTGGCAAAAGCCGGATGTGCGCTCAACCGAGCTGACCGCAAAACAAATGGACGGCCGCATTGGCTGGGATGTTTTTGAGGGGCAAATTGTAGAGATCAATTACGAGCGTAACTTGCTGGTAGTACATCAAACCTTACCCGGTAACCTGAACGGCTATCGAAAATCGAAATTGAACTTTGTACGCTCATTCCCTTGTTTAAACGGAAGTTTGGTGGTGGATGGCAAAAGCTACACCGGTGATTTCATGCTGGATATTGGCTCGCCGGCAAATGTCATCGTCGATAGTATTTGGGCCGCAACCAATCACCTTCCCACCAATTTAAAAGTGCTAAGTACCACTGTGCTGCACGATCCTCGCGGTGTGAAATACGAGACGCGCAATGTCGAAATTCCAGTCGTTCGGCTTAATGGATTGACCTCGACCAATGTTACGGCGTTAATGTTAGGCAACCAGCACCCAACAGGCTTCCCGATAAATTTACTGGGTAATGGGTTGCTGAAGGATTTTGACATGATCGTCGATTTTCAAAAAGATGAGATTTATTTGAGAAAAAGGGCGTAACGCTCGCCCCAAACCCTTAGTATCTTTGTGCTAACAAACACTACCGAAATGTCATCTCCCTTCGTTTTAATTAATACGTTTACCGTCGCGCCCGAAAATCAGCAGCGCCTTATCGATCTGCTGATAGAGATCACCAACGAAAGTATCGTTCATATCGAGGGTTTTATTACTTCAACGCTTCATCAAAGTGTCGACGGCACCAAAGTGACCATGTACGCACAGTGGACCAGCCGCGAAGCCTATGAAGAAATGCGTAAACGACCGGTCGCATCGTCCGCACTTACTGAAGCGCTAAGCTTTGCTACGTTTGAGATGGGGATGTATGATATTGTACAAGTGTTTCAAAAACAATAACGACCATAGCGTCTTTAATTAATATGCAGCTTGCCATTTACATATTCATTGCACTCGCCGCCTTCCTGTTGATGGAGGTTGTTGCCTGGCTGGCGCATAAATATTTGATGCATGGCTGGCTGTGGCGCCTGCACAAAGATCATCACCATAAAGAAGAATACGGCTTTTGGGAGCGTAACGACTTTTTCTTCCTCATCTTTGCCACGCCGGGCATAAGTTTGCTTGCTATAGGCATTTTTTTGCATTCGGGTTATGCGCTTTATGCAGGTATAGGCATTAGTCTTTACGGCTTGTGCTATTTTCTGGTGCATGACCTTTTTATACACCAGCGATTTAAATTATTCCGAAACTGCAATAATCGCTACCTGCTGGGCATACGCCGGGCACATAAAATGCACCATAAAAACTTAGGCAAAGAAGGCGGCGAATGCTTTGGAATGCTGTGGGTACCGCTAAAATATTTTAAGTAACGGCAAGTGGGTGTTGATACCACAATCTGCACGCCTAACCTATTAATTCTCAACCGGTAGCTTAACCAGAACACTTGCTAATTACCAATTATTGCTGTTACTGGTTAATAAGTTATCGCATAAAAAGCAACCATTGTCGTTAAATGAAAAAATAAGAACATTACAGTAAAACTAATTAGTAGCTACAACGTTTTTTTAACGAGAAAAAAATATGTAGTGAAATCTTTTTTTACTTATTTATTATTGTTTCTGCCATTATTGGGGTTGGGCCAAAATTGTACACTAAAAGCTACCATTTCGGCACCTAATACGGCTATCTGCTCGGGTACCGCAGCGGTTTTAACCGCACAGGCTTCCGGAGGCACAGCGCCGTACTCATACGCATGGAGCACTGGCGAAACTACCCAGGCTATCACGGTAAATAAAGCGGGTACCTATTCTGTTATCGTAACTGATCAATCATCCGGTTGTCCGCCTCAAACAGCAAGTGTTACTATCACCTCTTCTGTTCAACCCCCTCCGCCAGACATCACATATGTTGTAGTTTGTACCGGCACTCCTGCAACACTGACACCTAACCCATCGCCGGGCTTTTTTAACTGGTATGATGCCAACGGGAAATATATTACCAGCGGCGCTTCTTACACCACTCCGCCTATCAATGCAGAAACGGCTTTTTTGGTAGAGAGCGTTGTGAATGGCTGCGCCAGCCCGAAAACTACTGTAAAGGTTTTTGTTTATAATGGCCCAAGTGTTACCAATGCCAGCACCTGTTACGGCAACAGAGCCACGCTAACCGCTCACGATTATGATAGTTATAACTGGTTTGATTCAAACGGGAACCAGGTTGGCACGGGCGCTACCTTTACAACACCACCGTTAACTTCAACCACAACTTATTATGTATCAGCAAATACAAATGGTTGCACAACGGCCCGAAGCCCGGCAACAGTTGTTGTACAGTCGCAGTTACAGCCGCCAAACGTAACACCACCTACACCTGTGTGTATCGGGTCTTCCGCTAACTTGCACGCCGACGCTCCAGGTGGACATATACAATGGTTTGATGTACCAAGCGGAGGCGATCCGCTTATATCAAGTCCTGATTTTACTACCCCGGCTTTGCTCGCTACCACTACCTATTATGTGCAAGTTTCAAATGGCTGCACAAGCAGCCGTGTTCCTGTTACTGTGACGGTTATAGCGGTACCGGTTGCACCATCGGTTGCAACAGTTCCGCCGGTTTGTTCAGGGTCTGGCGCAACGCTAAAAGTAACATCAACAGGCTCCACTTACAGCTGGTATACTCAATCAAGCGGCGGTACGCCGGTATTTAACGGCCCGGTGTTTAATACCCCCCCGCTAACTCATTCGGTTGTTTATTACGTTGCTGCAAACAATGGCAGTTGCGAGAGCGAGCGTACCGCAGTAAATGTAAGCGTAACTATTGCGCCTGACGCCCCAACGGCGCAAAACGCAATTGTTTGCCCAGGCAGTGTTGCCACGCTCGTGGCGACTTATCCCGGTGGAACCTATAACTGGTATACAGCTGCTTCGGGCGGCACGCCGGTATTTACAGGCGATACTTTTGTGACTCCACCTTTAAATAACGCCACGGTTTACTATGTTGATGCTACAACCGCTGCGGGCTGTACCAGCACCCGCACACCGGTAACTGTCTCCATATTTCCACCGGATACACCGCCCTCGGCTTCCGGAACGACTATTTGTGCGGGAAATACGGCCACACTAACAGCGTCGGGCGCTAATAATTATCAATGGTACGATGCTGCCACAGGCGGTAACAAACTGGGCGATGCGCAGGTTTTTGTTACTCCTGCGCTTTCTGCCACAACCACCTATTACGTGCAAACAACAGGTAATTGTACCAGTTCACGCACCCCTGTAACCGTTACGGTTACACCCTTACCATCAGCGCCAACCCTTAGCGGTAACACAACGGTTTGCCAGGGCCAAACCACTGTTTTAACCGCCAGCGCAAGTGGTACAGTTAATTGGTATGATGCCCCGAGCGGCGGCACCAAACTATATACAGGTAATACATTTACCACACCGGCGCTCAATCAAACAACCACCTACTATGCCGATAACACCTCAGGTAGTTGCCCCAGCCAGCGTTCTGCCATTACAATTAAAGTTCCAAACTACAGCCCTCAATTCCAGTATCCGTTCAGCACCGTTTGTACCGGTGCGCCAAACGTCGTCCCAACTATTAATAACCCCGCGGGGGGCACATTCAGCGCCTCGCCTGCGGGACTTGTCTTTGTAAATACAGCAACAGGCGAAATTAACCCAAGCGCGAGCGCAAGCGGCAATTATACCATAACCTTTGCAAGTAACGCGCCATGCCCGATTATAACGACAGCTAAATTCACTGTTGGTCCTGTTCCTGATGCCACTTTCAGCTATAATGGACCTTTTTGCCAGGGGTCGGGCAATCCACTACCGGTATTTTCCCCC
>Ga0209026_1001331_pt1 | contig 11070 bp, 8 predicted proteins | sample AraplaCL_Col_mCL_FD_184262 | JGI IMG/M metagenome (GOLD analysis project Ga0209026, IMG submission 184262) | Arabidopsis root microbial communities from the University of North Carolina, USA - plate scrape CL_Col_mCL (SPAdes) (version 2) | ecosystem: Host-associated > Plants > Roots >... | reverse complement strand
AAGTTTAAGGATCTCATCTTCGCTCGCCGCGGCAAATGCAGTTACCGTTGGGTACGCTTCGGCAAAGCGGTAAAAATAAGGCAGCCCCTGCTCTACACGGGTTTGTTGTAAGATGATCTCTGACAGCCAGATAACGTACGGATCGGTGGTATTGCGCCATGGCAGATCGCGCCGGTTATGCGTGTACCACTGTGCTAAACTTTGGGTAAAATTCATTGTATACAAAGGTACATGCTTTTACGTTATAGTACTTTACAAACCTCTTCGCAGGTAAAAGCAAAATTTATCATCTTTTATTTTTCAATTTCATTTTAAACCAATACTTTTGCAACCCCAAAACAGTTAAGTGTTTACATAATTTTATAAAGAAAAACAGATATGACCAAGGCAGAAATAATAGCTGAAATCTCATCAAAGACAGGCATCGAGAAAATAGACGTACAGGAAACTGTTGAAGCATTTTTTAAAGTTGTAAAAACTTCAATGGTAGGTGGCGAGAACGTATACGTAAGAGGTTTCGGTAGTTTTGTTGTTAAAAAAAGAGCTAAAAAAACCGCTCGTAACATTTCAAAAAATACTGCCATCATTATCCCGGAACATTTTGTTCCAAGCTTTAAACCGGCTAAAACTTTTGTTGAAAAAGTTCGCACCGGTAACAAAACAAAAGCCGTTAAGTAATTATGGCCACAAAGCAAAAACAAATAGTCGTTATTATTATAGTAGTTGCTATAATGGGCTATTTGTTTTCGCTTCCTGTTAAAGGTTTAATCAAGCCCAAAGAAAGCCGCAGCAGTGCCGGCGCCAAAATTACCGAGGGCAAAGCGGTTAATACCAGCGTAAATGCCGATTATGTATCTATCGCCGCCAAGGCAGCCATAGGTAGCAACATAGCCGGAGAGATAACTGCCTTAGAAACCAGTTTAAAAAACGCCGGTACCGACGCCGATAAACTAAAATTACAAAAACAGCTCGCCCAGAAATGGGACGATGTTAACCAGGCTGCCCCGGCAGCGTTTTACTACCAGGCAATTGCCGCTAAGCAAAACACCTACCAGGACTGGGTAACAGCAGGCGACAGATTTAACGATGGTGTACGCTTTACGCAGGATACCGTTGCACAACCCGCTTTAGTGACAAACGCGGTAAGCGCTTTTCAAAACGCTTTAAAGCTTAACCCCGATGGCCTTGATGCCAAAACAGGTTTAGGCATTGCCTATGTAAACGGCGGCGCGCCAAGCCCTATGCAGGGCATCAGCTTGCTGCTCGAAGTTGTTGGTAAAGATCCGGTTAACCGCAAAGCAAACATGAGTTTAGGTTTGTTTGCCATTAAATCGGGCCAGTTTCAAAAAGGTGTGGACAGGTTTAAAGGTATGATTGCCGTTAAGCCTGAGTTTGAACCTTACTTTTATTTAGCCGAGTGCTACAAGCAACTGGGTCAGAAAAAAGAAGCGATCGACGCTTACGAGAAAAGCAAGGCTTTAATGCCCGACCCAACGTTTACAGCACAAGTTGATCAGTATATCAAAGAATTACAGAATTAAATAGAATTTAAAATTTATTATTATGCCAAGCGGTAAAAAAAGGAAAAGACATAAAATGGCCACTCATAAACGTAAAAAACGTTTAAGAAAAAACAGGCACAAAAAGAAATAAGCCAGTTTAGCTATTGCCGCCCTTATTAAAAAAGGGCAGCGTATTCTATTGTTTAAACCTTCGTATTATTTAATTTACGGCCTTTATGTCGTTTAAAGAAATGGAGTAGCCATTGGTAAAAGAATTAATTATCGATGCATCCCCCAGCGGGGCTACTATTGCTTTATTACAGGATAAACAACTTGTAGAGCTTAACAAAGAGCAAATCAACAACAATTATGCTGTTGGTGACATTTACCTTGGCAAGATCAAAAAGATCATGCCGGGGTTAAATGCGGCTTTTGTTGATGTCGGCTACGAGAAGGATGCCTTTTTGCACTACCTGGACTTAGGCCCACAAGTGCAAAGCCTGCTTAAGTTAACCAAGCAGGTTCGTGGCGGCAGCCATCAGTCTAAACTATTGGATAATTTTAAGCTGGAACAAGACATCGATAAATCGGGTAAAATATCCGATATATTGACCAAGGGCCAGTTGCTCCCGGTGCAGATAGCTAAAGAACCTATCTCCACCAAAGGGCCTCGTTTAAGTTCCGATCTGTCAATTGCCGGTCGTTACGTGATATTGGTGCCGTTTTCCGAAACGATCTCCATATCTAAAAAGATCAAAGCCAATCCCGAGCGCACCCGTCTCCGCAAGATCATCGAAAGCATTAAGCCAAAAAACTTTGGTGTCATCATTCGTACCGTATCCGAAGGTAAAGGCGTAGCCGAATTGCAAAAAGATCTGCTCGATCTCATCTCCAAATGGGAATCGTTCATCACCCGCTTACCATCTACCGAACCTGCTAAAAAGGTTTTAGGTGAGATGGACCGTACCTCCACCATTCTGCGCGATATTTTAAATTCCGATTTTCAGAATATCTATGTCAACGATACCGGTATCTTCGAAGAGATCCGCTCGTACATTCACGAAATATCGCCCGATCTGGAAAGCATCGTTAAACTGCATAAACACAAAGAACCTATATTTGAACACTTCGGTGTCGATAAACAAATAAAAGGCGCTTTTGGCAAAACAGTTAATCTTGCAGGCGGCGCGTACCTGGTTATTGAGCATACCGAGGCCTTGCACGTTATCGATGTAAACAGCGGTAACCGTACAGCTAACAAAGAAAACCAGGAGCAAAACGCCTACCAGGTAAATAAAGAAGCTGCTAAGGAGATTGCCCGCCAGTTACGCTTACGCGATATGGGTGGTATCGTGGTTGTCGATTTTATCGACATGCACAAACCTACCAACCGTAAAGACCTGTTTGATTACCTGCGCGACGAAATGGCGCTCGACCGTGCCAAGCACACCATTTTGCCCCCAAGCAAATTCGGTTTGGTACAAATTACCCGCCAGCGTGTCCGCCCCGAAATGAACATCGTGACCACCGAGGTTTGCCCCGCATGCCACGGCACCGGTACCATACGCCCTACCGTATTGCTCATTGATGATATTGAAACCAATTTCAACTACATCCTCACCGAGCAAAACGAAAAGAACATCACCCTTGCCGTACATCCTTACATTGAAGCCTACATCAAAAAAGGACTGGTTAACCGCCAGATGAAATGGTACTTTAAATACGGGCAATGGATCAAAGTAAGCAGCAACCCGGCCTACCAGATCACCGAGTTCCACTTCCTGTCATCAAAAGGCGAAGAGATCAAGCTTTGATGTGCAAATGCGTGGATGTGCAGATGTGCAAATGATTTTTTGATTTCGAATGTTCAATTTCGAATTTTTCCACCTTGTCATTGCGAGGAACGAACTTGCGCAGCAGTGAGCCACGTGGACAACCGAGCGCCAGCGAGCTCATTCATCCCACAAGAAACAAACACAAATGAATAATCTCATGCTTTACAGGGCCGCTGCGCAAATCTTTTTTCTGGACTGAATAAATATGATCTGTTGCTTATAACTTAATCATAGGATCTCCTATGATTAATATGCTTTAGCCTTGCACGTGCATTGTATTTTATATCTTAGTAATATGAAATACCTAACAGGTCTTTTTATCATCCTTATTCTTGCTGGCTGCACTAACGACGAGATCACCAAGGTCGAGCTGGCCCGAAGTGGCGCATGGGCCGATCCGGGTGCTGCAATAAGTATAGATAACACGTTAAATTATAGTTATTACGGCGTAATAGACGGAGAGCATCGCGATTACTATGTCGGAAAGGCAACTCCGCAATTTTGGGATTCCTTAAGTCGGAAACTAGAAGATATCAACTTTAAAACGATCGATTCAACAGACGACATGACTGCGTCCGACGTGCATTATTTTGAATTGATAATCCACTGGAATAACACAAAACGTCGAATCGTAAGGATGAGGCTTTTTCACCGCTTAGATTCTGTTTGTAATATGATTGAATGGTTAAATGACAGCTATAAAAACATAAAACTAAAACAAGTAAACCAACCTATCACATTCGAAACCACCTTTCAGAATCCACCACCCATAGATTCTGTACTTCTTAAGTCTACTCCTTTTAAGCCGCCTCCCACCAAAAAGCGCAAATAAACCAAGCCTCATGCCCCGTCGGGGCTACCTGTTTGTAGCCAATAAAAAAACAAAAAAGGATGCGCCGTAGGCGCTACCCTTCTAAACCATTCAATTATTAATTACTAATTTAATTAGTAAAATACCAAAACTAATCCGCACATTTGCACATCTGCATATTTGCACATCAAACAACCGTGGCTAAAACAAAAACCTCCTACTTCTGCCAAAGCTGTGGCTACGAATCGCCTAAATGGATGGGCAAATGCCCTTCATGCAGCGCATGGAACACCTTTGTCGAAGAGATCATCGAAAAAACCAACGGCTCCATCCCCGATTGGAAAGCTACCGGCGGCTCCACATCAACCCAACGGTCAAACAGGCCGGTTTTAGTATCCGAGGTGGTTTTTGAAGAAGATACCCGCTTATTGACACCCGATAAAGAGTTTAACCGCGTATTGGGCGGCGGCATTGTACCGGGTTCGCTGGTGCTGATAGGTGGCGAACCGGGCATCGGTAAATCAACCCTGATGCTGCAACTGGCCATGAATATGCCCGCGCTAAAGGTTCTGTACATATCCGGCGAAGAAAGCGAGCGGCAGATCAAAATGCGCGCCGAACGCCTTGCCCCAAACGCGGGCAAAGCCGGCGGCGGCTGTTTTATCCTCACGGAGACCTCAACCCAAAACATATTTAAACAAATAGAACAACTCCAGCCCGACCTGGTCGTTGTTGATTCTATCCAAACCCTGTATTCGGCGCATATCGAATCCACGCCAGGCAGCGTATCACAGGTGCGTGAGTGTACTGCCGAACTATTGCGTTTTGCCAAAGAAACCGCCACACCGGTATTTCTGATCGGCCATATCACCAAGGATGGGATGATAGCCGGCCCCAAGATCCTGGAGCACATGGTGGATACCGTTTTACAGTTTGAGGGCGACAGGCACCACGTTTACCGCATTTTACGCGCCATTAAAAACAGGTTCGGCTCCGCGTCCGAACTCGGTATTTACGAAATGCTTGGAGAAGGCTTGCGGGAAGTTTCAAACCCATCGGAGATATTATTATCACAGCGTGATGAGCCCTTAAGCGGCATCACCATATCGGCTACTTTAGAGGGCTTGCGCCCGATGCTGATAGAAACCCAGGCATTGGTCAGCACATCGCCATACGGCACACCACAGCGTTCGGCAACGGGCTTTGACACCAAACGGATGAACATGTTGCTGGCCGTATTAGAGAAACGTTGCGGTTTCCGCTTAGGCACTAAAGATGTGTTCCTGAATATCACCGGCGGCATCCGGGTTGAAGACCCGGCTATCGACCTTGGCCTGGCCGCGGCCATTATCTCCTCGCACGAGGATATCCCCGTTCCGTTTAAAACCTGTTTCGCGGCCGAGCTTGGCCTGAGCGGCGAGATCCGCGCCGTAAACCGCGTGGAGCAGCGCATCGCCGAAGCGCAAAAACTGGGCTTCGAGCAGATCTTTATCTCCAAATACAATATGCCCTCGGGCAAAAAAGCGCTCGATCTTTCCCGCTATACCATCGATATTAAACCCGTTGGCCGGATTGAAGAAGCTTTTAATTTATTGTTCGGTTAGCCCTAAAGGAAGTAGCAGTTTTCAGTGGCAGTAGCAGACCATGAAACTATAACTAAACCTTGATCTCAACTTAAGCCATTCAAATTGAACTGCTCCTGCCACTGCAACTAAATTCCCTATTGCAACACAAGCTTCCTGATCAAATTATTACCCGAATCAAGCACATACAAAACACCCTGGTACAGCACCAGCGATTGTGGTGCATTAAATTGCGCAGCTGTACCAATGCCATCCGCAAAGCCCGCTGTACTGCTGCCCGCCAGTGTATACAACACATTCGCCGATGTGAGCTTCATCACCCGGCCCGCGGCATCAATAAAATAGATATTGCCATTAGCATCTATAGTGATACCATTAGGGCTGTTAAGCAACTTGCTCTGCGTATAGCTTCCGGCCACAGTAGTGACCAGGCCCGATGAGATGACAACCTTACGGATCGCATGGTTGCTCTGGTCGGTTACGTACAAGTTGGCCCCGGCGGCGTCTATGACTATACCGCTTGGATTCCTGAAGGCGGCCAGAGTCCCGGTCGAATCTACATATCCTCCCGAAGTATAACCGGCAATGGTGGTTACCCCCCCCGCCGGAGTTATCTTACGGATCAGGTTATTACCCATATCGGCGACGTACAGGTTTCCGCTGCCATCAATAGTCATTCCGCGCGGACTTTTAAACGCAGAGCCAGTCCCCGTACCATCGGCATAACCCGACGTTCCGCTGCCCGCAAACGTAGTTACCACACCTGCGGCAGTTATCTTCCTGATCATGTTATTACCGTAATCGGCAACGTAAACGTTACCATTCGCGTCGGCCACTACACCCTGCGGCGAATAGAACTGAGCGCCAAGGCCGGTGCCATCCGCGTAACCAAGTGTCCCGCTCCCGGCTAAGGTTGTTACAACACCGCCTGTGGTCACTTTTCTGATCGAATTGTTAAACGAGTCGGCAATATACAGGTTGCCCGTTGCGTCAACAGCCATACCTTTCGGTGTATTAAATTGCGCCGCCGTACCTGTTGCGTTGGTATTGCCTGCGGTTAAGCTGCCAGCAAATGTGGTTACGGTAGCGGTTGGCATTGTTGTAGTCGCAGTTGTAGTGAATTTTATTACGCTACCATAACCGGTACCGGCGGTACTGGTTGCAAATGCACGTACATAGTATGTTGTATTTGCAGTCAGCCCTGTTAAATTCAACGCAAAGGAAGTCTCAACTACCGGATCAACACTTTTACTGTCCGATGTAGTTGGTGTTTGGCTGGTCGAACTCCAGCAAATACCTCTTACGGTAACGGTATCATCGCCGTTATAAATAATATATCCGCCGCTTTGTGCGCTCGTCGAGGTTACATTGGCAATTACATTGGTAGTTTGCACGCCCGGCACATAAACGGTCGCGGCCGTATCCGAACTTTTGCTGCAGCCAGCGCTAAACAGTACAATTGCCACAAACGCTAATAATAAAATTGATAAGGCAGGTAGGTTTTTCTTCATACCAATAAAAATCCCGGCCGAAGATGAAATTTAGATGAATTTTTAGATCGCGAGTGGCTCAAATAAGTCAAAAACGCAGTTTTTAACAATAATTAACATTAGTAAACCAAATGCATACTGCATTGTTACATACAGCACACGCCATAAAAATGAGATATCCGTTTTTAATATTCGCCATGTTGATGTGCCTAACGGTTGCAGGGCAAAAACATACACCCCTGCCGCATGGCATGCTGTATGGACAAAAGGTTGATGGCTTGGGTAAGATGCCGGCCTACAAACTCGAAGCATTCATGGGTAAAAAGGTACGGATCTCAACCACCATAATTGGCAAGGTGCTCAAAGTAACCCAACCCAAAGGCGGTTGGTTTGATATGGATGCCGGCAATGGCCGCATTATCAAAGTACACTTCCGCGATTATGGCATTAACCTGCCGGTAGATCTGAGAGGCCGCATCGTGATGATACAAGGCGTAGCCCAAAAACAATTCATTGCCGACGATCTGCAGCACTTTGCCGGCGATACGGTTAAAGGCAAAAAACAACACCAGATAAAAACAGATCCAAAACAGAGGCTAACGTTCGAGGCAAGTGGGTTGGTGGTTCTTTAGTTCATAGTTGATGGATCATAGTTCATAGTATTCACCAAATTGGCTATGATCTATGAACCATGATCCATGAACTAATTACTTACTCAGGTACATCGATTTCTCTTTGTACAAATGCCTGAAGTATGGGTCTTCCAGGTTCGGGATGAAACGGATAGCTTCACCTGTCGATTTCATTTCCGGCCCAAGCTCCTTGGTTACTTCCGGGAATTTGTCATACGAGAACACCGGTTCTTTTATCGCGTAACCTTTAAGCTTGCGCTCGATGGTAAAGTCTTTTATTTTATTAGCGCCAAGCATCACCTTAGCGGCGATGTTGATATAAGGCACATCATACGCTTTCGCGATGAAAGGCACTGTACGCGATGCACGCGGGTTAGCTTCGATCACATAAACATCGCCGTTTTTGATCGCGAACTGGATGTTTAACAAACCACGCACGTTTAACGCTTTCGCTATCTTGATGCTGTGCTCTTCCATTTTCCGGATCACGGCATCGGGCAGGTTAAACGGTGGTAATACCGCGTACGAGTCGCCCGAATGGATACCGGCTGGCTCAATGTGCTCCATCAAACCAATGATGTGTACATCTTCGCCGTCGCAGATCGAATCCGACTCTGCTTCTTCTGCCCTGTCTAAAAAGTGATCGATCAGCACACGGTTTCCCGGAAGGTTTTTAAGCAGGTTAACCACCGCTTTTTCCAGGTCCTCGTCGTTAATTACAATGCTCATACCCTGGCCGCCTAACACGTAGCTCGGGCGAACCAATACCGGGTAACCTACCTGGTTGGCCACCACGATAGCTTCTTCAGCGCTTTCGGCAACACCATATTTAGGGTATGGGATATCCAGTTCTTTCAGCAGGTCAGAGAAACGCCCGCGGTCTTCAGCGATATCCATATCGTTAAACGAGGTGCCAATAATCTTGATACCGTGCTCATGCAGTTTTTCGGCCATTTTTAATGCCGTTTGCCCGCCGAGCTGTACGATCACTCCTTCCGGCTTTTCCAGTTCGATGATCTCGCGCACATGCTCCCAGAATACCGGCTCAAAGTACAGTTTATCGGCCATGTTAAAATCAGTCGATACCGTTTCGGGATTACAGTTGATCATGATCGACTCGTACCCGCATTCTTTCGCGGCAAGTAAACCATGTACGCAGCTGTAATCAAACTCAATACCCTGGCCAATCCGGTTCGGGCCCGAGCCTAATACAATGATCTTTTTCTTATCCGATGGGATCGATTCGTTCTCGCCATCGTAGGTAGAATAATAATATGGTGTTTTAGCGGGAAACTCGGCTGCACAGGTATCCACCATTTTATACACCCGGTTTATACCTAACGCTTTGCGGCGCTGGTACACATCTTCTTCGGTAGTGCTGTTGCCTAAAATAAAGGCGATCTGTACATCGCTAAAACCTTTTTGTTTCAGGTTTACCAAAATCTCGTGCGGTACGTTGCTCACCGAGTAACGGCGCAGTTCGGCTTCCAGGTTAACCAGCTCTTGTATCTGGTTTAAAAACCAGCGGTCGATTTTGGTTGCCTTGCGGATAGATTCTATCGGCACACCCAGGCTCATCGCATCGTAAATATGGAACAGCCTGTCCCAGCTTGGTTTTTCCAAACTGTGCATGATCTCGTCGAGGTTGCGGCTCTGGCGGCCATCGGCACCTAAACCAGCGCGGCCAATCTCTAAACTCTGACAAGCTTTTTGCAACGCTTCGATAAAGCTGCGGCCAATGCCCATTACTTCACCAACCGATTTCATTTGCAGCCCTAACTCGCGGTTAGCGCCTTTAAATTTATCAAAGTTCCAGCGGGGTATTTTTACGATCACGTAATCCAGCGTCGGCTCAAAGTACGCCGATGTTGTTTTGGTGATCTGATTTTCTATTTCATCCAGGTTATAACCTATTGCCAGCTTTGCAGCTATTTTGGCGATAGGATAACCGGTAGCCTTTGAAGCTAATGCCGATGAACGTGATACACGCGGGTTGATCTCGATAGCGATGATAGCCTCATCAGCCGGGTTAACGGAGAACTGCACATTACAGCCACCTGCGAAGTTACCAATGGCGCGCATCATTTTGATGGCCTGGTTACGCATGCTTTGGTAACAACGGTCACTCAACGTCATGGCCGGGGCCACGGTGATCGAGTCGCCCGTGTGGATACCCATCGGGTCAAAGTTCTCTATCGAGCAGATGATGATCACGTTATCGTTATTGTCGCGCAATAACTCCAGCTCGTATTCCTTCCAGCCTAAAACCGCCTGCTCCACCAATACTTCGTGTGTTGGCGATGCCTGCAGGCCGCGGCTCAAAGCGGCGTCAAAATCTTCTTTTTTATGTACAAAGCCTGCGCCTTTACCACCCAGGGTATAGCTCGGGCGGATAACCAGCGGAAAGCCTATTTCCTGCGCGGCTTCTTTACCTTCTAAAAACGAGTTGGCAATTTTTGAGGTTGCCACACCTACACCGATATCCACCATCAGCTGGCGGAAGGCTTCGCGGTTTTCGGTTTTCTCGATCGCGGCAATATCAACACCTACAATTTTAACTCCGTATTTTTTCCAAATTCCCTGCTCATCGGCTTCAATGCACAGGTTAAGCGCGGTTTGGCCGCCCATGGTTGGCAATACGGCATCAATTTTTTGCTCCTGCAAAATTTTCTCGATGCTTTCGGTAGTGAGTGGCAGCAGGTAAACATGGTCGGCGATGACCTTATCGGTCATGATAGTTGCCGGGTTGCTGTTGATAATGGATACGGAAATGCCTTCGTCTTTTAACGATAGCGCGGCTTGTGAACCGGCATAGTCAAATTCGCAGGCCTGGCCAATAATAATAGGGCCTGAACCGATGATCAGTACTGATTTAATGGAGGTATCTTTGGGCATAGGGCTTTTTGTAAAAAAGTCTAAAATTTGTGAACCGGAAAACCGGCTTGTACTATGCGCTTAATAGGGAAATCCCGTTTCTTGCGTTCGGGATGCAAAGATAGGTTTTTGTACGGTTCGCGGCTAAGTTTTTTTGAAATTTAATATGCGCGATAGGTCAATTACAAATTCTGCTATTGCAGCAATATTCACAACAGAATTTTCAGTTCTACCAGGGTTTTATAGCATATAATTTACTACCAAAATAAAACAACACTGATTTTTCACAAACGATTTATAGCCCACCCAGCGAAAAATTGATAGGCACCGTAAACTGCACCCT
>Ga0209026_1001330_pt1 | contig 11080 bp, 8 predicted proteins | sample AraplaCL_Col_mCL_FD_184262 | JGI IMG/M metagenome (GOLD analysis project Ga0209026, IMG submission 184262) | Arabidopsis root microbial communities from the University of North Carolina, USA - plate scrape CL_Col_mCL (SPAdes) (version 2) | ecosystem: Host-associated > Plants > Roots >... | reverse complement strand
GTCGACCCTCCCCATGGAGGGGAGGGAAAAGTATAGCTGACCCCATGAAGGTTGGCCTGATCCAAACCCGTACGCCCGCGACCCACGCCGCAGCGCTCGCCCACGTCCTGCCGCTGCTGCGGGAGGCGGCGGCTGGCGGGGCGCGGCTGATCGTGACGCCCGAGGGGACGAACATCCTGCAGAAGGATCGCGAGACCCTGCTGCCGCAACTGACCCTGCTGGCCGACGACCCCGTGGTGAACGGGCTGCGCGAGGCGGCGAAGGACCTCGGCGTCTGGGTCGACGTGGGGTCGGCCCTGGTGAAGCGCGAGGACGGCAAGGCGGCGAACCGCCAGGTGCTGATCCGGCCGGACGGAACGATCGCCGCCACCTACGACAAGCTGCACATGTTCGACGTGGACCTGCCGACCGGCGAGACGGCGCGCGAGTCCGAGACCTATGAGCCCGGCGACCGGGCCGTGGTCGCCGACGTGGACGGCGTGAAGGTGGGCCTGACCATCTGCTACGACCTGCGCTTCCCGGCGCTGCACCGGGCGCTGGCGACGGCGGGGGCGACGGTGATCACCATCCCGGCCGCCTTCACCCGGCCGACGGGCGAGGCCCACTGGGAGGTGCTGATGCGTGCCCGGGCCATCGAGACGGGCAGCTATGTGCTGGCCGCCGCCCAGGGCGGCTTCCACGAGGATCGCCGGGGCACCTATGGCCACTCGCTGGTGGTCGAGCCCTGGGGACAAGTCATTGCAAAACTTGACCATGACGAGCCGGGCGTGCTTCTGGCCGACCTCGATCCGACCGCCTCTGCCAAGGCGCGGGCGGCCATCCCCGTGCTGACCAACGCGCGGGCGTTCACAGGTCCCTGAGCTACCGATGATCCGCTACGCCCTCACCTGCGACCATGAGCACGAATTCGAAGGCTGGTTCGGCTCGTCGACCGACTTCGACGATCAGCAGGGCCGGGGTCTGCTGGAGTGCCCGATGTGCGCGTCCAAGACGGTGCGCAAGCAGATCATGGCGCCGGCCGTGAGCGGCACGAAGCGCACCGTGCGCGAGGTTCCTCCGGCCAAGATGCAGGCGATGATGATGGAGGCCGCCGGCCGCATCCGCCAGCATGTGGAGGAGAACTTCGACGACGTGGGCGACGGCTTCGCCGCTGAGGCGCGTGCGATCCACGAAGGCAAGGCCGAAGATCGCGGCATCTACGGCCAGGCGACTCCAAAGGAAGTCCGTGACCTGGTGGAAGACGGCGTGCCTGTCGCGCCACTGCCGCCGGAACCGCTGAAGAAGTCCGACGTCAACTAGCGCGCGCTTGCGGCGCAGCCGCGCCCTTGGCAATCTTGGATTGCGTTGGTTTGGGGCGGCGTTGCATGCGTATCGAGCGGTGGATCGTTGGCCTGGCGCTCGCCCTGGGCCTGGCAGGACTGGCGAACGCCGCGTCGCTGGCGGCCTACGGCAAACTGCCCTCGATGGAGTATGCGACGGTCTCGCCCAGCGGCCGGCAGGTCGCGCTTGTCGTGACGAATGGCGAGGCGCGCACCATCATCGTCCAGGATCTGGCCAGCGACACGGTCACGCTCCGCGGCCTGATCGGCGAACACAAGATCCGCAACGTCCAGTGGGCGGGGGATGATCACCTGGTGCTGGTGGCGTCGACCACGCTGAACGACATGTCGATCGAGAACGGCTTTCGCGAATGGTTCTTCGGCACGGCCATCAATCTGAAGACCAAGAAGCTGAAGCCGCTGATGCAGAACAGCAAGGCGGACCTGAGCGCCATATTTGGCACGCCGATCGTGCGCTCGTATCACGGTGAGCCATCGGTCTTCGTCCAGGGCATCGTGTTCAACGACAGCCGGGGACAGCTATCGCTGTTCCGGATCGACCTGGAAAGCGGCGCCAATCGGCTGGTCCAGATGGGATCGGACGACACCGTGGAATGGGCGGTCGACGCCGAAGGCCAGCCGCTGGCCCAGGAGATCTCCGGCGCCGGCGCCTGGTCGATCCGGGTGCGCACGGCCGGCGGCTGGCGCGAGGCGGTGAGGCGGGCCGACGGTTCGCTGGACAGCCCGTACATGATCGGCCTGGGACGCGACAACGCCTCGGTGATCTATGCGGCGCCCGACGCGGACAAGGACGGGGCCTGGATGCTGCACGAGGTGCGGACGGACGGGGCAACCCCGGCTGCGCCGAGGCCTCTGGAAGACCTGGCCGAGCCGGTGCGCGCCGCGCTCGACGGCCGGCTGATCGGCGGCTACGGGCTGGTGGGCGACGAGGACCGGTACACCTTCTTCGACCCCGCGGACGAGCGCGCCTGGAAGGCCATCGTCGCGGCCTATCCCGGTGAGCGGGTGACGCTGCAGTCCTGGTCCACGGACCGGAAGAAGATCGTGGTGCTGGTGGAGTCCAAGACCCACGGACCCGCCTTCGCTCTGGTGGATCTGACCGAGCGCGCCGCCAAATGGCTGGGTGCGCAATACAGCGCCCTGACGCCGGCCGACATCTCCGCGCGCACGCCGATCAAGTTCAAGGCGGCCGATGGCCTGGCGCTGACCGGATACCTCACCCTTCCGCAGGGCCGGCCGGCCAAGGCGCTGCCGCTGATCGTCTTCCCGCACGGCGGGCCCGCCGCCCGCGACGACCCGGGCTTCGACTGGTGGGCCCAGGCCATGGCGTCGCGCGGGTACGCCGTGCTGCAGGTCAACTTCCGGGGCTCGGAGGGCCTGGGCGAGGCGCTGCTGAACGCGGGGTATGGCGAGTGGGGGCGCAAGATGCAGACGGACCTGTCCGACGGCGTGCGCCATCTGGCGGGCCAAGGCGTCATCGACCCGAAGCGCGTCTGCATCGTGGGCGCCAGCTACGGCGGCTATGCCGCCCTGGCCGGCGCGACGCTGGACCACGGGGTCTACCGCTGCGCCGTCTCGGTGGCCGGCGTCTCGGACCTGCGTCGCCAGATCCTCTATTCGCGCAGCAAGGGTGGGGCCGGCGCCGAGCGCTACTGGAATCGTTTCATGGGCGCCGAAGGGCGGAACGACCACGTCCTCACCGACTATTCCCCGGCGCAGCAGGCGGCCAAGGCCGACATCCCCATCCTGCTGATCCACGGCAAGGACGACACCGTGGTTCCCCTGGAGCAGAGCCGCGTGATGGCCGACGCGCTACGCAAGGCCGGCAAGCCCGCGGAGCTCATCGTCCAGAAGGGCGCGGACCATTGGCTGTCGCGTGGCGACACCCGCCTGCAGACCCTGGAGGCCAGCGTCGCCTTCATCGAAAAACACAACCCGCCGAACTGAGGCCGCTGATGAGCGCCGTGAGACCGCTGCGTCGCCTCGCCCGGCGGGCCATGGAGCATACCGGCCTGATCGGGCCCTATTACCGATGGTTGGAGCAGCGCGCGGCGCGCGGCGCGGCTGACGATGTCGACGATGGCCGCCCCATGCCGCCGGCCGAGTTGGTGGTGCTTGTCAGCGGGCCGTCGCGGCGGTGGTTCTCGGAGCGGGGGCGTGAGGACGCGGCGATGTTCCGGGCGCTGGCGGCGCGGCATGGTGCGGACCTTGAAGCAGGGCTGGACGTGCTGGACTTCGGCTGCGGCGCGGGACGGATCGCGCGGTGGCTGGCGCCGGAGGTGATCGGCGCGGGCGGGACGTTCACGGGCTCAGACCTGAATCCAAAGCTGGCGGGGTGGTGCGCGGCGAGCCTGCCGGGGCGCTATGGCGCGAACGGCCTGCGCCCGCCGCTGGCCCTGGGCGATGGTGCGGTGGACCTGGTCTACGCCCATTCGGTGCTGACTCATCTGACCGAACCGACGGTTCAGGCGTGGCTGGCCGAGCTGGCCCGCGTGCTGCGGCCAGGGGGCCTGGCGCTGCTGACCTTCCACGACGAGGCCTACGCGCAGGCCTGGGGGCCGCCCGAGGTGGCGCCGCGGCTGGCGTCCGAACCGTATGTGGTCTGGAACAATGCGCTGGAGGGCTCGAACTACATCTCGGCCTGGACGACCTCCGCCCGGCTCTCGGCCCTGGCGGCGTCGAGCTTCGACGTGGTCGAGATCGTACCCGGCCGCACGGACGCGCCGGTCCAGGCCATCGCCGTGCTGCGCGCTCTCTAGAACCACGCGCTTGCGGCGCGCGCCGCGCCTTGGCAATCTCGAATTGCATCAGGTGGGGGCCTGTTCCAGATCATGAGTTTTAAGCGTTTCGTTGTCGCCCTGGCGCTCGCCACGGGCCTCGCAGGGCTCGCGCGCGCCGCGCCGCTATCGGTCTATGGCGGCCTGCCGACGGCAGAGTCTGTCAAGATCTCGCCCGACGGCTCGACTCTGGCCACCATTGTTTCGGACGGCGAGCAGCGCAGCGTCACGATCACGCCGCTCAACGGCGGCCAGCCCCAGCGCTATGGCTTGGGCGCGGCCAAAGTCCGACGCCTCGACTGGGTCGGCGCACAGTACCTGGTCATCACAGCCTCGCAGACCGCGTCGATCACGCTGCTCAGCGGTCCACGGCGCGAGTACTATCGCGCGTTTGCGCTTGATCTGAAGACCCGCAAGCTTCAGCCGCTCTTGGACAAGTCGCCCTCGCTAGAGACGACGGGCAGCCACTTCCGTGACAACGACGCCGCGTCCATCTGGGCCTCGATGAATGTGCTGGCCGACATGCCGGAAGTCCGCACCGTCGGCGGCGCGCCAAAGCTGTTCCTCACCGGTGTGACCTTCAAGGACTCTGCGGGCCTGATCACTGTCATTGAGAGTGACCCGCGCACCGATCGGCAGAAGGTCGTCGCGATCGGCGATATCGACACCTCCGACTTCCTGCTGGGTCAGGACGGCGATCCGGTGGCCAAGGCCAGCTACGAGTCGGACACCGGACGCTGGTCGCTCAAGCTGCGCCGTGGCTCGGGGTGGGTCGAAGCGCGCGTCGTTCAAGCCAAGACCGAACGGCCGTTCATGGTCGGCCTCGGGCGCGATGGGCGGTCCGTCGTCTTGGCCGAACAGGATGAGACCGGTTATCTGCTGCGCGAGATATCGCCGGACGGCGTGGTCGGCGAACCCCTCGACGTCGACGACGCGGACGGCCCGATCTTCGACCCGGACAGCCACCGTCTCATCGGCGTTCATGGCCTGGTCGGCGACGAGGATCGTTACACATTCTTCGATCCCCGGGACCAGAAGGCCTGGGCGGCGGTCCGCGCCGCGTTCAAGGGGGAGCGCGTGTTGCTGGAGTCCTGGACGCGCGATCGCCAGAAGATCGTCGTCCTGGTCGATTCCCCAACTGAGGGACCAGGCTACGCGCTGGTCGATATCGCCGCTCGCAAGGCCGAATGGCTGGGTTCGCGCTACGACAAGGTGCTTCCGGAAGACGTCGCGAAGGTTGAGGCTGTGAGCTTCAAAGCGAAGGACGGCACGCCTTTGACCGGCTATCTGACCCTGCCCAATGGCAAGGCCGCGAAGGGGCTGCCGCTCGTCGTGCTGCCACACGGCGGGCCGGCTTCGCGTGACACTCCCGGCTTCGACTGGTGGTCCCAGGCCATCGCCTCGCGCGGCTATGCGGTGCTTCAGGTCAATTTCCGTGGTTCCGACGGCTTCGGCTGGTCCTTCACCAAGGCCGGGTTCGGCGAATGGGGCCGAAAGATGCAGACCGACCTCTCCGACGGTGTTCGCCACCTGGCCGCTCAGGGCACGATCGACCCCAAACGCGTCTGCATCGTAGGAGCCAGCTACGGCGGCTACGCGGCGCTCGCAGGCGCCGCCCTCGACACGGGTGTCTATCGATGCGCCGCCGCCGTCGCGGGTCTCTCGGACCTCCGCCGTTTCGTCGACTGGGCCCGCGTGCGCAACGGCGTGGGATCTGTGCGCTACTGGACCCGCTTCATGGGCGCTGAAGAAATCCGCGATCCCGCCCTGTCGAAGATCTCGCCGGCGGCGCACGTCGACCAGATCACCAGTCCGATCCTGCTGGTCCACGGGCGCGACGACACCGTGGTGCCCCTTGAGCAAAGCACGCTGATGGCCGACGCGCTGAAGCGCGCCGGAAAGCCCGTCGAGATGGTGGTGCTACCAGGCGAAGACCATTGGCTTTCCAGTGGCCAGACGCGGCGCGCCATGCTGACCGCGACCATGGCCTTCGTCGAGAAGTACAACCCGCCGAACTGACGGGCCGCGCTCAGAACCGCGAGGTCAGGCCGATCGACATGATGTAGCCCTCGCCCTTCACCTGGCCGTTCAGGCGGGTGGTCGTGGCGGCGGCCGTGCCTGGGTAGAACACCGTGTCGTGGCGCACATCGCTGTTCGAGAAGTCGATGTAGGCGGCGGCGACGTCCAGGGTCAGGCGGTCGTTGAGCTTGGCGGTGGCGCCGGCGCCGTAGAGCCAGCGGTCGCCGTCCGGCACACGGGCGGTGCGCTCGTCGTCGGGCGTGGGCGTCGGGTCGTACTGGACGCCGGCGCGCAGGGTCAGGCGCTCGTTCACGGCATAGTCCACGCCGACGCCGCCAGAGGTCACGTCGTTGTAGTTCTGGGCCAGGGCCTGAGGGCCAGCCGGAGTCTTCACGTTGATGGCGTCGAACTCGCCCCAGCCCACGCGCTGGATCTGGCCGTTGACCGTCAGCTTGTCGGTCAGGGCGTAGCGGGCGCCGAGGGTGGCGATCCAGGGCGTGGAGAAGCTGGCTGAGCCTGGGGCGTCGACGTTCGCCGCGGCCAGCGGGCCCAGCAGGCCGCCGACGAAGATGTCGCCCTTCAGCTTGTGGTCGACGGACGAGCGGTAGCTGGCGCCCAGGGTCAGTCGCTCGAAGTGCGCCTGGGCGCCCACCGTCCAGCCGAAGTCCCAGCCGTCGCCGCTGAGCTGGCTGATGCCGTCCGGCAGCAGGGGCGAGAGGTTCGGCGAGGCGGTGGAGAGCTTGGCGTCGGCATATTCGGCGCTGACGCCCACGCCCAGGTCGAGCCAGTCGGTGACCTTCATGGCGCCGGTGAGCTGGACGTCGGCGCTGTTGAGGCGCGACTCCAGCGCGTCGTAGCGGGCCCAGGCGTTGCGGCGGTACTTGGTGGTGAAGTTGTAGGGCGCGGCCATGGAGAGGCCGATGGCGAAGCGGTCGCCGATGGGCGTGGCGATGGCGAAGTTGGGCACGACGCCGTTCTGGATCGGCTTGAAGGCGCGGGGCTCGCCGCTGACCGGCAAGGTCGTCCCGCCCGGATAGGTGATGGTCGAGCCGGTGTTGGTGACGTCGGCGTCCACCAGCACGGCGTGCGCGCCCACATAGGCTTCGCGCGGCGAACGGGCGATGGCGGCGGGGTTCCACCAGAGGGACTGTACGCCGGTGTCGGCGACCTCGCCGGAATAGGCCCGGCCCGCGCCGCGGACCGACTGTTCCTGGAGATAGAAGCCCGCGGCTGAGGCGGTGGAGGCGATCGCAGAGAGGGCGGCGCCGGCGAGGAGGGTGGTGAGGATGGTGCGCATGATGGCCCCCAGATAGGTGTGCGGGGGCTGAACCGACAGCTATGCCAAGGTGTTGCTTCGGTCGGGTCGCCGACGTGCTGAGATTCGTCGGCCGGACGCCTTGTGTTGCTCATCGGCCACACTATTTCAGGCGGGCTGGACGCCGTGCTTCCCGGAGGCGGCGTTTGGCGATCCGCCTATCGAGGGGACCCTATGAACATCGACACCTATTCCGACCGCGCCAAGCAGGCGATCCAGTCGGCGCAGAGCCTGGCGCTCGCCCGACGCCATCAGCAGCTCGCGCCCGAACACATCCTGAAAGTGCTGCTGGAAGAGCGCGACGGCCTGACGGCCTCGCTGATCCAGAGCGCTGGCGGCCGGCCCGCCGAGGTGGACAAGGCCGTGGAGGCGGCGCTGGGCCGCATCCCGAAGGTCGAGGGCGGCTCGGGCCAGCTCTACATGAAGCCCGAGACGGCGCGGGTGTTCGCCGAAGCCGAAGCCGGCGCCAAGGCGGCCGGCGACGCCTTCGTCACCACCGAGCGTCTGCTGATCGCCCTGGCCAAGGAAGGCGGCGAGGCGGCGAAGCTGCTGAAGGACGCCGGCGTCACGCCCAAGGGCCTGGAAGACGCCGCCACCGCGATGCGCAAGGGCCGCACCGCCGACAGCGCCTCGGCCGAGGAAGGCTATGATGCGCTGAAGCGCTATGCCCGCGACCTGACCCAGGCGGCCAAGGACGGCAAGCTGGACCCGGTGATCGGCCGCGACGAAGAGATCCGCCGCACGATCCAGGTGCTGAGCCGCCGGACCAAGAACAACCCCGTGCTGATTGGCGAACCCGGCGTCGGCAAGACCGCCGTGGTCGAGGGCCTGGCCCAGCGCATCGTCAACGGCGACGTCCCGGAGGCGCTGAAGGAGCGCAAGCTTCTGTCCCTCGACATGGGCGCCCTGATCGCCGGCGCGAAGTACCGCGGCGAGTTCGAGGAGCGGCTGAAGGCCGTGCTCAACGAGGTCACCGCCGCCGAAGGCTCGATCATCCTGTTCATCGACGAGATGCACACCCTGGTCGGCGCCGGGAAGAGCGACGGGGCGATGGATGCGTCCAACCTGCTGAAGCCGGCCCTGGCGCGCGGCGAACTGCATTGCGTGGGCGCCACGACGCTGGACGAGTACCGCAAGCACGTGGAGAAGGACGCGGCCCTGGCTCGCCGCTTCCAGCCGGTGATGGTGGACGAACCATCGGTGGAAGACACCGTCTCGATCCTGCGCGGCCTGAAGGAGAAGTACGAGGTCCACCACGGGGTGCGCATCTCGGACAGCGCCATCGTGGCCGCCGCGACCCTGTCGAACCGCTACATCACCGACCGCTTCCTGCCGGACAAGGCCATCGACCTGATCGACGAGGCCGGCAGCCGCGTGCGCATGGCGGTGGATTCGAAGCCCGAGGAACTGGACGAGATCGACCGGCGCGTCGTGCAGCTGAAGATTGAGCGCGAGGCCCTGTCGAAGGAGACCGACCCCGCGTCCAAGGCTCGCCTGGAAAAGCTGGAGGAGGAGCTCGACGACCTGGAAGGCCAGTCCGCCGAGATGACCGCCCGCTGGAAGGCCGAGAAGGAGAAGGTCAGTTCCGCCGCCCAGGCCCGCGAGGCCCTGGACCGGCTTAAGGCCGAACTGGCCGCCGCCCAGCGTCGCGGCGACCTGCAGCGCGCGTCCGAGATCGCCTATGGCGAGATCCCGCAGCTGGAGAAGCGCCTGGCCGAGGCCGAGGCCGCCGAAGGCCAGGACGAGCAGATGACCCCAGAGGTCGTCGACGCCGAGCAGATCGCCGCCGTGGTCAGCCGCTGGACCGGGGTGCCGGTCGAGAAGATGCTGGAGGGCGAGCGCGAGAAGCTGCTGCGCATGGAAGACAGCCTGCGCGGTCGCGTGGTCGGCCAGGAGGAAGCCCTGGTGGCCGTCTCCGACGCCGTTCGCCGGGCGCGCGCCGGCCTGCAAGACCCGAACAAGCCGATCGGCTCGTTCCTGTTCCTGGGCCCCACCGGCGTCGGCAAGACCGAGCTGACCAAGTCGCTGGCCGAATTCATGTTCTCGGACGAGCACGCGATCACGCGCCTCGACATGAGCGAGTACATGGAGAAGCATTCGGTCAGCCGGATGATCGGCGCGCCTCCGGGCTACGTCGGGTACGACGAAGGCGGAGCGCTGACCGAGAGCGTGCGCCGGCGGCCGTACCAGGTTGTCCTGTTCGACGAGGTCGAGAAGGCGCACCCGGACGTGTTCAACGTGCTGTTGCAGGTTCTCGATGATGGCCGCCTCACGGACGGCCAGGGCCGCACGGTCGACTTCCGGAACACCATCATCATCATGACCTCGAACCTGGGGTCGCAGTATCTGGCCGAGCTGGCCGACGACGCCGACGTCGAGACCGCCCGTCCGGGGGTGATGGAGGTGGTGCGCCAGCACTTCCGGCCGGAGTTCCTGAACCGGATCGACGAGATCATCCTGTTCAAGCGCCTGGGCCGTGGCGAGATGGACGGGATCGTGAAGATCCAGCTCCAGCGCGTCGAGAAGCTGCTGGCCGACCGCCGCATGGCTTTGGCCCTGGACAACGATGCCCTGCACTGGCTGGGCGAGCGCGGCTACGACCCCGTCTACGGGGCCCGGCCGCTGAAGCGGGTGATCCAGAAGGAGCTGATCGACCCCATCGCGCGCAAGCTGCTGGCAGGCGATCTGGACGACGGCTCGGTCATCCAGGTGGGAGCCGGCGGCGACGGCCTCGAGATCGGCCGCGCCAAGGTTCACTAGCCGAGATTGCGAGCGCCCGCCGGGAGACCGGCGGGCGTCTTGCTTTACAGCGTGACCGGCGTGGTGCGGCCGCCGCGGACGACGACGCGTCGCATCAGGGCGACGGTCGGGCCGGGGCCGGCGGCGGGCTTGGCGACCGTGATGGCGTACCAGGCGCCGTCGGGTAGACCGCCGAACGCGAACTGATCGGCATCGTCGCAGGTGCTGCGGCGCACGAACGGGCCGGCGTCGCCGGCCGGGGCGCCCGGCGTGCGGGCGCGAACTTCGTCGGCCGGCAGCGCGGCGGCGGTGGTCGAGCCGTAGAGGGCGGCCATCCGGCGGCTGGACCACGGCGTCTCGGGCGTCAGGACGACAGCCGAGCCGGCGCAGGTGTAGCGCGTGGCCCCCTGACGATAGGCCACCCGGCCCGCGATGATGTTGCTGCCCGGCCGCTGCGACCAGGCGAAGTCCTGCGCCGAGAAGTTGGCGCTCCCGCCCATCGGCGGTGGCGGCGGGCGCGAGATCGGCCCGCTGGGCGGCGGGGGACCCAGGCTGGGCGTACAGGCCGCGGCAAGGAGGGCGGCGCCGAGGGCGCCAAGGATCGGAAGGCGGGGAGCGAGCATGATGATCATCTTATAGGCGAATGCGTCGAAACGTGGCCACTGGCATCGCGCCGCCGGCCGGGGTTTGTCAGTCCGGCGTGGCGTCGTCCCGCGGCGCCGTGGCGCTGAGGGGCAGCAGCACGCCGCATTGCAGGCACACGAAGCCGAGGGCGTCCGGGGTGCGGCCTTCCCAACTCTTGTCGTCCTGTTCGACGCGGATTCGGATCGGCGCGACGCGGTGGATCGCGGCGCGACAGGCGGGACATTTCGCTTCTTTCATTCGCGAAC
>Ga0209026_1001329_pt1 | contig 11098 bp, 9 predicted proteins | sample AraplaCL_Col_mCL_FD_184262 | JGI IMG/M metagenome (GOLD analysis project Ga0209026, IMG submission 184262) | Arabidopsis root microbial communities from the University of North Carolina, USA - plate scrape CL_Col_mCL (SPAdes) (version 2) | ecosystem: Host-associated > Plants > Roots >... | reverse complement strand
ATGATCTGATATTGGATCCGTCGCATCTTTGGTTAACCATTCATGAATCAGTTGGTCACCCTTCGGAATTGGACCGCGTATTAGGCTATGAAGCTAACTTCGCAGGTACCAGCTTCCTTACACTCGACAAATGGAAAAGCGGCAACTTTAAATTTGGCAGTAAAAACGTAAACATATTGGCCGACAAACTACAGCCCGGTTCATTAGGGGCAGTTGGCTACGATGATGAGGGCGTAAAATGCGGCCAATGGGATATTATAAAAGACGGCATTTTAGTAAATTATCAAACTATTCGCGACCAAGCACATATCATTGGCTTGGATCATTCACAAGGCTGCTGTTATGCTGATGCATGGAGCGATGTGCAATTTCAACGCATGCCGAATATCTCATTACAAGCCGGCACCGCGCCCCTTACTCCTAACGAAATGATCAAGAATGTAGAAAAAGGTATTTATATCATCGGTGATAGTTCATTCTCGATAGATCAACAGCGCTATAACTTCCAGTTTAGCGGGCAATTGTTTTACGAGATCAAAAACGGGCAAATTGCGGGTATGTTGAACGATGTGGCCTATCAGGCTAACACCCAGGAGTTTTGGAACTCATGCGTGGGCGTGGCCGATAAACGCGATTACCGTTTAGGAGGTTCTTTCTTTGACGGAAAAGGGCAGCCACAGCAGGTTAGCGCGGTATCGCATGGTTCGGCAACGGCCCGTTTTAATGGAGTAAATGTTATTAACACAGCAAGAAAAATCTAAACCATGGCTATATATACAGAAGACGAAGCACGCGCTTTAATGAAAAAGGCGCTTAGCTATTCAAAAGCCGACGAATGTGAGATCAATTTCAGCGGATCAAATTCGGGTAATATTCGCTATGCGATCAACTCAGTTTCAACAAGTAGCAGTATCAGCCAGAGCAACATGACCATATCATCGGCTTTTGGCAAGAAACTAGGCATCACCACACTTAATGAATATACAGATGCGGCTATAGAAAGCGCCGTGCGGCGAGCAGAAGAGCTGGCGCAATTTGCACCGGAAAACCCGGAATACATGCCGTTTTTAGGCCCACAAACCTATGCGCCGCAAAACCCACGAAACTTTATAAAAGAAACTGCCGAAATGACGCCTAAACAGCGTACGGACATGGTGGCGCAAAGCTTGCAAGTATCTAAAGACAACAAACTGGTTGCAGCCGGCTTTTTACAAAACACCGGCGGCTTTACCTCCATGATGAATTCGCATGGTTTGTTTGCATACAGCACGTATTGCGATGTTAACTTTTCGGCCACATTACGTACCGAAGATGGCAAAGGCTCCGGCTATGTGACAAAGGATTTTGAAGACCTTAACGACATGGATACGCTTGCATTTACCAAAACAGCGGCACAAAAGGCAACAAGTTCTGTTAATGCACGCGCTATTGAGCCGGGTAAATACACGGTGATATTAGAGCCTGCTGCGGGGATTGTGTTATTAGAAAACCTATATGGCGGCCTCGACCAGCGCAGCGCAGATGAGGGACGCAGCTTTTTAGGTAAAAAAAGCGGCGGTACACGCGTAGGCGAAAAGATGTTAGACGAACGTGTTACCATCTATTCAGATCCGTTAAACCCAAAACTACCGGGGAACACCTGGAGCGGCGACGGGCGTCCACAAGTGCGCCGCACCTGGATTGATAAAGGTGTGATCAAGACCCTTTATAACTCGCGCTATTGGGCTCAGAAGCAAAACATAGAATCTATTCCCGGACCGGGCAGCGTTATTATGGAGGGTGGTACAAAAACCCTTGCCCAATTAATCAAAGAAACCGAAAAAGGAATATTGGTAACCAGGCTTTGGTACATCCGCCCGGTTGATCCGCAAACCTTATTGTTTACCGGCCTTACCCGCGATGGTACTTTTTATATCGAAAACGGACAAATCAAATTCCCGATCAAAAATTTCCGGTTCAATGAGAGCCCCGTGATCATGCTAAACAACCTTGACGAGTTGGGTATATCAGAACGAACGGTAAGTAGCGAGTCTACCCAAAGCTCAATGATACCACCGATGAAGATAAGGGACTTTACTTTCACTTCGCTGTCGGATGCGGTGTAGTTGGGAGTAAAGATTAGAGATCGAAGACTAAAGATTAGACCTCCCAAATGGCGGGTCTTTTTTGTTTGGGTGAATTTGGATGAAAATGCTAGTATAACTTTATGTAACTGACATAAAAATTTGAATATCAATTTTATTTTCGTTTAAAGAAAGTACAGATAACCGTGTTGAGTAACATTAATCATCCAAAAACTTGTCATGCTGAGCGATAGCGAAGCATCTTAAACCAGCGGATATGCCACCCGATATAGTAGCTTAATATCCTTCGACAACCACTTAGTGTGACAAATAGGAAACGGTGTTTTTACCCTCCCCTGACCTACCGCCTTATGCAATCAAAACCAAAAACGGTATCTTTGCAAACTTTATGAGTAAGCACGGCAGGATATTAGTGGCAATGAGCGGCGGGGTTGATAGCTCTGTAGCGGCAGTGATGTTGCATGAGCAAGGTTACGAGGTGATTGGCCTGACCATGAAAACCTGGGACTATGCCTCATCCGGCGGTAGCTCAAAAGAAACTGGATGCTGCAGCTTAGACAGTATTAACGATGCCCGCGCTTTAGCGGTTGGTTATGGTTTCCCTCATTACATTTTGGATATTCGCGATGAGTTTGGCGATTTTGTGATCGATAACTTTGTGGATGAATACCTTGCCGGCCGTACCCCTAACCCATGTGTGTTATGTAATACCCACATTAAATGGGAAGCTTTATTGAAGCGTGCCGATAAATTGGATTGCGAGTTCATTGCTACAGGGCATTATGCTAATATACGTTTACAAGATAGCGGCCGGTATGTTATCTCAAAAGGTAAAGACGAAAATAAAGATCAATCATACGTGCTTTGGGGTGTGTCACAACGTAACCTCGCACGTACAAAATTCCCGTTAGGTAGTTTTTCCAAGCCCGAGATACGCCAAATGGCCGTAGATATGGATCAGTTAGAACTGGCGGGTAAAAGCGAAAGCTATGAGATATGTTTTGTGCCGGATAACGACTATAGAGCCTTCCTACGCCACAAAGTAGCCGACCTGGATGAACGTATAGGTCAGGGTAATTTTGTATTGACAGACGGCACCGTAGTGGGCAAACATCAAGGGTATCCGTTCTACACTATTGGTCAGCGCAAAGGTTTGGGCATAGCTTTAGGTAGGCCAATGTTTGTTACTTCTATACAACCCGATACCAATACCGTAGTTTTAGGTACCGAGGTGGAATTAGAACGAAAAGAAGCATGGGTACGGAATCTTAACCTCATTAAATACGAAAACATCAACGAACCCTTAGAGGCGATAACTAAGATACGCTACAAAGACGCTGGTTCGCAAAGCACCATCCAGCAAATGGGCGAACATATGAAAGTTGACTTTCATCATGCAGCCTCGGGCATTGCACCGGGACAGTCGGCGGTCTTCTATGAAGGGAATGACTTGTTGGGCGGTGGCTTTTTAATATAAGTATAAAACAATTAACAGATTGACTTAAAGGGCTATCTGTTAGCATAGTTAACCCATCAATTACATCGTGAACACAAAGCGGCGCTGTTATTATTGTATTAAAACGCCGGTTAAAATTTGTGTTTAACATACTTTCTGTTTTATTTGCAGAAAATAACGGAATTTAATGGCTAAAAATTTATTGATTGTCGAGTCGCCCGCAAAGGCAAAAACCATTGAGGGTTACCTGGGGAAAGACTTCACTGTGAAGTCGAGCTACGGCCATATCCGCGATTTGGTGAAAAGTGAAGATGCCATTGATATAGCACACAACTTTCAACAAAAATACGAAGTACCTGCCGATAAGAAGCAGGTAGTAAGCGAATTAAAGAAATTAGCAAAGGAAGCCGAAACGGTGTGGTTAGCTTCCGATGAGGACCGTGAGGGTGAGGCCATTTCCTGGCATTTGTTTGAAACTTTGGGTTTAAAGGATGCCAATACCAAGCGCATCGTTTTCCACGAGATCACTAAACCAGCTATTACTAAAGCCATTGAAAACCCGCGTAAAATAGATTATAACCTGGTTAATGCACAGCAAGCTCGCCGCGTTTTAGATAGATTGGTGGGTTTTGAACTTTCTCCGGTATTGTGGAAGAAAGTAAAACCATCGCTCTCTGCAGGTCGTGTACAATCTGTTGCTGTCAGATTGATCGTAGATCGCGAACGAGAGATCAACAAATTTCAAAGTGAAGCTGCATTTAAGATAGTCGCCATTTTTGGCAAAGGCAAACAGGCATTCAAAGCTGAATTGCCTGAGCGCTTTGCCCAACAAGGCGATGCTGAAAAGTTTTTGCAAGATTGCATTAATGCTGTATTTAACGTCAACTCGTTAGAAACCAGGCCAACCAAACGTTCACCTGCAGCGCCGTTTACTACTTCTACCTTGCAACAAGAGGCCAGCCGCAAGTTGGGTTTTTCCGTATCGGGGACTATGTCTGTAGCTCAAAAATTATATGAGGCGGGACATATTACCTACATGCGTACCGATTCTGTTAACTTATCTGATACAGCATTAAATTCAGCACAACAAGAAATTACATCTGCGTACGGCGATAAATATCACCAGCAACGAAAATATAAAACTAAGGCTGCCGGTGCCCAGGAAGCACACGAAGCTATACGTCCCACGTATTTTAACAATCATACCATTGATGGTGACAGTCGTGAAAAACGACTGTACGAACTGATTTGGAAACGCGCCATCGCCTCGCAAATGAGCGAAGCGCAGTTTGAAAAAACCACCGCAAAGATCGGTATATCAACGCGGAAAGAGGAATTGGTAGCCAACGGCGAGGTAATGAAATTTGATGGTTTTCTAAAGGTTTACTTAGAATCAAACGACGAGGAAGAAGATAACCAACAGGACGACGATAACGCAATATTGCCACCATTAACCAAAGGGCAGCAACTTGATCTGGAAGAGATGTCAGCTACTGAGCGCTTCTCCCGTCCACCGGCAAGATACACAGAAGCCAGCTTAGTTAAGAAACTGGAAGAATTAGGTATCGGCCGCCCCTCTACTTACGCGCCAACGATCTCTACTATACAAAACCGCGGGTATGTAGTAAAAGAGGATCGTGAAGGTAAAGCGCGTAATTTCCGCGTTTTAACCCTTAGAAGTGGAAGCATTAATAAAGAACAACGTGCCGAAAACACCGGTGCAGAGCGCGGTAAGCTCTTCCCTACTGATATTGGTTCGGTAGTGAACGATTTCCTGGTGCAACACTTTAACGGCATTGTCGATTTTCATTTCACTGCTAAAGTTGAAAAGCAATTCGACGAGATAGCTCAAGGCTTGTCTGAATGGACCGATATGATCCGCGGGTTTTACACGCCTTTCCATCAGAACGTTGAGAGTACCATTGAAACTGCTACCAAAGCAACCGGCGAGCGCGAACTGGGTGTTCATCCGGAAAATGGCAAAAAGGTTTCCGTGCGTATTGGGCGCTTTGGTCCGTTTGTACAAGTTGGTGATAACGAGACTGAAGGCGGTGAGAAGCCTTTATATGCAAGTTTACGTACCGGACAAAGCATTGAGACCATCGGCTTAGAGGACGCCTTAGAACTGTTTAAATTGCCTAAAAAAGTCGGTGTTTATGAAGATAAGGATATGACTGTAGCCATAGGTCGTTTCGGCCCGTACATTCGCCATAACAGCGTTTTTGTGTCGCTACCAAAAGGTGTTGATCCATTAGATGTAACCGAAGAACAAGCCATCGAATTGATTAACGATAAGCGTAAGAAAGACGCCGAGAAACTTATTAAAACTTTTGACGAAGATGCGACGGTTAAAGTACTCAACGGCAGATTTGGTCCGTATATCGAGTTCGGCAAACAAAACGTGAAGATCCCGAAGGGAAAAGATCCTGCATCTCTTACTTATGAAGAGTGTAAAGAATTAGCCGCTGCCGAAGAGAAAAGCCCTAAAAAAGGCGGAAAGAAGTTTACTAAGAAAAAGTAGAAGATGTGCAGATGCGTGGACATGCAGAGATGCAGATGATTTTTTCGAGCTCATTTGCACATACGCACATTTGCATATCAGCACATAAATAACAAAATGCTAAAACACCTTCCCGAAAACGAAGTAAAGGATATTGCTGTGGCTGTGGCGCTGGAAGGCGAAAATGCAGAGAGTAAAACCTGGTACGTCTATATCATCAATCTAAAAAAAGAACCGATTGAAAACGTACTGATAACCTCAAAGGGTTATGGCGAAAAGGACGGCGAGCAGGTAAAAACCTCTATCCTTCGCCACATGATACCACTTATTGAAAGCAATGCTTTTAAGCTAATCGAGACCATAGACGAACAAACCTTTGGCCTTAATAACGAATACTGGGTAAGCTATTATATCGGCAACCAGATCTATGATAAGAAGTTTATCTTCCTGCCCGAAAGTATCATCGACTCAAATTTTATTAAGATACCCGTGGTGAATAAGCCGGGGGTGATGATTGCGTAAGGCTAGTCCGAAACTCGGGAGGACGGAAAGTCCGGAAGCGATAAATCACTAACCGGTCCTAGCAATGACTAGTATTAAAACCTAACTATCAAACTTCTCTAACAACTTCAACAGTGTTTCAAAATCTTTAGGATATGGCGCGTGGATAGTTACCGCCTCGCCATTTAATAACTTAAAGGTTACTTCGTAAGCGTGCAAGGCAAAACGTTTCATAATCGGTTGCTCTTCCTGGTCTTTACCTAATTGGTACTTACGCTTTAAAGCAGAAAGCATAACCGGCTTGCCTTTATACATTTCGTCGCCGGCTATAGAGGCGCGCTGAGTAGCCAGGTGAATACGTATCTGGTGCATACGTCCCGTTACCGGGCGGCATTCAACCAAAGTGTAATGTTTAAAGTATTTTAAGGATTGGAACCAGGTTTCTGCGCGCTTACCGTCCTGACGGCTTATAGTTACATTGCCTTTTCCAACGTTTAAAATTGGTAGATCAACGAGCAGGTCATTAAACACGTGGGTTCCTTCTATAACCGCATGGTAAACCTTTTTTACCTGTCGCTTTTCAAATTGCATAGATACGGTGCGGTATGCTTCCGGGTTTTTAGCGATTATTAAGGCGCCAGAGGTCTCTTTATCCAGTCGGTGACATATCTGGGCGTCGTGACTGTAAACCTTCGCCAGGCGCAGCATATTTACTTCACCGCCTTCGCGCTCATCTAACGAACTGATGAATGGCGGTTTGTTCACCACGATCAAGTCGTCGTTTTCAAATAAAATCAGGTCCTGAAATTTGGGTAGCTTCATACGATTTGCAAAAATACGCTTATTAACAGAATTGGAACAGTTATTGTATTTATAAATGAAATTAACCTCCATCTAACCTACAAAACATAATGAGCGACAAATCAAATCAACCTGAAGAAAAGGGATTTTTCGAAAAGGTAAAAGAAACAATCGAAGAACTTTGGGAAGGTACCAAAGACAAGGCTGAAGATATTAAAGACGCAGCCGAAGATAAAATAGAGAACCTGACCGAAAAGGCTCCTAAAAAGACTACAGTAACCCGCAAAGTTGCTACAGCCAAGAAAGCAATTACCGCTAAAGCTGCCGACGTAACTAAAAAGGCCCAGACCAAGGCTACTGACGTTAAGAAAAAAGCAGAAACTAAAGTAGCCGACGTTAAGAAAAAAGCAGAAGCTAAAGTAGCTGATATCAAAACCAAGGCGAAAAAAGAAGTATCCGAGGCAAAAGATAAAGCAGCAACCGCTAAGAAAACAGCGACTACTAAAGTTGCAGCTGCTAAAAAAACAGCTACCGCCAAAGCAGATACTGCAAAGAAAACAGCTTCTACTAAAAGCACGAGTGCTAAAAGTAAATCAAAAGCAGCTTAATAAAATTTTAATTAGCTAACGGTAAAGGCGATAGGAGAAATTCTTGTCGCCTTTTTTCTGAACCATGATTTGCAGGATTTAAGGATTATCAGGATTTATTACAAAGCGTAATGGCCCGCCGGAAAACCGGGGCCGAGGCCCAAACGCCTGTGCGGCTGAGCGATTTTTCCGGCTTGATTTTTTGGTTACTTTTTCATCTAAGGAAAAAGTAACTAGGCCCCCGCGGCTATGAGCGGGCTTGAGCACATTCACGCCATACATAGTGTGGGATTGTTTCGTTCCTCGCAATGACGTTTTTGTAAAACTGGTCGCTACCTATGTAACAATATCTGGCTGGCAAACCAAAGCGTAAGGAAAAAACCTGCGCAATCCGTGAACGTAGTAATGATAATTGACGATGCCACTGCCGGGTCTATCCCCACCCTTTTTAACAGCAACGGAATACCGGCACCGGATAAGCCAGCAACAAGTAAATTACCGGTCATGGCGATAAACAGCACCAAACCCATCATAGGGTTACCATCATAAAACCAGGCAAATGCACCGACAACCAAGCCATTGGCTGCTCCGTTGAGTAAGCCAACAGAAAGTTCTTTTGTTACTGTACGGTAGGCTTGTTTATCGGTTAGGTCGTTCAGGGATATACGTCGAACCGTAACCGCAAGCGCTTGCGTAGCAGCATTACCGCCCATACCGCTAATAATCGTCATGTAAGCAACAATAGCGGGTATAGCACCCTGAACTGTTGGGAATTGACGAATGACGGCGGCTCCCAGGAAACCGGTACCTAAATTAATTACCAACCAAGGCAAACGGCTCTTTACCGCATCCTGCCAGTTACCGCTCAGCTCCTCGTCTTCAGATACACCGGAAATCTTCAAGATGTCCTCGGTGCTCTCCTCCTCCATCACGTCGATAATATCATCCACCGTAATGCGGCCAAGCAGTTTCATGTGCTCGTCAACCACCGGGATGGTGGTCAGGTTGTATTGTGAAATTAGTTTAGCTACTTCTTCCTGGTCAAGATCTGCCTGCACAAAAACCGGCTCGGGTTTCATGATGCTTTTAACCTTCACGTTGGCGTGCGACTTGATCACGTCTTTAATTGAAACAATGCCTTGCAGTATGTCGGCGTTATCAACCACGTAAATAGTGTAAAACTCCTCCATCTCTTCCGACTGACGGATAATCTCATCCAACGCTCCCTTTTTATCCAGGTTGATGTTGATCTTGATGAGTTCAGAGTTCATCAAACCGCCGGCGGTGTTTTCGTCATAGCTCATCAACGCGCGGATGCTCGAAGCATCTTCTTCGTCAATGTCCTCTAAAATTTCTTGCTGTTCGTGCTCCTCTAACTGCGAGATAATGTCAGTAGCATCGTCATAATCCAGTTCTTCAACGATCTCCGAACGTTTCTCCGGATCAAGGCTATGCAGCAATTCGCCCGGACGATGCTCTTCGTCCATTTCAGAAATTACTTCCGAGGCAATGTCGGTCGGCAGCACATTGATAATGCGCTCGCGATCCTCGGGAGTAATTCGCTCAAACAAAATAGCGATCTCCGATGCATGATACTCCAGCAGAACTGCCTGTAGCTCAGCATCGGTACCCTCCAGCGCATGTTGAATACGCTGTAAGTCGGATTTATCTATTTCAAACGATTGCATGCCTTGCTAAATTAGGCATTTTGTGCGGGAATGAGGAATGAAAAGCAAACCTGTTAACATCAGGAACCGTCATTGCGAGGAACGAAGCAATCCTAACCCACCATGCATGTGTATAGGCTAACGCAGGAAGATTGCTTCGTTCCTCGCAATGACGTGTTGGTAGATTGGATTATTCCGACCGCAAATAAGTTGCAACTATCCCCTCAACCTTATCCAATTTCCCTAAAACAACATTTACCTGCATTTTACGGATGGAAAATTCTATACGGCAGTCATTATCAAATTGCTGAGATAAAATTTCGAGATCGTTTTCTTTGATGATGCACATTACCTCATTCATTTGCAGGTAATCGAAGGTGATGGCGTAAATATCATTCACTGTTTTGCTGATGATCTGCGTGTTATCCAGCGCATCAACAGCAGCGGATTTATAGGCATTGATCAGTCCCGGAACGCCGAGTAACGTTCCACCGAAATAACGAACAACCACTATCAGGATATTCGTCACATCCCGCGAAAGCAAAGTGTTTAATATCGGCCTGCCGGCAGTGCCAGAGGGTTCACCGTCATCGTTTAATTTAAACACGCTACGATCTGGCGTTAAACGCATGGCCCAGCAATTGTGATTGGCTTTTGGGTGCTCGCTTTTTAGTTTATCGATTAGGGGTTTGATCTGATGTTCGGAGGTGATCGGGTAAGCGAAAGCCAGGAATTTACTGCCGCGATCGCGGAAATCGCCAATGGAAGGTGCAGCTATTGTTTTGTAAGTATCGTCAAAAAGCATCAGGAGACATTAAACCTCATCATCTAAACCACTCACTCCACCCGATATCACAAACTTCATCATGTCGGCCGAGTTACGGTCGATCGGTTTTACTTTATCGGACGCTATAATTACCACCTGCCCCGCAAACGAATAAGAATATGGAAAATATACTGCCACCTCGCCAGGCAAACCTAACTTCGCCAGATCTTTTTGTACCAGGAAGCCTATCTTTTTTAAGCCGAACTCGTTTACCTCCACAATTACCGCCTCGTTAAATTTCTTTTCATCGCCGACAAAGGCTTCGGTGAGGTCCTTGATTGAAGAATACAGAAAGTTAAAGAACGGCAGCCGGTTTATCCAGCGATTGAACCAGGTGCGAATAGGGTCGGTAATTACGTTGGTAACCAAAACGCCGGCTAACATAATTACCACCAATACATTCAAAATGCCTAACCCGGGAATATGCAGCGGCTTACCCTGGCCATTTTCTATAAATACATCACTAAGGTTCAGCGCGTTGTCAATGCTACTTACGGCCCAGTAAATTAAATATATAGCCAGGCCAACGGGTAATACCACGATGACACCTTTTACAAAATAATTCAGTAATGCAGACGCGACGCGTTTCATTTCGGAGGTAAAAGTACGTTGTTTTTACGCGAAGTGAAATATTGTGAATATTTCTTGTGGATGTTAGGAAGTTTAATTTCGAATA
>Ga0209026_1001326_pt1 | contig 11129 bp, 16 predicted proteins | sample AraplaCL_Col_mCL_FD_184262 | JGI IMG/M metagenome (GOLD analysis project Ga0209026, IMG submission 184262) | Arabidopsis root microbial communities from the University of North Carolina, USA - plate scrape CL_Col_mCL (SPAdes) (version 2) | ecosystem: Host-associated > Plants > Roots >... | reverse complement strand
GCCAATTTTACTCCCCAGGGTGTTTTATTGCAGTGGTAATCGGCATGGTCTATTTTGGCATTGAGCAGTTCCATTACCAAAACCACATTATATTTTTGAGCTATCGGCAATAATAGTTTGATCCCTTCAACACAATTAGCCAACCCTGTTTCATCATCCATTCCATTGCGATTACCGCTAAAGCAGATCAGATTGGTGTACCCTGCAGCCGCTACCAGCGGTATCATTTTGGCATAGTTATCAAGGAGTTGTGCGTGATACTGCGGATGGTTAAAGCCTTCAGTCAAGCTAATTTCGGCGCCATTACACATGGGCGAATAAAGTCCGTGCTTTTTTAACGTTGGCCAATCCTCGGGCCCAACCAGATCAATACCGGTTATCCCGATTTGTTTTGCAGCAATACAAAGCTCATCAAGGCTCATATCCGGATAGCACCAGGCACAAACCGAATGGTTGATATTTCCTTTTAATGATTGAGTTGATACCTGCATATTTCTATCAGGTAAAGGAAACAAATCCGCTAATCATATCAAAACAATACGATCGGGAACTTCTTCACAAAGATTAATTCAATGCAGGATTTTCAGGGAAATTGGCGATGTGCGCGTAACGCTGTCCCAAGCTGACAACGGTTTGTTTCCACAAGGATTCTTCGTTATGGTTAAACAGCATGCCGGTGTCGAATTTATCGGTAACGATCCAGGTATCTTCCATTAGTTCATCATCCAACTGGCCCTCTGTCCAGCCAGAATAGCCAATAAAGAAGCGGATGTCGTTATCGGTCAGCTGATAGTTATTGATGAGATCTTTAACTATTTCAAAATCTCCTCCCCAATACACGCCATCAATTATTTCTATACCTCCATCAATCTTATCAGGGCAGCGGTGTATAAAATGTAAAGTATTGTTACCCACCGGGCCGCCTTTGTATAATGGCGTTTCGGCATAGGCCATATCTGGCATAATATCGCTCAGCACCAGATCGCTCAATTGATTTAGTACAAAACCCATAGCGCCTACTTCCGAGTATTCGGTAAGTAAGATGACTGATCTTTTAAAATTCGGATCCATCATAAAAGGTTCCGATATTAATAATCTGCCTGCAGCCGGGGTAATTGTACTTAACATTTATCTGCTTTTGGTGTATAACGTTAACATTACTATCAAAAATATGTTCGATTAAAGATAAATTGAAATTTTATGGAACAAATTTTTTAGTGCTAAAATATGCGCCCATCTATTTGTAACTTTGCGGTCAAATGGATCAATCAACAATTCAAAACCTAAGAGAAGAATATCGCGCAGCTACATTATCTGAAAAGGATGTTGCTAAAAACCCTATGAAACAGTTTGAAAAGTGGTTTAAGCAGGTATTGGAAGCAGATAGCCACGAAGCTAATGCGATGACGTTGGCAACCGCCAGCACAAATGGCCGGCCATCTGCACGCACCGTTCTGCTCAAAGGGTTTGACGAACGCGGCTTTGTTTTTTACACTAACTATTTGAGTCGCAAAGGCCGGGAGTTAGGAAAAAACCCACTAGCTACGCTATTGTTTTTTTGGCCATCGCTGGAGCGCCAGGTATGTATTGAAGGTACAGTTGAAAAAGTTAGCCGCGAAGAATCGGAAAAATATTTTTATACCCGGCCAAAAGGAAGCCAGATCGGCGCCCTGGTATCGCCACAAAGCCAGGAAATAGATAGCCGCGAGGTATTAGAAAAGAAATGGACCGACCTGGAAAAGGTTTATGCCGATGAGGATGTACCTAAACCGGCACATTGGGGTGGGTACATTGTAAAGCCGAGGCTGATTGAATTTTGGCAAGGCCGCCCAAGCCGCTTACATGATCGTATTGTTTACAAACGCGCTGATAAAAACGACTGGAAAATTGTTAGACTTGCCCCATGATTTTTGAGGATATTAAGGCTTTACTGATCAACAAATTTGGTGAGGGTGTTATTTTAGGCGAAGAAACGTCGGGTTTGCAAAAAGCCCTGATCGTAAAACCTGAAATGATAGCCGAAGTTTGTTTGGAACTGCGTGATAATCCCGAAACTTATTTCGATTTTCTATCGTGCCTTAGCGGGGTTGATTATGGCACAACCGAAAACAGGTTTGGCGTAGTTTATCATTTAGCCTCTATCCCATTTAACACCCAACTGGTTTTAAAAGTAAGTGTTGAGAATAACCGCGAGCTGGATAATCTACCGGTTTTTCCAAGTGTTTCGGCGGTATACAAAACAGCCGAATGGCACGAACGTGAGGCTTACGATTTGGAAGGGATCTTTTTTGAAAATCACCCCGACCTGCGCCGCATTTTATTACCCGACGACTGGGAAGGCTATCCACTTAGAAAAGACTATCAGGAAGCGGAAGAATACAAAGGAATTAAGATCAAATAACATTCCCTCAATAAGCCTTTCTCAGCATATCAGCAAACTCATCGGGCAAGGGACTGTCTTCAACTGCTTCGGCTGCTTTTTCAACGTCATATTCAACGCGAATAAATTCGACGGTTATAGCGGAAGCATCAACGGTATTCGCTGTCTGATCGATATTCAACATTACATAGCAAGCCCTGTTATCGCCATCTTTTGGCTTGCCAACCGAACCAAGATTAATTGCATGCCGAAAATGATTACTACCACTTTCGCTTGAATTGATGATACGATGGTAGGGTTTATGGGTATGGCCAAAGCATAATATATCAGCGTTGGCTTCCTGCATTATTATTGACAATTCAGATTGGGGCATATCTTCAAATAAATATTCGTCAACACTTCTTGGACTGCCGTGAACTAACAACAGGTTTATCAATTCGTTGTTAAAGCGAAACTCAACACGAATATGTGCGGGTAAGCTTAACAGATATTCACATTCCTGCGGTTTAATAATATGATAAGCATAATTTTTACCCGATTGTTCGAGAGCATCTTTGTCAAGAATATTTAAGTTGGACACTTTTAAATCGTGGTTGCCGGCTATAGTTGCAATGCTCTTGTCACGGATGGCCGCGATCACTTCGTTTGGCCAAATGTTGTAACCCACTAAATCGCCAAGGCAATAAATCATATCAGGCTTTCGACCATCTATATCTGCCAACACCGCCTCTAAAGCCGGGAGATTAGCGTGTATATCAGAAAACAAGGCAATTTTCATTTGTTATTTTTAACATCTGTGGCCAAATATTTCCAAATGGGAATTGCAATTAATGCACCCGTTATTGGTGCAATAATATAGATCCAAAGATGCTCTAAATGGCCTGATACCAAAGCCGGCGCAATTGATCGTGCCGGGTTCATAGAAGCGCCGCAAACAGGCCCGGCAAACATGGCTTCCAAACCCACTACGGCACCTATGGCCAAGCCTGCAAACATCCCGGTTTCTTTACTCCAGTGAGCAACGTTGAAAATCACCAGCATTAAAAAGAAAGTAAGTAATAATTCGAGGATAAATGACTGCATTTCGCCGCCTGCCGGTAAAGTTGCCCCCAATAGGTTACTTGATGGAAAAAGAAATTTCAAAGTAACACTTGCCAATATTGCACCTGCTATTTGGCTGATAATATACCCTGGAAGTGATTTTGCAGCAAAACGACCCGCAATAGTAAAAGCAAAACTTACAGCCGGGTTTAAATGGGCACCCGATATATTACCTAAACTATAGATCATACTCATAACTATCAATCCCCAGGTTATTGCAACACCTGTATGAGTAACTACTCCGCCAGTCTGTTGATCAATGACCATTGCCCCGGTTCCGCAAAAAACAAGGATAAACGTACCAATCAATTCCGCAACGTAATTTCTCATCCAAAATGGGCTTTAACAAACTCGGCTGAGTAAGTTTTGATCATCTCTCTAACCCGCCTAAACTCATTCATAATTTCCTCATCCGTTCCTTTGGCTTTTGCCGGATCAGGAAAATTTTGATGAAAGCGTTCGACCTTACCGGGGAAAAACGGACAGGCTTCATTAGCATTATCACAAACCGTGATCACATAATCAAACGGGATATCAATATATTCATCGACATTGTTTGAGGTATGTTTCGAGATATCGATATGGTCTTCGGCCATCACCTGTATGGCTTTAGGGTTTACGCCGTGAGTTTCAATTCCGGCGCTGTAAACCTCGGCCCTGTCGCCTCCGAAATGTTGTAAATAACCATGGGCTATCTGGCTGCGGCAGCTATTGCCGGTGCATAGTACTAATATTCGTTTCATATTTTATTTCAAATGTTTTTTCATGGCTATTGCCGAAACCGGGCAAACGTGGCTAAACTCGGATGATTGCTGTACTTCTACCGGTATTGTTGGTCTATCAATCAGCTCATAACCTTTGCGCTTAAAATAATCAGGGGCTGTTTCGGTAAGCAGGTAAATACCTGCCAGGCCGTGAGTGACAGCTAATCTTTCAATTTTACCAAGCAACTCATCGCCTATACCTTTATTGCGGAAGGATTTATTGACAGCTAATGAACGCAGCAACCCATAATTTCCGTAAATTTCGAGACCGATGGAACCTATAACCACATTACCATCCAAAGCCACCAGAAAATCATCCAACTCTTCCGGAAGGTCTTCGGCTGGTAAGTTTTCGCCCTTCAACAAGCCAATTACCGCCTGTCTGTGGGATTTTGCGTTTCCAATTTGCATGTCCATCATTTAACAGCAACCGCCACCCGGCTCGCAACAAGCTGATGTCACAGCTAAGTTTTTTAACTCAACCTTAGGCTTTATTTCTGTTTTGGCCGGCGCGCAACAGGCCTCGCCTTCAGCAGTAGTTGTACCACACGATCCTCCTCTCTCAATAGCTTTACATTGTGTCTTGTCAGGCCTTAAGTCAACTATCAGGTTATCCCCATCGACCAATAAATCGTTCGGATACATCTGGCGGGTATCAAATCCGGTGTTGCCAAATTCTATTTTTACGGTTGCCATTGGGTTAATACTCATGGCTTTTTCTACAACCGCGATAATAGATAAGGCTTTACTTACTTTCATAGAAAGTTCGGCATCTCCCGATGTAGGCTCCCAAAGCTGGACGATAACCTCGGTCCAGGTGTTTAATTTACCACCGCAATCTACCGATACGATAGGCGCCTGCTTAATTTCTGTAATATGATAAGATGCGTCCACCAATTTATCTTCGGCATATTTAAATTGCAGGTGCTTATCAGCATGCAGCAATAATTCGTTTTTAAAGGATTGCCAATTTGTGGCTTCTGTGTTATTCATAGCTTAAATTTTAAATTAACAACAACTTTGATTTGAGGAAGCAGTTTGCAAATCGCCAAAAAGAGTATTGAAATCCGAATTGAAATCTTTAAACGCTTCCCAGTTAATACAATAGCAGGACTTTTTTCCGTCTATCGTGCCTTTGATCAACCCCGCACCCATCAGCTCTTTCAAATGCTGTGATACAGTTGCTTGGGCTAATGGCATTACCTCTACAATTTCGCCGCAGATGCAGGTATTGCGTTCAGCAAGTACCCGTAAAATGGCTATTCGTGCCGGGTGCGACATGGCTTTGGCCATATCGGCAAGCTTTTGATCGAGTTCAGTAAACTCCGTTTTTTTATTGATCGCCATCGGTTAAATTATATATCGTAAATATACGATAATAAAAACAAGCTATGCAAGTATTTTTTTATTTTTAGGCAATCCACCAAACAACTATACCCTTTTTTAAGTTAGCTAACCGTTATAATAACTATATTGGGCCTGCCTAAGTAATTTTTGAATGGTTAAACAACTACGCTGCTTATTAATTTTACTGACTCTCCCGTTAGCGCCAGGCATGGCTCAAAGGAGTATGGATAGTGCTAAACTGGCGCGTGCCATTTTCCTTAAGGGCCAAACAGTAAAGGCCGACTCGTTAAATAACGCAGCGTTAAAGCTGGCGCAGCCAAATGCAAGCGCGGCCGACCTAAATAAAGCTATCGAGAACATTATGGCCGGTTTACATACGTATTCGAAGTTTAGGGATACTGTGGGCCTGCGCGAAACCTTTGATCACCTGGCGTTGGTGTATCACCTGCAAAAGAAATATACCCAAGCCAAATGGTTTTATATTCAATCGAACACCTTATCTCGGGATGGGCGCGACACTATTAACATTATTGCATCGCTCATCAACATGGCGTCGGTAAAAGATGACATAAAGGATTTCAGTATGGCTAAACGCGATCTGAATGAGGCCCTCCTCCTGGCTAAGACCCGACCGGAGATAGATGAACAAATTGAGGTGCAAAAAGCGCTAGCGGAGTATTATACAAAAAAGGGTGATGCGCCTGCGGCTAATATGGCTTTAAACAGGATAAGTTATCTCAAAGACTCAGTTTTAAGGGCACATTCTAAAAATGCCGTTGTATCTGCAAATAAAACAGATACTACCAACATTGATTCTTTACACCCTGGCACCGTTGGGGTTACAGAAAAATCCGTTAAGAAAACCAGTTGGTTTATTACAGTAGTAACGTTAATTACAGCTGCCTTAGTGGCAGCCTGCTTATTCTTCTATTTCAGAAACAGAAAGCGAAAAAATCTGTAGTTTATTTTAGCACTTCAGCAAGGCGTAAAACTTCGTGATCGGCTAATTTTTGCAGAGGGCCACTGGCCAGCATTTTCATCATCATGTTCAGATCGGCAGATATACGATAAGTTACATCGGTGCTACCCCCATTAGCCAATACCAGCCATTTCAGTTCCACTTCAAAGGGTGGGGTTTCGGCGGCTACTATCTGCACTTCCTGGTTGGGTATCAAATTACCAATCTTCACAGCCAGTTTAGCCATGTTCTGAATGGTGAAACGAGCCTCGGTAGCTGTAGATGACCAATTATATATATTGTCCGGCATCAGTTGCTGATGATTGTTCAGATCGGCTAAGAAACTGTAAACGTCGGCAACAGGTTTGGCTATGGTAGTTTTACTCTCAATGATGGTCATATAATAGGTATTAGTAATTTTTATTTAATCAGGAACTTGCTGACCCCAAGCCGACGGGTTTTCGCGCCATTGCTTTAACAGTTTTACATCTTCTTTCGAGATATATTGATGCTCTTCTGCGTATTTAATCAGTGCATTGTAGTTCGATAAGGTAGAAAATCGGCAATTGGCTTTTTTAAAGTTTTCGGCAGCTGCGTCAAAACCATAAGTAAATATGGCTACCAGGCCTGCAACATCGCAACCTGCGGCACGCAAAGCGTCCACCGCCTGCAAACTGCTTTTTCCGGTCGATATCAGATCTTCTACCACAATAACGCGTTGCCCGGCAAATACATCTCCTTCTATCAGGTTACCTGTACCATGTTCTTTAGGTTTGGCACGTACATAAACAAAAGGCAGGCCCAACTCCTGCGCCACCAATGCGCCTTGCGGGATACCGGCAGTAGCTACCCCGGCAACACAAGCTACAGGGCCAAATTCTTCCTGAATGAGAGAAGTTAATTTTTGACGAATATAGGTGCGAATTGTGGGATGCGACAGTGTGGTACGATTATCGCAATAGATTGGTGATTTCCAACCCGACGCCCATGTAAAAGGATTGTTAGGTTGTAATTTAATTGTTTTAATTTGCAGCAAAAATTCAGCTACTTGTTGCTCGATCTCAGTTTTATTAAACATGGCTCAAATTTATAGAATTTATATTAACCAAAAGGTTTTGTTGATAACTGAATCGGCACCCAAAAACCTGAAGAACTTTCAACAGATTGACCATCAAAACTTTGATCTGAAAATTGTTTATCCGCTAATTTTAGAACATTATCCAGGACACAATTTTTTTGTGATCTGCACCGATGCCAAAGCATTTTATAAACGGATCACCAAAACAGTACAGGTGATCAGGGCGGCAGGTGGCCTGGTAAAAAATGAGCGTAAAGAGTTTTTGTTTATTTATAGGAACGATAAATGGGATTTGCCCAAAGGCAAGATTGAGAAAGGCGAAAAAATAAAAGAATGCGCCGTGCGTGAGGTTGAAGAAGAATGCGGCATTATTGTAAAACAACTCGGCAAAAAAATAGGCAAAACCTATCATGCCTATATTTATAAGGGCGAAGTTGTGCTAAAAAAATCATACTGGTTTAAAATGAAATGCGAGGGACAGGACAAATTAAAACCTCAGAAAGAAGAAGGAATAACAGATGCACGATGGTTCACCTGCGAAAAAATGAGCATCATTACCAAAAACACCTTTCCTTCGATAACAGAGGTGATGGAAAAAACCGGGTTAATTAAAGATACTGAAGCGCCTCTTTCGGAATAAACTGATCAGCATTACCATTAAAACGCAAAATTTCGCGTACGATGGTTGAGCTGATTGACGAGTAACCCGGTTTGCTCACGATAAAAATACTTTCGATTGACGGCTCAAGAGCGTGGTTCATTTGAGCAATAGCTTTTTCGTATTCAAAATCGGATACGGTACGGATACCGCGGATCATATAGGCTGCTCCTATTTGTTTACAAAAGTCTATCGTTAACCCCTCATAGGCTACTACGTGTATTTTAGGCTCAGTTTCGAACACGGCACGCAGCATCAATTCGCGTTTCTCTACACTTAAAAACCCCTGCTTGGTACTGTTAACTCCTATGCCGATATAAACTTTATCAAACAGATTCACTGATCTTTTTAAGATATCAACATGGGCCTTGGTAACGGGATCAAACGAACCTGGAAAGAGCGCGATTTTCATTAGTATCTATTTATAACCCGAAATTACACAAATTATGTTGGAAGGCTAAAATGTTTGAATATGGTAAAGCTGTTTTTCTACTCTGTAATTTCATTCACAAAAAAAGAGAACGACGAATGCCCATATTTACGTTGTTCTACAAAAGCCGGATGCTGGCTCAGGTTCTGCATACTTTGGTGCTCTACTATCAGCATTCCTCCGGGAAGTAAAAGATTCTTTTCAAACACAATTTTTGGCAGGTCAGGTATCCGATTCAGATCGTACGGCGGGTCGGCAAATATCATATCGTATTGATCAGTTTCCATATCCAGGTACTTAAAAACATCGGCCTTAAAGGTTTTGATTTGCTCCAGTTTATGCTGACGGGCTGTATCGTTTAAATAGTGAATACATTGTACACTCCTATCTACAGACGTTACACTTTCCGCTCCACGCGAAGCAAACTCCAGCGAAATATTGCCGGTACCGCTAAACAGGTCGAGCACTTTCAGGTCTTCAAATTCAATCTGATTATTGAGTATGTTAAAGAGCGCCTCTTTAGCCAGATCGGTTGTAGGGCGCACCGGTAAATTATTAGGCGGATTAAGCCTTAAGCCTCTTAACCGACCACCAATGATTCGCATAATGATAGGCCGGCAAGCATTAATATCTGATGTGTAATAAAACCATCGGGCAGTGTAACCACATGGTTTTGATTGAAGTAAACTTTAGGAAGCAGATCGTTTATACGATGTATCTTCTTATCCGACAGGCTGATATCACCGCTCAAAATAACCGAAGTCGCATCCAGATTGAGGTCCAGTTCGTTGGCAACTAAAATAGTGTAATACATTACTTCGTCGGCATTACTAAACTCAAAGCAATTGTAATATCTTAATTTACCATCGTTAAAATGTAAAAACTGAAGTACATTGCCCTCGGCGCTTATATACAAAGGCTGATTATAGGGTTTCGCAAAGTTAACTGCAGCAATCCACGCTTTACCGGCAAAATAGACGTCGTCAACACTAAAGTGCATAGAAATAGCTTCTGCAACGTCGGCGTCAAGCGCAAAAACAACGTAATTATCAGCATCGAGTTTATTGACAAATAGGCTGTCACCAGCCCCTTTATTCAGAAATTGCCCATACGCAGCAATTTTATCATATTCAAACAGTTCATGAGGGATAATCGTAAAGCTAAGCGCTTGAACTCCGATCTTAACGCTGTTATACCCTGCAGTTAAAATCTGTTTCAGAGAGTTTGGCGATGCCAGTTCGGATATGTTGTATTGTTCGCCCCATACCAGCACTTTATTGCTCTCTAACTGTATTACACTAAATGAAAATGTATCGCCTGTTATCAGGATCAGCAAACTGTTGCCGTGTGCCTCTTCAGGGTTAAACTCCGGATCGTAATAGTTGTACCTGCTATTGCTCATTGTAACAAAAGTAAAAAAAATATATGTCTATTTCAGGCTTTTTATGCGCATTTTTGGGATGTGAATATCGAAACAGAACAGATATCAAAATCATTTCCCCACCCGCCTACAGGGCAACAACTTGAGCTTTTTAAAAAGATACACCAATTTTTGGTACGCGATAACGGCGACGAGTGCTTTTTGCTGAAAGGATATGCCGGTACGGGTAAAACAACGGTAATAAGCGCATTGGTAAAAGCTTTAAAGCAATATAATTATAAGTCGGTATTGCTTGCACCTACCGGTCGTGCGGCTAAAGTAATTACAGGATATTCAAACAAAAAAGCATTTACCATACATAAACGCATCTATCGCAAAAAGTCGGCTATGAATATTGACGACTCCTTTATGATCGGTGATAACCTGGCTACGGATACTTTATTTATCGTTGATGAGGCTTCGATGATATCCGACGAAGTAAACAGCAGCAATCACAAAAGTTTGCTGCAGGATTTGGTGAATTATGTTTACAATACCAAAAACTGTAAATTAATGCTGGTTGGTGATACTGCGCAATTGCCTCCGGTTGGCTCCATATCGAGCCCGGCGCTCGAAGAAAAAGTGATGAAAGATCAGTTCGGTCTTGATGTATATAGCTTTGAGCTTACCGATGTAGTGCGCCAGGAAAAAGAATCGGGAATATTGATGAACGTTACCGGTATACGTAACCTGGTTCGCAAGGGTAAGAACCAGATCCCTAAAATTATAACCAAGGATTTTAAAGATGTTTACCGCATTAACGGCGACCGGCTGGAAGAAGGATTGAATTATGCCTACAACAAATTTGGGATGGACAGAACGCTGGTGATATGCCGATCGAACAAAAACGCTAATTTGTATAACCAGCAGATTCGTGGCCGGGTGCTATTCAGAGATGAGGAAATTACCGGCGGCGATCAGATCATGGTAGTGCGTAATAATTATTTCTGGCTGCAGGAGGAAGAGGAAAACAGTACAGGTTTTATTGCCAAT
>Ga0209026_1001322_pt1 | contig 11150 bp, 7 predicted proteins | sample AraplaCL_Col_mCL_FD_184262 | JGI IMG/M metagenome (GOLD analysis project Ga0209026, IMG submission 184262) | Arabidopsis root microbial communities from the University of North Carolina, USA - plate scrape CL_Col_mCL (SPAdes) (version 2) | ecosystem: Host-associated > Plants > Roots >... | reverse complement strand
CACGGCTACGCGCCCCTGGGCCTGGGCGTTCTGCGCGAGGCCATCGCCGCCCGCTACACCCGCCGCGGCCTACCCACCAAGGCCGACCAGATCATGATCACCAGCGGGGCGCTTCACGCCCTGGCGCTGATGCTGCGGCTGCACTGCGGGCCGGGCGACCGGGTGGTGATCGACCATCCGACCTATCCGCACGCCATCGACGCCATCCAGCGCGCCTCGTGCCGCCCCGCGCCCGTGGGTCTGCCCGGCGAGAGCTGGGATGTGGAGGGCGTGGCGGCGGCGCTGCGGCAGAGCGGGCCGCGGCTGGCCTATTTCATCTCCGACTTCCACAATCCCACCGGCCGCTGGATGAGCCAGGAGGTGCGGGCGGCGATCGTCGAGGCGGCGCTGCGGGCGCGGACCACGGTGATCTTCGACGAGACCCTCACCGACCTGTGGCTGGACGGCCCGGTCGAGCGTTACGGCTTCGCCGAACCGGACGAGGGGTTGGTGCGACTGGGCTCGACCGGCAAGAGCTTCTGGGGCGGCTTGCGGCTGGGCTGGATCCGGGCCGACGTCCAGACCATCCAGGCGCTGTCGCTGCGGCGCTCGTCCATCGACCTGGGCACGCCGGTGCTGGAGCAGCTGGCGGTGGTCCACCTGCTGACCAACGAAGAGCCGGTGCTGGACGCCCGCCGCGCTCTGCTGCGCGGCCAGCGCGACCACCTGCTGGGCCTGGTCCGCCAGGCGCTGCCGGACTGGAAGGTGGCCTCGCCCCCTGGCGGCCTGTCGCTGTGGGCGGAACTGCCGGCCCCGGTCTCGACCTCGATGGCCGCCACGTCCGAGCGGTTCGGCGTGCGCCTGGCCGCCGGCCCCCGCTTCGGCGTCGACGGCGCCTTCGAGCGCTTCATGCGCCTGCCCTTCACCCTGCCGCCCGACACCCTGACCGAGGTCGTGGGCCGCCTCGCCCAGGCCTACGCCCGCCTCCAGCCCGGCGCAGCGTCGGCGCGGGGCCAGGTGGGGGCGGTGGTCTAGGAGCGGAACGCCAGCGCATAGTCGTTCAGCGAACTTCGCTGTCACCCCGGCCCGGTCTTGCGCCTAGTGTCGCGATCGAACCGGGAGGGACGGGCATGTTCGTGGGGCACTATGCGGCGGCGCTGGCGGCGAAGGCGGCGGAGCCGCGGGCGCCGCTCTGGACCTATGTGGCGGCGGCGCAGCTGGTGGATATCGGTTGGTCGGGCCTGATCATGACCGGCGCCGAGCGGGTCAGTTTCGATCCCAGCTTGCCGGGCTCGGCGCTGGTGCTGGAGCATATGCCCTGGACGCACAGCCTGCCGGGCGCGCTGGCTTGGGCGATCGTCGCGGCGCTGCTGGCCGGCTGGACGCTGAAGCTGCCGCGGCGGGCGGCGATGTTCGTGGGCGCGGTGGTGTTCTCGCACTGGCTGCTGGACCTGCTGGTCCACCGCCCCGACCTGGCCCTGTGGTTCGGCGGCCCCAAGGTGGGGCTGGGCCTGTGGAACGCGCCGGTGCTGGAACAGGCGGTGGAGATCGGGCTGCTGGCCATCGCGGGAGCCGCCTGGGCGGCCCAGCGGGCGCGGGCCGGCCAGAGCACGTGGCCGGCGCTGGCGTTCCTGGGCTTCCTGGTCACGCTACAGATCGTAGCCATGATCCTGCCGGGCGCCACGAGCGCGGCGGCCATGGGCGCCAACGCTCTGGCGGCCTATCTCGTCGCCACGGCCGTTGCGGCCATGGTCGAGCGGCGCGGCCGTTCCGCTGCGGCACGCTTGCGGGATGAGCCAGCCGGGGCATAGTGCCGCCTGAACGCCGATCATTTGAGAAGTCGGCATCGGGAGAGGGCGCATGAGGATCATCGGGCTGGGTCTGGCCTTGGCCGCCGTCGTCGCACTGGCCGGGTGCCAGAAGGGCGGGGCCGGCAATGTGGACGCCAAGCGGCTGGAGGCTGCGGCCGCCAACGCCGAGTGGCTGTCATACGGCAAGGATTACAACGAGCAGCGCTTCAGCCCGCTGGACCAGGTGAACGCCAGCAACGTCCAGAAGCTGGGCCTGGCCTGGTACGCCGAGTTCGACACCGACCGCGGCCAGGAGGCGACGCCCCTGATGATCGATGGAGTGCTCTACACCTCGACCGCCTGGTCCAAGGTCTTCGCCTTCGACGCCAAGACCGGCAAGCAGCTGTGGAAGTACGATCCGGGCGTGGAAGGCGCGAAGGGCTTCGACGCCTGCTGCGACGTGGTCAACCGCGGCGTGGCTGTCTGGAAGGGCAAGGTCTACGTCGGCACGATCGACGGCCGGCTGATCGCCCTGGACGCCAAGACCGGCAAGGTCGCCTGGAGCCAGCAGACCACCGACACCTCCAAGCCCTACACGATTACCGGCGCGCCGCGCGTGGTGAAGGACAAGGTGCTGATCGGCAACGGCGGCGCCGAATACGGCGTGCGCGGCTACATCTCGGCCTATGACGCGGCGACCGGCAAGCTGGTCTGGCGCTTCTTCACGACCCCCAATCCGAACGGTAAGCCGGACGGCGCGGCATCGGACAAGGTGATGGCCGAGAAGGGGAACGCCACCTGGTCGGACGGCGAGTGGAAGCAGACGGGCGGCGGCGGCACGGCCTGGGATTCCATGGCCTACGACCCGCAGCTGGACATCATGTACTTCGGCATCGGCAACGGCACGCCGTGGAACCACATGAAGCGGTCGGGCGGGAAGGGCGACAACCTGTTCCTGTCGTCGATCCTGGCGCTGAAGCCGGACACCGGCGAGTACGTCTGGCACTACCAGACCACCCCGGGCGAGAGCTGGGACTACACCGCCACCCAGCACATCATGCTGGCCGACCTGAATATCGGCGGCGCGCCGCGCAAGGTGCTGATGCAGGCGCCGAAGAACGGCTTCTTCTATGTGATCGACCGGGCGACGGGGCAGCTGATCTCGGCCAAGCCCTACACCAACATCACCTGGGCGACCGGCGTCGACCAGAAGACCGGCCGGCCCATCGAGAACCCGGCGGCGCGCTACCAGACCTCGATGGTCATGCAGGTGCCGGGCCCGCTGGGCGCACACAACTGGCAGCCGATGGCGTTCAACCCGAAGACGGGCCTGGTCTACATCCCGCTGAACGTCACGCCGTTCGCCTATGCCGACGACAAGGGCGGGACGTACAAGCCCGGCGCCTGGAACGTGGGCGTGGACTTCGTGATCAATTCGCTGCCGACCGATGCGGCGCAGCTGACGGCGCTGCAGTCCCTGATCAAGGGCCAGCTGCTGGCCTGGGACCCGGTGAACCAGAAGGCGGTCTGGACGGTCGACCACCCCTATTTCTGGAACGCAGGCGTGCTGTCGACGGCGGGCGGACTGGTGTTCCAGGGCGCGGCCGAGGGCCAGTTCTCGGCCTATGACGCCGCCAGCGGCAAGGCGCTCTGGACCTACAAGACCGGCAACGGCGTGATCGCCGCGCCGATGACCTATGCGATCGACGGCGAGCAGTACGTGGCGGTGATGGTCGGCGTGGGCGGCGGCGGCCAGATCTCGGCGCCGGCCTCGATGCCGACGCGGCCGCGACTGCCGGGCCGACTGCTGGTGTTCAAGGTGGGCGGCGCGGCCAAGGCGCCCGACTTCCCGGCGCCGGCGCAACTGCCGCCCCTGGACCTGGCCAGCGTCACGTCGACGGGCGACGTGCAGCACGGCTTCGAGCTGTTCCACAAGAACTGCCAGGTCTGCCACGGCCCCAACGCCTCGGGCGCCTGGCTGCCGGACCTGAAGCGGTCGCCGATGGTCATGACCGCGGACAACTTCAAAGGCGTGGTCATCGATGGCGCCAGCGCCAGCCGCGGCATGGCCAGCTTCTCGCGCTTCCTGAACGCCAAGGACGCCGAGGACATCCGCGCCTACATCCTGACCGAAGCCCGCAAGGCGGCGGCCGCGCCGGTGGCGGCCGCCCCGACGCCAGCCGGCTAAGGTAGGGCCGCCGCGAACTGATCGACGATCCAGTCGGCCTGGTCGTCGGTCAGGATCAGCGGCGGGGCGATGCGGATGGTGTGGTCGTGGGTCTCCTTGGCCAGGAGGCCGCGGGCCTGCAGCGCCTCGCAGACCCGGCGCGCGCCGCCGGCGTCGGCATGGAGTTCGACGGCGATCATCAGACCGCGCCCGCGCACCTCCTTCACCGCCGGCGTGGCGATGGCGGCGAGGCCGGCCTGGAGCCGCGCGCCGACCCGCGCGGCGTTGTCGATCATCCCTTCCTCGGTCAGCGCCTTCAGCGCCGCGCGGGCGACCGCGCAGGCCAGGGGGTTGCCGCCGAAGGTGGAGCCGTGCTCGCCGGGGTGCAGGACGCTCATGACCTCGGAGTTCGAGAGCACCGCCGAGACCGGATAGAAGCCGCCGGACAGCGCCTTGCCGATCAGGGTCAGGTCCGCCTCGATCCCCTCGTGCTCCTCGGCCAGCAGCTTGCCGGTGCGGCCCAGGCCCGTCTGGATCTCGTCCAGGATCAGGATGACGTTGTGGCGGGTGCAGAGCTCTCGCACGCGCTTCAGGTAGCCCGCGGGCGGGATGATCACCCCCGCCTCGCCCTGGATCGGCTCGACCAGGAAGGCGACGGTGTTGGGACCGATGGCGGCCTCCAGGGCGTCGGCGTCGCCGAACGGCACGGTCTTGAAGCCGGGCGCGAAGGGGCCGAAGCCGCCGCGCGACTGCGGGTCGGTGGAGAAGCCGACGATGGCCACGGTGCGGCCGTGGAAGTTCTCGGACGCGACGATGATCTCGGCCGCGCCGTCCGGCACGCCCTTGACCTCGTAGCCCCACTTGCGGGCCACCTTCAGCGCCGTCTCCACCGCCTCGGCGCCCGAGTTCATCGGCAGCACCTTGTGGCTGTTGGTCAGGGCGCAGAGCTCTTCGTAGAACGGGGCGAGCTGGTCGTTGCGGAAGGCGCGCGAGGTGAGCGTCAGGCGCTGGGCCTGCTCGGTCATGGCGGCGAGGATCTTGGGGTGGCAGTGGCCCTGGTTCACCGCCGAATAGGCCGACAGGCAGTCGAGGTAGCGGTTGCCGTCCACGTCCCAGACATGGACGCCTTCGCCGCGGGTCAGCACCACGTCCAGCGGCTTATAGTTCTTGGCCCCGTACTGGGCCTCGGTCTCGATGAAGCGCGTGGCGAGCGAGCGCTTGAGGGCGATGTCGTTCATCGGTCGGCTCCTATTCGGCGGCGTAGCGCTGGGCGGTGGGAAGGCTGGTGCGGTCGAGGCGCAGGGTCATGCAGTACGAGGCGCCGCCCGATAGGATGAAGGGCGACAGGTCCACCTCGGTCAGGCTGTATCCGCGGCCGCGCAGGGTCTTGCGCAGGCTGTCCGGCGCCTGGGCCATGATGATCCGGGCGTCCAGGTTGACGGCGTTGACGCAGAAGGCGGCGGCCTCCTCGGCGCTGGCCTCGATGCGCTGGTCCTCGGGGACGCGGGCGCGGATCGTCGCCAAGGCTTCCGGCGTGAAGGCAGGTGGATAGTAGAGCACCTTGCCTCCGGCCAGCGGACAGAAGCAGGTGTCCAGATGGTAGAACTGCTCGGTGGCCAGCTCTAGCGCCAAGGTCTCGTGGCCGAAGGTCTTGCGGATCACCGGGATGGCGGCGCGGCTGGAGCGGGGGCCGTGGCCGCACCAGAACAGCTTGCGGTCGGCGTCCCAGATCGCGTCGCCGGCGCCCTCGTGGAACAGGCCTTCGGGCAGGTCGACGATCTCGTGGACCAGGCCGCGGGTCTTCAGGCGCTGAAACACCGAGCGCAGCACCGGCTCCTCGCCCTGGCGCTCGGGGTGGCGGAAGCGGGCCAAGAGGACCTTGCCGTCCAGCACCACGGCGGCGTTGGCCGGGAACACCAGGTCGGGCAGGCCCTTCACGGCCTCGATGGTCTCCACGTGCGCCCCGGCGGCCACGAGCGCGGCGCGCAGGGCGGCCGAGCCGGCGCGGGCGGCTTCGGCGTGGGCCGGGGTCCAGCCCTTGGGGTCCATCCAGGGGTTGATCCGGTAGCTCACGTCGAAGCAGGCCGGGTCGGTCATGAGGAACGTGGGGCGGTCCATGCGGGCTCCTGCGCGGTCGTCGCAGATCAGGTTCGGCCCAGGTCGCGATAGCGGATAGCTGGCAGCGTGCTACATATCGCCGATCAGATTAGCGATATGTCAGGCGAGGGCGACGTTGTGATCGATGAGCTGGACCAGAGGCTGATCGCGCTGCTGCGAGGCGATTCCCGGATGCCGGCCGCCAGCTTGGCGAAGGCGCTGAAGGTCTCGCGTGGCACCATCCAGAACCGGATCGAGCGGCTGACGGCGCGGGGCGTCATCCAGGGCTTCACGATCAAGACCCGGCCGGACGTCGAAGCCAACCGGGTTCGCGCGGTCATGACCATCGCCATCGAGGGCGAGCGGTCGGGCGCGGTGGTGCGGGCGCTGAAGGGCTTTCCGGAAGTCTCGGCGGTCCACACGACCAACGGCCGCTGGGACCTGGTAGCCGAACTGGACGTGGAGACCCTGCAGGCGTTCAGCGGCGCCCTGGACCGGATCCGCCAGATCGAGGGGATCGCCTCGACCGAGACCTCGATCCTGCTGGCGACCCAGAAGATGTGACTCCTCCCCGGCCGAGCCTTCGCGCTAAGCTCGGCCCATGAACGCGCCCTTCAAGACCGACGCGCTGCCCGAGTGGCGGCTGGACGACCTCTATGCGGGCCGCGAGGACCCGCGGATCGAGGCAGACCTCCAGGAGGCCGAACGCCTGAACGGCGAGCTGGCCAAGCTGGAGGGGCGGCTGATCGCGACGCGCAGCCGACCCGCCGAGCTGGGCGGCATCATCGACCGCGGCATCGAGCTGTACGAACAGGCCACCAACGCCATGTGGAGCGTCGGCGCCTACGGCTCGCTGTCGGCCTCGGTGGCGCGGGACGACCCGGCGTGGTCGAAGTTCGAGTCGGACCTGCGGACGCGGGCCTCGCAGATCGGCGCGCTCAGCCTGTTCTTCACCCTGGAGATCAACCAGCTGGACGAGGTCGAGCTGGAAGCGGCGCTGAAGGCGCACACGTCGGCCCAGCGCTGGCGGCCCTGGCTGCGGCGCGTGCGGGCCGGCCGGCCGCACGAGCTGTCGCCCGAGCTGGAGAAGCTGCTGCTGGACAAGGCGCCGGCCACCGCCAACTGGGGCCGGCTGTCGGACGAGACCCTGGCCAAGCTGAGCGCCAAGGTCGGCGGCGAGACCCTGACCCTGTCGGAACTGCTGAACCGCATGTCCAGCCCGGACGCGGCCCAGCGCAAGGCCGCCGCGGCGGCCCTGGCCAAGGCGCTGGGCGAACGCGCCTCGCTGCTGGCGCTCAGCCTCAACACCCTGGCCTTCGAGAAGCAGGTCGAGGATCGCTGGCGCAAGTTCGCCACCCCGGCGGCGGGCCGCCACCTGGCCAATGAAGTCGACGCCGACGCGGTGGAGGCCCTGGAGGCGGCCGTGGTCGACGGCTACGCCTCGGTCAGCCACCGCTACTACGCGCTGAAGGCCAAGGCCCTGGGCCGCACGCACCTGGACCACTGGGACCGCAACAGCCCGCTCGATACCGCCCAGCCGCGGATCTATTCGTGGGACGAGGCCAAGAGCACGGTGCTGGAGAGCTTCCAGGCCCTGGCGCCTCAGTTCGCCGACACGGCGCTGACGTTCTTCAACCAGCCCTGGATCGATGCGCGGCCCCGGCCCGGCAAACAGTCGGGCGCCTATTCGCACTCGGTGACGGCCACCCGGCACCCGTACGTCTTCATGAACTACATGGGCGAGCGGCGCGACGTGCTGACTCTGGCCCACGAGCTGGGCCACGCCGTGCACCAGACCCTGTGCAAGCCGCTGGGGACGCTGCTGGCCGACACGCCGCTGACCCTGGCCGAGACCGCCTCGATCTTCGGCGAGGGCCTGGTGTTCGAGAAGCTGCTGGCCGAGGCGTCCAAGGCCGAGCGGCGCGGGCTGCTGGCCGGCAAGATCGAGGACGGGATCAACACCGTCTTCCGCCAGATCGCCTTCCACCGCTTCGAGACCCGCTTCCACGCCGCCCGCCAGCAGGGCGAGCTGTCGTCCGACGAGATCGGCGACCTGTGGATGGAGATCATGAGCGAGAGCCTGGGTCCGGCCGTGAAGCTGGACAAGGGCTACCGCCACTACTGGGCCTACATCAGCCACTTCGTCCACGCGCCGTTCTACGTCTACGCCTATGCGTTCGGGGACCTCCTGGTGCGCGGCCTGATGGAGAAGCGCCGCGAGGACCCCAAGGCCTTCGCCCCGCTCTACGAGAAGCTGCTGGCCGGCGGCGGGACCAAGACCTACGTCGAGGCCCTGGCGGCGTTCGGCCTGAACCCGCGCGAGAAGGCGTTCTGGGCCGCCGGCGTGAAGCAGCTTGAGCGGTTGGTGGACGAGTTCGAAGCGCTGGTCTGAGGCCTCTGGCGCGTCAGCGCCGACAAGAGCACCGCCCAGACGCAAAGAACGCCAAGAGGCCGGTCCGTTGAAGCACCTTGGCGATCTTGGTGTCTTGGCGGTTCGGACAGCGCCTGCGGCGCGCAATGCGCCTGATGTCGGAGCGCCCAACCTCGCCCGTCAGGCCTTCGACCAAGCTTCCCAGAGCAGCTGGCCGCCGACCAGGATCATGAGCACGTAGATCAGGGTGTAGAACCGCGCCGGATCGATGCGGCGGACCAGCCAGACGCCGCCGAAGGTGCTGGCGATGGCCACCGGCAGCAGGGCGGCGGCGGTCATCAGGTTCTGTGGCGTGAACTGGCCCAGGGCCCAGTAGGCCGGCACCTTGATCCAGTTGATGGTGGCGAAATAGATCGCGGTGGTGCCGACCAGGCTGGCCGGCGGCAGCGACTTGGGCAGCACCCACATCTGGAACGGCGGCTGGCCGGCGTGGGCGATCTGGCTGGTGAAGCCCGAGGCGGCGCCCAGGCCCACGCCCAGGGCGGCGTCGACCGCCGGCGGGACATCGCGCGGCGTCGAGACCCGGCCGCCCCGCGCCAGCCACAGCCGGTGCAGGGCGAACAGGATCGAAATGGCGCCCAGCACCGCCAGGATGGTCACCGACGAGACGCGCGCCGCCAGCAGATAGCCCAGCAGGATGCCGACCGCCGCGCCGGGCAGCATGATGGCCAGGGTGCGCTTGTCCCAGGTCTTGCGGAACGCCCAGACCCCGACGACGTCCTGGACGATCAGGATCGGCAGCAGGATCGCCGCCGCCTGGACCGGCGAGATCGCCAGGGCCAGCAGCGGCATGGCGACGGCGCCCACGCCCGAGAACCCGCCCTTGGCGAGGCCCATCAGGATCACGGCCGGGATGGCCAGGGCATAGAAGAACGGGTCGTGGATCATCAGTCGCTGCTGGCTGCAATGAGGGTGAAGGGGGCCCAGGCGGCGGGATCGCGCCATTCCGGAGTCCAGTTGGGAACGGCGCTGCCGTCGGCGCGTCGGCCCGAGCGCACGGCCTGGATCGCCCGCTGGCGGGCCTCGGCGCGGCTGAGGTCGGGATGGGCGGCCGACGCGGCCAGCATCTCGACGGTGAGCGCCGCCGTCGGCTCGTCGGCCACGCGCCAGTGGGTGGCGAGCAGGGCGTGGGCGCCGGCATAGAGGAACGCGCGCGCCAGGGCCGACAGGCTGTCCGACCCGCCCTCGGTCGAGGCGGTGTTGCAGGCCGACAGCACGACCCAGTCGGCGTCGAGCGAGAGTTCCGAAACCTCCGACGCGCTGAGCAGGCCGTCGTCCGCCGGGGTGGCGACCGCGGGCGGCGAGAAGACCAGGGCCGGCTCGTTGCGGCCGTTCAGCTCGCCCGGCAGCAGGCCGTGGGTGGCGAAGGCGACGACGCGGGCGCCGGCGATGCGCGGGTCGGCGCGGACGGCGGGCTCGGTGGCGGCCGGGCCCAGCACGACGCTGCCGGCCGGCGCGCCCAGCGCCTGGGCCATGGCGTTCAGTTCGATCCGCGTGCCGGGCAGGGGCGCCAGGCCACGGAGCAGGGCCAGGTCGCCGCCCCGCGACCCGGCGGCCGGGCCGGCGCCGAAGGCGGGATCGCCGTAGCCGACGAACGCAGCCTGGCGCGCCGGGTGGGCTGTCGCGGACCGGCGCGCGCGCAGCACCGACACGGACGGCAGGCTGGTGATGGCGTAGCGGTCGCCCAGCCAGGCCACGCCGTCGAAGGCCGCCTTGGCCCCCGGCCGCGGCGGCGCGGTCACCAGGGCGTCCAACGGTAGGTCGGCCAGCGGCGCGCCGGCGGTGACGAACAGTTTCCGCGCGCCGCCCAGCCCCGGCTCCACCGGCGCGATCAGCTCGGCATAGAGCGCATGGGCGAGGGCCGTGTCGAAGGGCGGCGGCTCGCCGCGCGGGTTCGCGCAGGTTCCCGGATCAACCGAACAGCGGAGCGTCGCGACCTGGGCGCGGGCGGCGGCGAATCCACCGGGCACGCGCCGCCAGGCCGCGGTTCGGGCGCCGATCGCGAAGACGTGGAGATCGGGGCCTGAGGGCGTGATCAGCAACAGGGCCTCGCCCGGCCCCAATCGCCCCCGGACCTCGGCGATCGACAGGGGCCGGGGCGAGACGAGGGTCGCGTAGGCGGGATGCTCCCGGCGGAGCTGGGCGTCGACGGCGGCGAGGTCGGCGGCGGTGGCGTCCAACTCGGTGCGCAGCGCCGTGGCCTTGTCGCCCAGCCCCTCGCCCAGGGCCTGGACCGCGCGGGCGTCGAGGGCGCGGATGCGGGCCGAGAGATCCTGCTGGCGGCGGGCCAGGTCCGCCAACGCGCCGGAGCCGGCCGCCGTGCGCGCGGCGGTCTGGGCCATGGCGAGGCCGGCGGCGGAGACGTCCAGATCCTGGGCGGCGACGAAGGCCTCATCCGTCAGCCGGGCATTGTCCGGCGCGCGCGCCGCCGCGTCGAGGAAGGCGACGAAGGCGCGGTCGATCGGGCTGCGCACGGTGCGCGAGGCGCGGGCCGACAGCTCGGCGCGGGCAGTGTCGGTGGCGGCGCTGGACTGGGTGCGGCGCGCGCGGGCGATGGCCATGGCGCCGCGGGCGTGGTCCAGGGCCTCGGCGTTGGTCGCGGGCTTGGCGGCCAGGATGCGCGACAGCAACGTCTCGCTGCCGGCGATGTCGGGATGGTTCGGCGGCAGGATCGCGCGGCGGATGG